>Ga0114996_10007993_pt1 | contig 11844 bp, 6 predicted proteins | sample ArcticOcean_MG_C_4_FD_87039 | JGI IMG/M metagenome (GOLD analysis project Ga0114996, IMG submission 87039) | Marine microbial communities from western Arctic Ocean - ArcticOcean_MG_CB4_134 | ecosystem: Environmental > Aquatic > Marine > Oceanic | place: Arctic Ocean: Canada Basin | collected... | reverse complement strand
GAAATGGCGGATGATGCGCTATTGGGCTTGGCTCGGGACCTGAAGGACTTGCCCTTGGATGAAGCATATAACGTAATTCGCTCATCCATCTATACTGCCGTTCTGGCCCATGAGTTGGGTCCCTCTCTGGGTCTCATGCACAATTTTGGCGGATCCGACGACGCCGTGAACTACCACGATGGGTACTGGATTTTGCGGGACGATGGTAACATCGGCCCACGTCAAAGCGACCCCATCACCGACAACGAGGTGAACGGTCGTATCTATAACTACGCGTACAGCTCCGTCATGGACTACGCAGGTCGATACACCATCGACGGGCTGGGTATCGGGAAATACGACCGCGCCGCGATCCTTTTTGGATACGCCCAAAAGATGGAGGTCTTTAAGGACCTTGGCCAAGCGAGCGGCGATGATTTGACGGCTTGGTACGATCAGGATGGAGATGTGCTTTTCTTTGGCGCCAATCCTTCGTCCATTCACTACACGACCTATTACAAGCAAATGGGTGACAAACTCTACGATGCCTCCAACCGTATGCTGGTGGACGTCGCAGACTTCACCAACGGGTATTCAGAGGCCACAGTGGACGGAAAGACCCACACTCGGGTGCCCTACATCTACTGTTCGCACAACCGCGCTAACCTGGGCGATAACTGCCTCACGCGAGACTACGGAGCCGACAGCAGTGAGCGAATGCGACACATGTTGGATGACCTCAACACGTGGTACATCTCCCGGAACTTCCCGCGAGGCAAGATCGGTGTCGATCATTACGGGTACGTGGGGCGGTATTATGGGCGCATTTACGACCGGTTGAAAAACTGGAACGACCTCTATTCGCTCTACACGGATCTGTTGCCGCGATATTACGAGCCCAATCAGCTACAGACGTTCCTCTTGGACCCGACAAACGGTTGGGGCACCAAAACGTGGGGGGTCCAGAACGCCTTCAACTATCTGGTGCAGACGCTCCTTTCACCCGACGTGGGCAACTACCGCGCGATGATGCAAACGGACGGAAACGTGTCCATGGTTACCGGCTATAATGGGTCTACCCTCAGTCTAGATGTGACGGAGGGGCGTTACTATTCAACCAATTGGAGTTTTGGAGGCAACGGTGGCCTCAACTGTGGGTACATGTGGTGGGAATGCCTGCATCACATCGGATTCTATCTCGATAAGATCATGGCCATTGAGGCCCTGACTGATTCGGATACCAACTTTGTGGCTCGAGCGAGTCCAGTGGACATCCGCCAATGGCAACTGGGCTACTACAATACGTATCCCGAGACCATCGCCAAGTTGAATTCGGCCATGCTCGGACGTGATTTCAGCCAGGTCGGTCCGTACGAGCAGGGCGGTCAACTTCGGTACCCGAACTATGCGGGGGCGTTGACGCAAACACACAACAACCCGGTGGACCCGGCCGCGACGTTTACTGTGCAGCTTTATTGGCAGATCTTGGGTCTGGCGCGTTTCCCGAGCAACTTCGACCAGACCTTCTCAGACGAATCGAAGGTGTTCGTGATGGGCACCGGTTACGAGCCTACACTGAAGGAGAGTGAACTGGTCACGTTCCGAGATCCCACCAACGGGTTCACCTTTGGAGCCTTGAATCCCAGCGATCACGAGGGCGGCGGGGAAGCCCTGCTCAATCGCGCCAACAAGTTGATGTCCGAATCCACTTTCTGCGACTCGGGCGGCGAGAGCCCAAACCCCGCTGATGATTGCTGCGGCAACAACTGCGTGTCCGATGAAGCCTGGTGGAAAGAGCGCGTGGATGTGGACTTTCTCTCACACCTGGAAATGATCGACATCATGGCGGACTTACACCCCATGATGACTTACGGGAATCCGTACTCGCTCTGATCGAGAGCCAGGCTGTGGATGCGGTGCCCCCTCGCTGGGGGCGCAGTCTACTCATCCCATGAGGCTTCCGTTCATCGCCGGAAGGCGGTCCATCCGGTGGCGATGAGCAAACTCAATGCGGGTGGGCTCCAAATACGCCAGACCAGTTGGCTCTTGCCGTCGGCGAGCACGATGTCCATTAGCAGCCAGTGCACCGCGACCGCGCTCACGAAAAGTGCTCCCGTCAGCAACCACAAGAATAGGGCCGCATCCTGCTTCCAGCTCATGGTCGGCCTTCGGATTGAAGATAGTCACCGATGGCCTTCATCGTCTGCGTGTAACTGTCGACACCCGGTTGATACCCGAGCTCGCGTTGCGCACGGCCAATAGGGATGGTGTGGTGGCTACCCACCAAGTTCAACGCCTCAAAGGTGATGGGGGGTCGATTGCGACGCCTCAGCCCACGCCAGAGGGGTTCGCATACACGGGCCATGCTCGCAGCGACCCAGCGGGGGATGGAGAGCGGGCTGGGGGTGCCAGCGAGCGCGGACAGGTCTGTGAAATACTGACGCCAGGTGACGTCTCCCCCGTCTGCGGCGTTGTAGATTCGCCCCACCGCTTCCGGGCACTGTCCGGCGCGGACAAACACATCGACCAGATTATCGATAGAGACAAGCCCCGCGTTTTGGGAGCCTCCGCTCAGCAAGGCCGGCATGCGAGAACGCATTTGTGCAACCACTTCATCCACCCACGGCCCACACCGTGGACCGATGACGTTGGCGGGTCGAACGACCACCAGCTCGAGGCCTTTTGCTTCCGCGTACTCGCGGGCCAACCGCTCCTGCTCTTGTTTTGACCAGCTGTACACGCCCAAAGGCCGTCCAAAGGGGTGATCCTCGTCGCATTCCTCCCGATCGATGGCGTCGCCGTACACGACGATGCTGGAGGCCAACACCACACGCGCAGTGTGACTCAGGGCAGCCTCCATCACATGGGTTGTGCCGTCCATGGTAACCCTTTGAACCACCTCTTTGTCCGCCCAGTCCGCCACCACGGCGGCCAGGTGGTAAACCGTTGAGGTCCCCTCCATAGCCCTGTGGACAGCGGCCGGGTCGGTGATATCTCCCCGCACCTCATCAACGGTTCCGCTCCAGAGGCCCGAGGCGGGATCGTTGGGCAAAACCAATGCGCGCACACGATGGCCATCCGCAAGCAGACGATTGACGAGGGCCGACCCAATAAACCCGGTAGCACCCGTGACCAAGACGGTCTCTGTGGTGGACGCCGTCACGTGACGAGCCCCCGACTCCGCAAGTCGCGAATGGTGTCGCCCAGAGTCTGTTGAGGGGGCCGTGGACAGAATCCAAGCTCCGTCTTGGCCTTGGAACTGTCACAATACCAGTAGAGCCGACTCATCTGTGCCGACGGCACGTCCAGGGCCGGTTTCTGGCCGATGGCTCGCAAGACGGGCTCAGTCAGGTGGGCCGACGCCACCGTGAGCCAGCCGGGCACCCCAATTCGAGGCACTCGGACGTTGCCGATCTCTCCGACTTGTTCGATAAATGTGCGTAGTGTCCAGTTGGCAGCGCCCAGAAGATAACGCTCCCCAGCTCGTCCGCGGTCCAGGGCGTTCAAGGCTGCGCTAGCCACGTCGCGTACGTCCACCAGGCTCAAACCGCCCGGCGGAACCGCCGGAATCTTGCCCTTAAGCAACTGAAGTACATCGTTTGTGGACGAGCCCCAGGTATCTCCAGGGCCGAGGATTAAGGACGGATTAATGCAGACCAGTTCGATTCCTAAAGAAGAGGGGAGGGACAAGGCGATCTTTTCGGCCTCCACCTTGGTCTCGTAGTAAGGCCATCGACCCAACAGGTCCATTGGATAGGCGTTGGTCTCATCCGTGATGGTATGTCGATCCTTGGTGCAGGCGATGGTTCCCGAACTGCTCGCGTACACGATCTTCCCGACGCCCGCCTCCGCCGCGGCGTGAATGACTCGGCGGGTACCCTCGACGTGGACAGCGTGCATCTTTGGCGCGTCCTGGGGATCCCGGCTGACCATGCCGGCGAGATGAAACACCGCGCCACACTGAGCCACTGCCTTCGCCAGGGCGTCGTCTTCCAGGATCGATCCCTGAATATATTCGATCCCCAGGGCACTTACAGCGTCCCCTTCGGAGCGCCCAATGGCTCGTACTGTGTGGCCAGCGTCGCACAACTGTTCACACACATGCAGTCCCAGAAAGCCCGTCGCTCCTGTGACAAGTATGGGTTTAGACATGCGTGGGTCTACAGGTCGTGGGTTCGAATCGATTCTTCGTAGAGGGCCACTTCTTGGCGTGTCCCAATACAGAATGAGCTGCGCTCATGGATATGCGCGGGTTTGATCTCCACGATGGGGCCGGTGCCGTCTGTCGCGGCACCGCCGGCGGCTCGCGCGATAAAGGCCAGTGGAATACATTCGTAAACCAGTCGCAATTTCCCGGAAGGATTGCGGGTATCGGCGGGGTACAGAAACACGCCGCCGTAGAGCAAGTTTCGATGGAAATCGGCCACGAGGGTGCCCACGTAACGAGCGGATGTATTGGCATAACGCTCGTCCCCGGAGGTCTTGATGTGTTCAATGAATTGTCGCGTCCCTTCCGTCCAACAATGGGAATTGGCCTCATTGATCGAATACACATTGCATTGGTCGGGCATCTTAATGTCCGGATGGCTCAACAGGAATTCTCCGTACTCGGGGTCCAACGTGAAGCCATGAACCCGCTGCCCAGTGGTGTAGACGAGCATGGTGCTCGAGCCATAGATGGCGTATCCAGCCGCCACGATCTCCAGTCCGCATTGGAGGAAGTCTTCCTCTTGGGCATCGCGACCTTCGGAGACCTTCTGATAGATCGCGAAGATGGTGCCGATCGAAATGTTGGCGTCGATGTTTGTGCTGCCATCGAGCGGGTCGTACACGACGACATAATGCCCCCGGGGCAGCTCATCCGAGAGGGCGATGATGTCTGCCTCCTCCTCGCTGGCCAATCCCGCTACAGCCCCCGAGTGAGAGAAGCATTCTTTGATTGTTCGATTGGCGAAATCATCAAGTTTCATCACCTCTTCGCCCTGGACGTTGACCTTGTCGGCCTTACCTAAGACATTTAGAAGTCCCGCTTTGTTCGCATTGCGACTGATGATCTTGCAGGACAGGGCCATGGTGCTGAGCAGCATGGACAACTCTCCGGAAGCGGACGGGTTGGTCCGCTGCTCTTCCATGATGTGTCGGTGAATGGTGAGAACATCACCCATGGTGTCTCTCCCGTGTCGCGAACGTTCTGTGGTTTGTGTATAGAACATTATTGAATCCGTAGTGCATCGATGAGTACGGCCGTTTCATACACCTGCTTGGCTTTGTCGTCCACTGTGAAAGTCAATGTCACGGGTCCGCTCCCGGCAAATGTGCTTACGTTGATGCTTTCTTGGAGAAACTCAGTGGCCATTACAGGCTCGTTCACGAAGAGACAATTGGGTTCAACCTGGTAGGGTTTGTAACAATCCCCACATGTGCAATCACTTCCGGGATTACACGGTTTGGGCAGACAAAATGCCGCCTCGTACTCACACATGTCATTGACCGTACAGTCGAGGATGTCCAGCGTTTGACTCGAATTGTTGGATGACAAGGACACGGACCACTTGTCCTGAACACCCGACAGCCCGCACGTGTGTTCCAGCTCGGCTGAGATGTAGCGCCACGAGAATTGGAGAGTCTGAGCACCACTGGGAATGCAAAACTGCTGCGACAAGGTGCCGGCCTCTTTGGCGAAACCAAGGCCCGTAGACAAGACGGCCATAAACTTTCCTTCCGAGGGTTGTGTGCCGCAAAAAGAAGTGACGCGCCGTGCATCGCCGGCCGTTGACCACCCCTCTAGCGCGCCCTCCTCCAGGCCAGCGTTGAGCATCTCGGTGATGTCCAGCGAGAGGGCCGAATTGCCGGCCATGCGAAGCCAGCCGGCCTCCTTCCCACCCGTGGGATCCTGAGCCAGGCAGATCCCTTTTTGCAGGGTCTTGAGGTCTCCTACCATCCCGTTGAAGAGGTGTATCTCTGCCGCCGTCGCAAAAGCGTCGCTGACGACACCACTGTAGCCCAAGTACGCTCCTGCCCCAGCCCCGAGAAACGCCATGGCCATGCTGCCATTCCAGTGGCTGTAGCAGGCCCCGACATACACCAATGAGTTCGGTAGCCGATCCTGTGCGTAGTGAGCCACAAAGGCCGGCGTAATCCCGGCCCCTTTGGCGCCCAGGGCGACCCGTCCTAGCATAATGTCCGCCAGGTCCTGATCGACGCACTCCCCGTTCCCCTGAATCTGCACACAGGACGCATCACCCGGGCAGTCGCCGTCTTTTTGGCAGGGCAGGGCGGTCGCGGTCAGGTCATCACAGATCTTGGTGTCGCCGGTCCACAAGACCTCTTGAAAGCCACCGTGTCGCCATTGGTAGTGGTCTGAGAGGTCGTTGAAATAGGCACCGCCGTGGGCTGAAATGGCGATGACACCCAGCCCCTGCAACTCTCGAAAAGCCTGAAGGTCTGCGTTTCCGCCGGTGGTAGGCCCTTTTGCGTCAAAGGGAGGGCACTGAGAGTCCTTAAGGGCTCCCGCCGCATGATCGATCTCGTTGGTGCTGGATTCTGTGCGCAACAGACGTGCAGCACGACTGCCGATGGTGTGTGTGGTCAAGGCGCCACTGGTGGTGCCCAATCCGCCGCGTGCGTCGTCTGAAAGCCCCAAGGGCAGGGCGCCCAGCGCGCCATTCTGGAAACGGACCCACACGCCATTCCCCTCCGCCGCGATTCCTGTCTTGGCGTTCTTCAAGACAGACAAGGCATCGCTCGCCGGTGTGGTGAACACACTGGTTGCAGCGGAGAGCCCGGCCTCGTGTCCACTCGCGCTCTGGTAGGCGGACTGGGCCGCTTTTAGAGTGCTCCGAATCGACGCGCATTCACTGGGAGACATTCGGGCGACCACATCGATACGATGAATGGGTGTCGCAACAACCCCCGTGCCGGGCACATTCACACGAGCGCGCACAAAGACCGGGGTATCGACCAACTGGATGAATGTCTTGCACGCGCTGAAAACCCGGTCCCCGGCGGTCTCATCGCACGATTGTCCGTCCCCAGCGTCGCCAGTATCCTTCATCTTCACCACATCCACCGGGCTCACATTCTCTCCCTTGGCGGTGACGACATAGAGATTGACTTGGTCATCATCGATTTGGCCGTATGGGATCGTAAGACTGATCCGTACGGTCCGACTCTCACCCCTCACGAGATGGTCCGGAACGGCTTCGAGAGCGATGCCCGACAGGGGCGAGAGATAACTGGTCAGCACCACCGAGTCCGACGCGAGGGTCTCGCCAGGCCGCGCGTCGGACTCGGCGCGGACAAGGATCTCCGTATCTCCGGCGTCGAGCATGATCGGCCCCGCTTGCCAATAGAAGGGCACTGGGCTAACCGTTAGCGGCGTTCCTTGCCCATCCGCGCGCTGCACGACGAGTCGGTCGATCGCTCCCCACGCTCGGCCCCCGATCATGACCGTGCTGCTGGTGACCAAACCACCAGAAAGCCCGGTTGGCTCCACGATTCGAACCCCAGGCTCTGCGCTTGGCATGGGTTTGCCCGACGAGGGGCTGGTTGTGCAATCCAAGGCCACCGGAGGAGGGTTCTGACTGTCCCCATCTTGATGCGCAGGAGCGTCGGTTGTCGTATCGAGATCCCCGCCGGGTTTGGGGATGGGATCGGAGGTGGGGCAACCGGGCAGAATGATCCACATTGAGAAAACGAGCACACCGTAGAACCGTCCTATTGTAGCCATACCACCGTCACTCCGTCTCCTCCTTGCGCTCGTTCAGCCGCCTGAATGCGTCGTACATATCGCGACGTCGGCAGCCACGTTCGCAGGCCTGCCTTGAGCTTGCCTGTCCCGTGACCATGGAGCAAGAACACGGCTTTCCGACCCACCAACAAGGCATTGTCCAGGAAACGTTCCGTCGCGTCCACCGCCTCCTCCAGGGTGTGCCCCCGCAGATCACAGGTGTTGTCGTCGACTCGAGGCGGGATGTCGTCCACCCTCGTCTCCTCCCCGTCGCTTTGGAACGCGGGTGGCCTGGCTCTGGGCGCTTTGGGTATGGCCGCATCGGGTTCAAACAAGTCCGTGGTGGGCACAGCGGTTCGAAGCGCACCCACATCCACCATCACCGAGTCGCCTCGAATCTCGGTGACCACTCCAACTCGACCCAGGGAATGCACAAAAACGGTGCATCCCTCGCGCACCGCCTCCAGCGACAAAGGCCGTCGGGCTCCCCCGCGAGTCTCGTTCGTCAAGCCTGCCTGGGCCTCGTCCATCCCTTCCTTGAGGCGCTTCTCGATGTCTCGAACCACAATCCGGCGTTCCGACGCTGCTTTGGACGTGGCGTCTGCCTGCAACTCAGCCACCGCGAGGCCGATGGCTCTCTTGGCCTCGTCAGCGGCGGTTAGGGCCTCCTTCTGGGCCTCGAGGACCATATGTTGGCCCTGCTTCTCGAGCCGCACCCGGACACCGCGAAGACGGCGCTGTTCTGCTTCGTACTCAATGCGTTGCCGGTCACATTCAGCCCGCTCTTCATCCAGGAGCGCCTGCTTTTCTTGCAGGCCGGTCAATGCCGTCTCCAATTGCAACGCCCGGCCGCCGGCCAAGGCGTCTGCACGCTTAAGAATGGTCTCCTCAATGCCCATTCGACGGGCGATCACGATGGGCGAGGACGAACCTGCTGTTCCCATAGACAGACGGAAGTCCGGTTCATGGGTCTGGCCGTCCATGCCAACGGCAGCGTTTCGGAATCTCTGGTCGTCAAAGGACAACACCTTGAGTCGTTCATAATGCGTGGTGACTAAGGTCAGGGCCTCTCGGTCAGCAAGCGTCTCCAAGATAGCCAGGGCCAAGCAAGCTCCCTGTACGGGCTCGGTGCCCACCGCGATCTCATCGAGCAGCACCAGGGCAGGGCGGTCGGGCGTCAACGCCTCTAGCACACCTGCTAGCCGGCGCATGTGCCCCGAAAAGGTGCTGAGGTCCGCCTGTATGTCTTGATTGTCGCCCATGACCGCCAAGACTTGACTGACGACTGGAACCACGGAGTCCTCAGTGGCGGAGATATGGAGACCCGCGTTGGCCATGAGCACGCAGAGGCCCGCCGTGTTCAATGTGACGGTCTTTCCACCTGCGTTCGGCCCCGTCACCACAAGGATGCGGAAGTCCGGTCCAACAAGTATGTCATTGTCCACCACAGGAATGCCACGCAACACCAAGTGTGGGTTTCGAACCCCTCGCAACGCCAAGGTGCGCTCCACCGTGAGGTTCGGTTCCGTGCCCTTCATCTCGATGGACAAGCGCGCCTTCGCCGCGATGCAATCGATTGCTGCCAATCGTTCCATGGTGTCCACGATCATCACGTCGTTCTCCGCAACAATCTGGCTATGCATGAGTAAGATCCGGTACTCCTCCTCGGCGATCTCCTGCTCAAGCAATTTCAGCTCATTGTTGAGTGGAACGACCGTTTGCGGCTCCACAAAGAGCGTATGACCTGTGCGGGAGTTGCCATGAATGATCCCCGGCACTTCCATCTTCTCACCCGATCGCACAGGAAGCACAAAACGGTCCTCTCGGAGTGTCACGTAATCGTCTTGCAGGTGGGGTTTAACGTCCAATGACCGCAACATCTTCGCCAAATGTCCCCGTATTCGTCCGTGGAGGCCATCTCGACGCTCCCTCAAGGAGCGGAGTGCTTCACTGGCGTTCCGCCGAACGCCCTCTTCTGCGTCGAAACACGCATAAAGATCCTCATAGACACCCCGGAGATCCGGCAACATGGCGGCACGTTCGGCCAACTCCTCAGCGAGCGTCTGCTTGCCCATGTGGTATTCCCGTACCATCCACCCAGTCCGCATCACATCGGCGATGCTCAAGAGTTCTACCGCCTCCAAGGCAGCGTCCTTGGACGCCCGCCCCAAGACCTCGCGTACGTCCTCCACAGCGCCCAAGGGCGGACCCCCGTCAGCGTCGATCAACTTCCGCATTTGCGAGGTATCACGCAGACCTGACGTGACCGCCTCCACATTACCCAGACAGATCAATTCCCGGCAGGCGTCCTTCCCCAAGCCACTCTTGGCCAACGACGCCAATCGATCCAATAGCCGACCAAACTCCAAATCACACAAGGAGAGTTCGACCACGTCACTCTGCTTCATTACCGTTCGCGAATCCGTCACGCTGTGAGCGTAGTCACTGGATGGCCCAGAATCAACTCCCCCGACACCACCCAAGTATTATGTAAACTAATGCCGATGCGGTCAGCGACGACGCAACGGACCTTTCCCCACAAAACGATAGAAAATGGCTTAGAACGAGGCCATAAAACACAGAACTTTACTACTCCCCGGCCTCACCAGCGCCCACGCCTCAAAAGAAAGCATCCACTCCCGCACCAACCCTTACGCCCATCCAAACATCGAGCAGCCCGCCAGCCCGTCCTCGACCCCCAAAGAAACCACCCCGCGCGACAAAAGCGGATGTGCCGTATCTGCCAGAGGCCACCCAGCAGGCGCACGAAGAAAAACACGCCTCACAGGCGGCATTGGTTTCTTTGTCACGTTCGAACGGGAGCGTGCACCCATATCCTTAAGTTTACATAATCTATCTTATCGGACGTTGCGCACGGACGCGAGGGCATTGGGCTCGACAAGATGAGATGGGGTCCTACGGATTTGGGCCTCTCTACCGCCGAGCCGTTGATGGGGAGTTTTACATCGTTTATGGTTACGCTACGCAGGAGATTCGATGGGAGGCGTGCGTCGTGGCTGAGTTGATTTATCGTGCAGACGGAGGGGAAGAGTTGGTGGTGCCCATTGGGCCGGATGCGCCAATGGTGGTGGTTGGGCGTCATAAAACGAGCGATATTCGTTCTGCTAGTAACACCGTCTCCAGGAAGCATGCGGAGGTCACCTGGGAGGATGGCGTCTATCGGGTTGTTGATTTGGGGAGTAGCAACGGGACGTTTTATGAGTCCGAACAAATCAAGGAGCGCACGCTTGTGGACGGCGACGTCTTCCAATGTGGTGCGTTTGTAATTCGGTTTGTACTTGATGACGCGGACAAACAGTCCGTGGAGTCCGCGGAAGAGGTGGCTGAACCGAGTGAAGAGGCCATTGTGTTCGAGGAGCAGGACGCGGCGCCCTCCCCTGCTGAGCCGGCGAAGTCGAAGCCGTCGGATTCCAAGAAGGCCAAAAACGACGCAGCGCAGTTTTCGGAGTTCGATCGTCAACTGCAGCTTAAAGACGAAGAGATGGGGTCGCTCAGAAAGGACATGGGCGGCAAGGACAAGACCATCGAACGACTCGAAGGTGAGCTTGCTGACGTCAAGAAGATGTTGGAGGAGATCGGTCCGACGGAGAGTGTGCCTGCAGAGGAACACGAAGAGGTCCTGAAACGATGCGAGACGGCTGAATCGGGGCTCTCCGAGGCACAAGAGGCGCAAACCCAGGCGAAGGCGGACCTGCGAGCGGTTCAAGATCAACTGCTCAAAGTGAGTGGAGATCAACTGTCCGCCGACGACTTGGCGGAATTGGAGAAGGCCAAAGAGGAACGAGATGTTTTGCAGGAGGGGCGCGAGGATTTAGAGGCCGAGAAGATCGAGCTCCGCAGAGAGCTAAAAAAGGCCGCGAGTTCCCTGGAGGAAAAGAAGGCGGCGCTCGAGGGGTTTGGTAAGGAAACCAAGGGCCTGCAAAAGGCGCTGACCAAAGCCGAGGCGGGTGCGGCCGAAGCAAAGGAAGCCAGTGATCGGGCCGATGGGCTCGAAGCCGAGTTGGAAGCACTCAGAGCCACATCCACCAGCGCATCGGCAGATCAAGAGGCGCAGGCCAACTCCTTGGCCGACGCCCTCAAAGGCCAGAAGAGCGCCGAGAAGGCTCTGGAGAAGT
>Ga0114996_10007991_pt1 | contig 11846 bp, 7 predicted proteins | sample ArcticOcean_MG_C_4_FD_87039 | JGI IMG/M metagenome (GOLD analysis project Ga0114996, IMG submission 87039) | Marine microbial communities from western Arctic Ocean - ArcticOcean_MG_CB4_134 | ecosystem: Environmental > Aquatic > Marine > Oceanic | place: Arctic Ocean: Canada Basin | collected... | reverse complement strand
CCGAGTGCCAAAAATGCAAAAGCGGGCGACAAAATTGTTTTTGAAATACTGCACTTTCCGGAAAAGGATTATTACGGAGAAGGTGTGATCACGCGTGTTCTTGGCGAGTCTGGGCGTCCCGATGTCGAGACACAAGCAGTGATGCTTGCCTATGGACTCGCAGAAGAATTTGACGAAGATTCTAAACACGAAGCGAGAAAGGCTGCAACTATTTTTGAAGAAGGTTCTGATAAAGGAAGAGAAGACTTAACCAAAACACTTATCTTTACAATCGACCCACCAAACGCAAAAGATTTTGATGACGCAATCAATATCAAGGCAGATTTAGAAACTGGCGAATGGGAATTAGGTGTACACATTGCTGATGTCGCGAGTTTTGTTACACCCGGAAGCGCACTCGACAAAACCGCAAGAGAAAGAGGAAACAGTGTCTACCTTCCACGCCATGTTGTTCCTATGTTGCCCGAAGTTTTATCGAATGGTGTCTGTTCTCTGCAAGAGGGAGTACGTCGATGGGCTAAGTCAGTTTTTATTCGTTTTGATAATCGGGGGAAAGTAATCTCCCACCGACTTTGCAATAGCGTGATCTGTTCAGCAAAAAGATTAACATACTTAGAAGCTCAAGCGTTGATTGATGGTGATGAAAAAGAAGCAAGAAAACACTCCGTCACTAGTGGTGCATACACGCCTGAACTAATAGATGCATTGACGATGGCAAACACGCTTGCGAAGAAGTTGCTTGCTCGTCGCAGACGCGACGGAATGATCGAGCTACAACTTCCTGAAGTTGTACTTGAATTTGATGATGATGGTCACGTCATTGACGCGCATCCAGAAGATGATGCTTTTACTCACAGAGTAATTGAAATGTTTATGGTGGAAGCAAACGAAGCAGTTGCTAGAACTTTTAATGGTATTGATATTCCTGTTCTTCGCCGCATACACCCTGAGCCAAAGTTTGGGGACATTGAGGACCTCCGTCTCTTTGCAAGGTCAGTTGGTGTTGGTATTTCTGAAGAACCAACCCGCGAAGACCTTCAAAGACTGTTGAATATTACTGCAGAGGGTACGGCGTCTCGCGCGGTTCACTTTGCTGTATTGCGCACACTATCTCAAGCGACCTACAGTCCAGCATTAGTAGGACACTTTGCGCTTGCAAGTGAACATTATCTTCACTTTACAAGTCCAATTCGCCGCTACCCTGACTTGCTTGTACACAGTGCGCTTGAAGCGTATCTCTATCATACAGAGAATGGAAAATCTATTGGCGGAGGGAAAAATCGCCGAGCTCTTCTTGGAAATCTACGTGATGATACGCGGGTTCTTGACGAAGGCAATTTGATCGATTCGGGTAGTCACTGTTCTCTTACTGAACGCACCGCAGAACAGGCTGAACGTTCACTAAGAACGTTCCTTGTGATGCAATTTCTTCACGAAAACCATCTCGGAAACGAATTTGATGCAATCATTACAGGTTTTTCAGCGATGGGAATGTTTGTTTCGCTTGAACGATTTCTTGTTGAAGGGCTAGCTAAGTTCGACATGATCAAGCGATCGTCAAAAAGAAACGATAAGTGGATCAAAATGGAGGGAACAGGAAGAATTGTAGCGCAGCGTTCTGGCGAGGTTCTTTCTGTTGGTGATCGTGTAGTTGTGCAAATTACGTCCATTGATTTGCCAACAAGGCAGATGGAATTGCGGGTAACGAAGATGCCACACAAGACGCTTGATGAACTTGGACCTGAACCTGAACCAGTTCGACATCGTACGAAAGAAAAAAGTCGAAAGAAATCCCAAATTTTAAAAGAGGGTAGAGTGAACCATAAAAAATCCAAACAAGGTCGAAAAGGCAAAGGGCGTAAACGTCGGTAGCGCGTATCATGGGAAAAAATAGGGAGTTTTGTCATGTCTCAGAACATCAACATTGAATCCGTCCTTCATGAAACTCGAATATTTGATCCACCCGTGAATTTCGACTCGAGAATCGGCGGCGCGTACATCGGTTCGATGAATGAGTACAGAGATCTCTACAAACAATCTATTGAAGACCCCAACACATTTTGGGGATCGGTTGCAGATGAACTAGACTGGTTCGAAAGGTGGGATACCGTTCTTTCGGGCGATTTCCCAGACGCTACATGGTTCGCTGGGGGTAAAACAAATATTTGCCACAACTGTATTGACCGTCAAATTGCGATGGGCCACGGCGACGACACGGCGATCATCTGGGAAGGTGAACCATACGAAAGTGATGGCCCAGAAATTCGCCAATTCTCCTACTTCGACTTGCACTCAGAAGTGTGTAGGTTTGCAAACGCGCTCAAAGCAAAGGGCGTGAAGAAGGGTGACGTTGTTACGATTTATATGGGCATGGTTCCCGAACTCGCCATCGCAACACTTGCCTGCGCACGAATTGGCGCACCTCACTCGGTGATTTTCGGTGGTTTTTCATCACAAGCAATCGCCGATCGCGTTAAAGACGCAAAAAGCAAGATCGTGATCACATGTGATGGCTCTTGGCGTCGCGGAAAAGTAGTCCCACTGAAAGATAATGTTGACGCAGCGACAAAACTGACTGATTTAATTGAAACAATTGTTGTTGTAAAACGATGCAACAATGACATCTCTTGGTCAGAAGGCAGAGATTGTTGGTGGCATGACATAACAGACGGAGAGGAAGAAGATTGTGCATGTGAGCAGATGGATGCAGAGGACATGCTATTCCTGTTGTACACAAGCGGTTCCACAGGAAAACCGAAGGGCATCATTCACACGACTGGTGGGTATATGGTCTACACGTATCTCACAAGCAAGTGGGTCTTTAACTTAAAACCAGATTGCGATCAAGTGTATTGGTGCACAGCAGATATTGGGTGGATTACTGGGCATAGTTACATTATTTATGGTGTTTTACCCAACCGCGTTCCAACAATCATGTATGAAGGCGCACCAAACTTTCCACAGAGTGATCGTTTTTGGGACATTGTTGAGCGACATAAGGTGACACAGTTTTATACTGCCCCAACTGCTATTCGAGCATTCATGAAGTGGGGGGACGAATACCCCCAAAAGCATGATTTGAGTTCTTTGAAAATCTTGGGAACAGTTGGAGAGCCCATCAATCCAGAAGCCTGGATGTGGTACCGCGAAACAATTGGTGGGAACAATTGCCCTATTGTCGATACGTGGTGGCAAACTGAAACGGGTGGTCATATGTTGACCCCGCTTCCTGCTGCAACCCCAACGACACCCGGTTCATGTACGCGACCATTCTTTGGTATTCACGCAGCTGTTGTCAACGATGATGGTTCAGAAGTAGAGAAGAACGCTGGAGGGTTGTTGGTTATACGAAAGCCTTGGCCCTCAACTCTGCGTGGAATTTTTGGTGACCGCGATCGGTTTATTGAAACGTATTTCAGCCGAGTCGATGGAATGTATCTTGCTGGTGACAGTGCACGAATTGACGAGAACGATAACTTTTGGATCATGGGTCGCATCGATGATGTGATCAATGTTTCTGGTCACCGTCTTGGAACAATGGAAGTCGAATCTTCTTTGGTGAGTCACGAATCTGTCGTAGAAGCAGCTGTTGTTGGAGTGCCCCATGAGATCAAGGGAACTGGTATTGCAGCGTTTTGTACTCTTGCAAATGGTTTTGAACCATCCGAAGAACTTAAAGATGCACTTCGAAAGCACGTCGCAAATGAAATTGGTGCGATTGCAAAGCCAGATCTTTTGAAGTTTACAGACGCACTTCCAAAAACCCGCAGCGGTAAAATTATGCGGCGGTTGCTTCGTGACGTCGCTGCCGGCACGGATTCAAACCAAGACGTCACAACGCTTGAGGATTTCACAGTCCTTGCCAAGTTACGCGGCGAGGATTAATGCCTTGGTGCTTGCACTAGGATGTCCTTGGGCACCCTCGCCAAGGCTCCCATGCTAGAATAAGGCGATGGCGGATTACACAACAACAGATGGAGCAAGGGTAGGCATCTTGATGGGGAGTACCTCTGACTGGCCCACGATGAAGAAAGCGAGTGAAACGCTCGAAAAATTCGGCGTCCACCACGAATGTAATGCCATTTCAGCCCATAGGAACCCCCAAAGGCTTCAGGAATATCTCGCAGACGCTGAAAAACGAGGTGTAGAGCTCTTTATTTGTGCAGCTGGGGGCGCGGCACACCTTGCTGGGGTTGTAGCAGCCCATACAGAAAAGCCCGTTTTAGGTTGCCCAATGCAAGCGTGGTCACTTGATGGGCTTGATTCACTCCTTTCAACAGTCCAAATGCCCAAAGGAATGCCAGTTGCGACATTCGCTATTGGTGGAGCAGGAGCCATCAATGCAGCTACATTTGCCGTTCAAATACTCGCGATGGGCGATTCTTGTCTAAAAACATCGTTTTCGTCATTTAGAAGCAAGCAATCGTCTGCTGTAAATTATCTTGAATAATACAATCTTTTGTTTTGACTTGATGACGTCCGAGAACCACAATGGGTGTTCTGCGCGTAGTAGGTTTAGAGGTGATCTAGGTGGAATGCCGATGCTGCCCCGAATGCTACTTATATAGATCATTGCGGGAACAAAACCAATGCAGAGTCGTATTGGAGAGAAGATACTTCAGGAGTCATACCCATGTTTCAGAATCGAATAACACTCACAGCACTTGCCCTTGGTGCTCTTGCAATTACAACTGCACCAAGTTTGGCAAAACCAAAGCAATTTAGCGAAGTCAATGAAGGTTTCAGCGAAGTCGTATCGACGGCGGATGGTTCGCGTGCACTCTTTGGACTTTGGGTGGATAACAAAAAAAACCAAATGCTCCTTGAAATGCCTCGGGGTTGGGAGCGAAAAAAATTCTTTATTGCCGTGACCCCATCTGCTGGTGTCATCTTTTCTGGTTTGCAAGGGAACGAAGCGTACATCTACTTGCGAAAATATGACGATCGAATTGCATTCATTTCACCAGAGGTTTCCGTAAGATCAACAGGTAATAAAACATCCAAAGCATCTGTTGACACAATATTTACAGATAGGGTATTGATCGATGTTCCTATCGTTGCAAATGGACCAAACGGACAACCCGTGATCGACTTAGACAGTTTACTTGTAAATAACGCATCAACGATTGCTGGCTCCGTAGGCAGAGGTGCAAATAGCAGACTTTCAACAATTAAAACAGCAAAATCATTTCCAAAAAACCTAGAAGTTGCATTGGAAATGCCAACAACCGGTGGACAGTTCAAAACAATTCACTATTCAATCAGCGAAGTTCCAGAACGTGGTCAATACAAACCACGAAAAGCAGATGAACGAGTTGGATACTTTACAACCGACTTTCGTGACTTAGGTCAACCTCATGAAGAAGACAAGTGGATTCATTACGTTAACCGCTGGGATCTTCAAAAAAGTGATTCTAGTTTGTCACTGAGTCCACCAAAGAAACCGATCGTTTTTTACATCGAGCACACAGTCCCCGTGAAGTATCGACGATGGGTTCGTGATGGCGTGTTGTATTGGAACGAAGCATTTGAAAAAATTGGTATTGACAGTGCCATTGAAGTCTATTACCAAGATGAAGCAACTGGTGCGCACATGGAAAAAGACCCAGAAGATGTTCGGTATAACTTCCTTCGTTGGTTGAACAACGATATCGCAACTGCAATAGGCCCATCACGAGCTCACCCCATGACAGGTGAAATTCTTGATGCAGACATCGTTCTCACAGACGGTTGGATTCGAGCGTATTGGAGGTGGTATTCACAAATTCCAAAAGCTGAAGAAGCAATGGCTTCCTTGACACCTTCCGATATTCAATGGCTTGAGGATTATCCAGAATGGGACCCACGAATTCGAACAGCAAGTCCAATTGAACAGGCAAGAATTTTTACTGAGCGTGATCGACGCGAAAAAGCGGGTGAATCAGATCCTGGGAAGTCTTTAATTGACCCAATACTTGCGAGCGATGAGAATCTTGCAGAAATTGCACAATGGTTAGATGATGAAGATCGACATTGTTTAGCAGCGTATCAACTTGCAAGCCAAATGGCTTTTGCAAGATTAGGTCTTGAAGCGCTTGATCTTATTGAGACGGGCCCGCCTACAGAAACTGCTCGAGCAACAGACGACAAACTTGATGGAATTCCTGAATGGTTTATTGGTCCACTCATTTCTGGATTAGTTTGTCATGAAGTAGGTCACACACTTGGTCTGCGCCACAACTTTAAGGCGTCAGGTCTTTACACGATGGAAGAGATTAACTCTGTAGATATGACTGGCAAGAAACCATTTACCGCATCGGTGATGGATTACAACCCAGTCAATTTCAACATGGGAACAGGAGATGTCCAAGGTGACTTTGCGATGATCGGCGTTGGACTCTACGACATATGGGCGATCGAGTATGGATACACCCTCGGTAAGGAAGAAGATGTATTGAAACGTTCGAACGAACCAGAAAATGCCTACCTTACTGACGAAGATACGTCTGGTCCTGACCCGCTTGCGAAACGTTACGATTTTAGTAAAGATCCGTTGACGTATGCACAAAACCAAATGAGAATCGTTGAAAAACTACGTGAAGATTTACTTACCTCGTATGTTGAAGATGGTGATAGTTGGTCTAAAGCTCGAAGAGGTTATGAAACAACGCTACGTATGCAATCAGGTGCAGCAGGAATGTTAGTTGATTGGATAGGTGGTGCATTTATTAATCGAAATAAGAAAGGCGACTTTGGTGAAGAAGGTGTTCCACCCGTAACAGTTGTTCCCGCAGAGCAACAACGAGCCGCATTAAACTTTGTTATTGAGTACATATTTAACGAAGATGCATACAATCTTTCTCCAAACCTGCTTGCTCACTTTAATGTTGATAAGTGGTATGGCGGTGGAGGTGACAGTGGTGATGCCACATGGCCTGTACACGACAGGATTCTTGGGCTTCAAGCGTCAATGCTTACATCAATCCTTGCACCAAGCAGGCTTGGGATGGTGTACGACAATGAATATCGTGTTCCAGCGGATGAGGATGCGCTGACGATGGTTGAGATTTTTGAAACACTTATGGACGCTGTTTATGGTGATATCGAAGAAACAGGCGATAATTGGACAAATCGTTCACCAATGATCTCGTCAATGAAAAGAAATTTGCAGGCTGAAATGACTGATCGGCTTATTGACCTTTCAACAGGCCGCGTCCGCATGTTTAGACCAGTAAGAACACTTGCGTTGTATCACACACGAGCATTGCACAAACAACTGGGCGACATTCTTGCGAGTAGTACATCGTTGGATATTTATTCACAGTCGCACCTTGAAGATATGCATGAACGATTGGGCAAAGCGCTTGATGTTGTGTATACGATGTAATTGATCATCCTTATAACCCAATAAAAAAGATCGCTCAAAGGGCGATCTTTTTTATAGAATCTCCTGCCGACACGAAGTGTTATGTGGTTCTGGTTGCTCAATGTTTTTTGGCATAGCAAGATGAAGCATGACAGGATCTCTCAGCTCGATTGTTCCGTCGACTTCATGAGCTCCTATTCTCATTGCGTTACCAACCCAATCAACATCCATCGTTCCACAGGGGCGACCCTCATGACGACGCCAACGCGTACCATGACTTCTTGGATAGTGACTTACGCCAACCATTTGTACATTGACGATTTCGCCCCGCAATGTTTCCGGAACAATAATAGGTTGGTGCAACACGCCGACGTCACCCCCTCCAACCCTGAACGCAATGTGAACATCAGTAGCATCTTGCACAACGGTAAAAGATTGTTGTGCTGGCCGGAGATGTACGATAACAGAAGCAGGATTTTCAAACCTGTTTTGATAATAAATTGACAACTCGGGACCATTTGATGATGCTCGAACCAGAGGAAACAGGCAGACTCCATCAGCTTCAAAGTAATGTGATCCTACAAGTTCACCAAGTCGATCAGGCAGTTGATCTTCAATGTTAAAGGCGTAGATTAAAAACCCTGCAATTGCCAGTGTAATGAGCGTGGGAAATAATTTTGTTTCATAAACGAAGCCACTTCCCGACATCGTCCAAGCCCAGATTGCCCAAAGCAGGCACGCAGTTCCAATGAGTACAAGGATAAAATTTCGTTTTTCATGCATGACTAACCTCCTTCGTTGAGGTCGACGCTGCTAGGCTTTCACGCAGTCATTGCAGCACGCGTATATTCTATGCAATATATCTCCTCTATCGTTAGGACTTTCAACATAAATGAACTTCGACACTCCATCACAATCACCAATTGCATGTGCACAACAATGGTTTGATGAGGCAGTTGCTTCAAATTCCAAGCCAAATCCTCTTGCATTTGCACTTTCGACCGTGGACAGCGAAGGGGTTCCTTCTTCAAGGATGGTGCTCTTGAAGGGATTCGACGAGCATGGAGGGGTATTCTTTACGAATTTTGAAAGCCCAAAGGCGAGAGATCTTGAAGCAAACGAACATGCCTCAATGTTATTTCATTGGGATGATTGCCAGCGGCAATTACGAATTAGGGGAATTGTCTCCAGATTGACCGAAGAAGAATCGGATGCTTATTTTGCTACGAGAGATAAATTAAGTCAAATTAGTGCTTGGGCAAGCGATCAGTCACAACCGTTGAAAAGCAGAGCGGTGATGATGGCAAAGGTAGCTTCGCTCACGGCAAAGTGGGTGGGTTGCAGCGTTCCACGTCCAGAACATTGGGGGGGGTTGCGAGTCTCGCTTGACGAAATCGAATTTTGGCAAGGACATGACGGACGCTTACACGATCGCATTCGGTACACCTGCCTCGACAGCGATTGGTCTTGGGAGCGACTTCAACCATAAATAAACTCACTCCGGTGAATTTACTCTGCTAACTTCCGCGCTTCGTCGATTAAATCATCTGGAAGTTCGGGTTCAGGTGGTGGTGGGGGGTTTGGAATCTTCTTTGCTTGTGTTTTTTTCTGAAGCGTTGATTCTGTTTCCGATATTTCTGTATCTAGTATTTCATCTTGAAGATCATCCAAATCGGAAAGATCAAAATCAAACTCTTCTTTCCACGCTGCAGCTTTTTCAGGTGACAAGCCAGAAGGTTTCCGAGTTATTTTTTTGCCTGGCTTTTGGTGATCGTCAATAATCGCTTCGAGAAATTCAACCGACCCAAGCTGCTGCGCACCTTTGGCTCGAATGAAACGGACGATTTCTCGGTCGTTGGTCACAACGACAATTCGGTTTGCTGAGGAAGAAGCAGCAACACGATCCATAATTTCTTGATCAGCAGATTTTGTTCCCCCCGTGTATATGATTTCTGTATTGCGAGATGGAACTTTGAGTACGGTACCGGGAGTGCCGTCGCAAATCAGGGATATCCTGTCTCGAGCCCAACGCCCTTTTGAGAGCAGGGAGGCGAGTTCATCGACCTCTAAACCAGCAAGATCAGGTGGCAATATGCCAGTCTGATGCAACACATTCCAGGTATCAACGAGTAACTCCATGTTAGTAGCAGAATATCGCTTATTGAGCATTTTGCAAACCTCTGAAAACAAATGGTTTAGCAATACTCCCCCACCCCCTTGCAATGGTGCCCACTATGTATGATAATACGTGGCTCTCAATACTTGATTCAAAGGAAGGTTTAGGAACTTATGGCGATACGAATTAAAGCACGGCAAAACGAATCTGCAAGTCAGATGTTGCGTCGTTTCAAAAAACTTTGTGAAAAGGAAAACCTGATCAAAGATGTTAAGAAGCGACAGTACTTCGAGAAGCCTTCGGAGAGAAAACGCCGTGCAAAGAGACGAACCGAATCACGAATCCATCGTGAATTGCACCCAGAACTTCAACGAACCCCCCCAAAAACAACTCGTGGCGGTAGCGGTGGCGGTAGCGGTAGCGGTGGCGGTAGCGGTGGCGGTAGCGGCGGCGGTGGCGGTGGACGAGGCCGGAAATAAAACACGCTACGTGTAGAGTGTACGACCCAGAACACAAACAGTATGTGCCGCGTGCAACGCACAGCGGCGATTTAATTTTCAAACAGAGTGTGCCGAACTCACACAAAGAAGAAACTAAGTCTAGCCCGTGTAGGGCGAATTCTAATTAGGAGAATTTCAACATGAACTTTTTCATGCTTGCTCAAGAAACAACAGCATCAATCCCAGAGCTGTACTACCTCGCACCAGTTGGTGCGATTGTCGCCCTCATCATGGCATTTCTTTTTAGCAGAAATGTAATGGCGCAAAGCGAAGGCGAACCCGAAATGATTAAAATTGCCGAGCACGTCCGTGCTGGTGCAATGGCGTACTTAAAACGCCAGTACAAAGTCGTTTTTGTTGTATTTATTGTGTTAGTTGCAATACTTGCAGCTCTTGGATTTGCAGGAATTCAACCAATTTGGTCGGCTGTTGGCGTACCAATCGCTGGGTTGTTCTCAGGCTTGTGTGGTTGGTTTGGTATGAAAATGGCAACCAACGCATCTGCGCGTACAACATGGGCAGTAAAGCAATCCCTTAATGATGGCTTGAAAGTAGCGTTCCGTTCGGGCGCTGTGATGGGTCTTATCGTTGTGGGCTTTGCACTTCTTGATGCTTCGGTTTGGTTCTATGTTTGGAACGAAGTTATGCCGGGTAAACAACTTGTCGAAATTACTTCGATTATGTTGACGTTTGGCATGGGTGCATCAACCCAAGCATTATTTGCTCGTGTTGGTGGTGGCGTGTACACAAAAGCCGCTGACGTTGGTGCGGATCTGGTGGGTAAAGTTGAAGCAGGTATTCCTGAAGATGACCCACGTAACCCAGCAACAATTGCAGACAATGTTGGCGACAACGTTGGTGACGTTGCAGGCATGGGCGCGGACCTGTACGAAAGTTATTACGGTTCGATCCTCGCAACAATGGCACTTGGTGCTGCAGCTGCAATGGGCATTAACTTCGCAACCCCTGAATTAGCTAATCAGTTTGGCATGTCCCTGGCAGTTGCACCAATGGCACTTGCCGGTCTTGGTATTTTCTGTTCACTCGTTGGTGTTTTCGTTGTTCGTGCGAAAGAAAATGCATCTTTCAGTGAACTTCTAAGGGGCCTACACAAGGGTGTGTATGTTGCTTCGTTCCTCATCGCAGTTCTTTGTGGGGGTTTGTTCTACTACTTGTTTAAAGATATTCAGGTTGACGGATTTACATGGTGGGGACCATGGGCATCAATCATCACCGGTTTGTCCGCTGGTCTCATCATTGCGTACGCAACTGAGTACTACACCTCGTACGAACACGCTCCAACACAGCGAATTGCGAAGCAAACCGAAACTGGTGCAGCGACAGTCATTATTTCGGGTATTGCAGAGGGCATGATTTCAACATGGGCGCCATTGATCGTCATCGTTGTAGCGATTATTGCTGCCTTTGGTTTTTCAGGTGGCAATGAAAACTTCCTTCTTGGTCTTTACGGCGTTGGTATTGCTGCCGTTGGCATGTTGAGCACGCTTGGCATTACGCTTGCAACCGATGCATACGGTCCAATTGCGGATAACGCTGGTGGTAACGCTGAAATGACAGGTCAGCCACCAATCGTGCGTGAACGAACAGATATGCTTGACTCGCTAGGTAACACAACCGCTGCAACAGGTAAGGGTTTCGCGATTGGCTCAGCAGCATTGACAGCACTTGCGCTATTGGCTGCATACGTTTCAGTTGTTCAAACAAGTCTCGATAAGAAAATTATTGAAGACATCGCAATGGTTGAAGCCGCAGAAAATACAGTTGCGTACTTAGGCAATAGGGAATTCGTTGCAAACCACAACGGCGAAACATTTGGTGGCCTCTTACTTTCATCTGATAAAACAGAAGCAGTATTAAGAGAACT
>Ga0114996_10007987_pt1 | contig 11851 bp, 15 predicted proteins | sample ArcticOcean_MG_C_4_FD_87039 | JGI IMG/M metagenome (GOLD analysis project Ga0114996, IMG submission 87039) | Marine microbial communities from western Arctic Ocean - ArcticOcean_MG_CB4_134 | ecosystem: Environmental > Aquatic > Marine > Oceanic | place: Arctic Ocean: Canada Basin | collected... | reverse complement strand
TACCGTTGCCCACGTTCGGCACCTGGAGAATTTCGTCGATTTCATAGAACGTCGTGAAAATCGGATGGTCGAGTGTCAGGTCTACGATTTCGTACTCGGGTAGAACCTGTCGGATCTGGTATTCGAACTGCTGCCACTCCTGGCTGCCCCAGAAGTCGTCGATGACCAGGAAACCGCCTGCGAGCAGGAAGCTCCGAAGGCCCTCGATTTCGGGAGGGCTGAGCGACATCCTTCCCACCTCGAGCGCGTACAGGAAAGGGTAGCCCCGTATCTCGGGCTCGGGGAGCTGAACCACGAACTCACGTTCGTAGGCGTCAAGGTTCGGGAGGAGCCGATCGATAAACGAGAGGAAGATCTGGTCCGCTCTTGGGTAATCCGTCGCCCAGGAATTCCCTCTGCGAAAGTACCCACCGTACCCGTTGTAAGCGACGCGAGAGAAGTAGAACTCACGCGGGACGCCGCTGGTTTGGATTTGAAGCGGCCGAGTCCGGTACTCGCCCAGGACCCCGGTTGCGTCGGGTGTGTGGCGCTCATCGAGGGCAGAACGAGTCTCTGGCTGTGGGTCGACGATCGCGGTGGCGTCCGTGGTCACCGGTGGGGAGCCGAGCACGACCATGAGTGCGATGGAAGCCACACATGACCATAATGCTCGCACGATACGCTCCAGTCTGTCGTCCGTGATACTTTTTCCAGCGTACCGGGCCGTACGGGTAGCCGCGACGCCCAACGAGGCCAGACATATTCGGTACGTCCTCGTGACGGGAAAGGTCCCTCACGCCCGGCGTCCCATTTTGCTGGTTGCCACCCGGTGAAGCAAAGACCTAATAGCTTCGTAAGGTACCCCGCCATGATGGAGCGACGTGCGCTCATACATCGAGGTATAGACATGGATCCCTGACAAAAGTCTCAGTCCGTGATTTCCCCATCTTTCAACTCAAGTTGCTGATCGATGGGCTGAAGGACGGGACCGTTTTCACGGTGTCGTTCGCGGTGGACCTCGTCTTCAGACGGCAGGAAGCGACACAATGCTGGGTCAACTTGAGCAGAAGGTTCGAGGGGCCGATGCACCGCCTCCCCGGAGCACCTGCGTTGACTCGTCTGCATTTCCGTCCTGGTCATGGCTACAGCATGATGCACCCCGGCTGGGTGGCTTGAGCACATTATTCCCTTCCGGTGTCCTGCGTCAGAATTCGGCTCGCTTCTGAACTCAGACACCAGTGTGAGGTCACAGCATGAACGTTGCGGTACAGGACGCCTTCAACGAACAGATCAAGAACGAGCTGTTTTCCGGTTATCTATACCTCTCCAGGTCGGCTCATTTCGATCGAGAAAATCTCCCGGGGTTCACCGTTTGGATGCGGCTTCAAGCCCAGAAGGAGCTCGCTCACGCGATGCGCCTGTTCGACTACGTGCTCCAGGGGGGAGGGCGGGTCGAACTGCGAGGCATCGAAGCCCCCGAGAGCGATTTTGGAGCGCCGCTCTCCCTCTTCGAGGGCGTGCTGGAACATGAGCGGGCGGTGACCGTCATGATCCACGGGCTTTTCGATCTCTCTGGGAAGGCGGGCGACTGGGCGGCGTAGCAAGAACTCCAGTGGTTTATCGCCGAACAGGTCGAGGAGGAGGCCAGTGCCTCGACGGCTCGGGACCAGGTGCGCATGGCCGGCGAAGACCAGGCCGCTCTGCTGATGTTGGACCAGCAGTTCGGGAGCCGCGCTACGGTTCCAGAGGACGCCTGATCCCGGAGTACGGGGGAGTGGCTGGGTGAATGTGGGAGTCTTGGGAGCCGCCTAGCCTCGGAAGGGCCCGTACGGTCGATTTTCCACCCCCCTAAGAGCGGTTGATCTCACTCCGCCTCGTACCGCGGTTTCTTGGCATGGTGTGGAGCGCTCAGCCCTTCTATGCGGCCGCCATCGTCTCGTTCCGGGTTCTGCTGGCCTTCTCGCCCGTGGTCCAGCTTTGGATCGGAAAGCTCATCATCGATGCGGTTCTGGCGAACATCGGGGCGTCCGCTCCCGTCCGGACCGGAATTTTTCGTTTGGTCGCCGGTAGCTCGTTCCACGCCCCTTGCACTACTCGGCGCTTGTGAGGCGCACGCTCTCCATGACTACTGGCTCGAGCGGGCGGTCCCCGGGACCGGTGGGCGTGCCGCCAATCGTGCGGACCGTCTCCATGCCCCCGATCACCTTTCCGAACACCGCGTGCTTGCCGTCCAGCCAGGGGGTGGCAGCGAGTGTCACGAAGAACTGGGATCCGCCGGAGTTCGGCCCGGAGTTCGCCATCGAAAGAACACCCTCCGAGTCGTGCGTCAGCTCGGCGTGAAACTCGTCGGGAATCGTGTAGCCGGGTCCGCCGGTTCCCGATCCCTGGGGACAGCCCCCCTGTAGCATGAAGCCTTCGATGACGCGGTGGAAGACGTTTTCGTCGTAATAGCCCTTCTCGATCAGGTCGATGAAGTTCTTCGTTGTTTGGGGAGCTCGTCCCTCGAAGAGTTCAATCTGGAAAGAGCCGAGGTTGGTGGTGACGTGCGCTATTCGGTTTGCCATGGGACTCCTTGTTTTTGAAAGGCTGTTGAATTGAGTACTCGGCGAGAAGGCTGTTGGAGAAATTCTTCAGTAGCCCTCTCTACGAGGTGGAGCTTTGGGCCGATCCATTACCAGCCCCGAATCGCAAGTGGTGCAAATCAGCCAGAGCCGATCTCGCATGTAGGGGACGTCGTTTCGCGGAGGGACGTCGGTGCGATCGAAGAGCCCTTCGCAACGAGGGCAGGACAAGTCCGACCCGGCGGTAAGGGCGGCACGGATGTGTTCTACTTCATGGGGCTCGAACGGTGCGGCCATAGGAACGGAACTTCTCGGGTTTGTTTTCGAGCTATAACATTATGGTTGAGAGGCGGGTCTTTCCAAACAAGGGACAATAGTTGCCAAGGGGGGAATTCGCATCGTTGCTCCATGGTTGGGCACATGCTATCGTCACAAAGTGGTCGCAACGGATTCAACGCGAGTGGCGAGTGGCAAAAGAAGCTATTGAGATTGAGGGATTGGTCAGCGAGGTCCTTCCCAACGCCCGATTCCGAGTGGAGTTGGAGAACGGACACGAGGTTCTGGCTTATCTCTCGGGAAAGATGCGGCAACATTACATTCGTGTGTTGGAGGGAGATCGGGTGAAGGTGGAATTGTCGCCCTACGATCTCAGCAAGGGCCGAGTAACCTACCGATACAAGTAGGCGTCCTAGACGTCCCCGACGCGGCCCACCGTACTTCTTCAACAGCCTTCTAGGGAAATCAGGTTTGGGCCAAGTCCCCGAGCCGAGCCACCTGATCTGGTTGCTTCAGTACGATCATGTCATCACCGATGTCGAGGCGGGTTTCGGCCGCCGGGTTGAAAACGAACTTATGCGTCTCGTCGATCTGTTTCCGCACCGCGATGACGATAAGTCCCGCTAGCTTGGAGTCCGGCTGGACGACGGCCTGCTCGAAGCGTAGCTCCAGGCCCTCCGAGCGCGTCACGATGTCGAGGAAGGAAACCACCTCGGGGCGGAGTAGCATCGAGGCCCTGGGGATCACGTTCGATCACAACGAACTCCTGCCCCAGGGCCATCAGCTCCCCCATCACCTGCCGACCCGTTCGCCCACCCCCACACACGACGACGTGGCCGTCCAGACTTTCCAACATGCGTGCCCTCCAAAGTTTCTTTCTGAAGTCAGTCAGGTCGAATTCCCAAATGACGTGATCAGCGCGAACCAGACGCCGAGTCCCGTGATGCCCGCTACCAGAAGGACCATCGTAAAGTCCCGGCCGAGCTCGGACAGTGGGGGGACTTCGTGGAAACCCACCGCGGTGACCGTGATCACCGTCATGTACACGGCGTCCCGCCACGGCCAGCCCCTGATAGCGACATAGCCCACGGCCCCAATGACAGTCAGAGCAATGAGATAGGCGATCGCACCTAAGAATCGGGAAATGAGGACACGCATCGCTCGATGACTTCTCCGGGTGAAGCCGACTTGACCGCAAGGACCTCCTCCTACGGGAACCCAGGCAGGACATGGGTTTTCGGCCAATAGGTTACTTGACGCTCCGGTGAGCGGGCCTTACCGTTGTCTCGCCGGAACCGAGGAAGGCTGGCATAGGCCGCGAAGTCAAGAGGCATCACCCCTTTTGAGGAGTAACAAATGAACAAATCCGATCTAGTAGACGCCCTTGCCGACAGCGCGGGTACGACCAAAGCCGACGCATCTCGGGCCCTGGACGCGCTGTTCGGTTCCCAGGGTGTTATCGCTCGCGCCCTGAGGGCCGAGAAGCGGGTGCAAATTACCGGTTTTGGGACGTTCGAAGCAAAGCATCGTAAGGCGCGTATGGGCCGGAATCCTCGTACTGGCGCCACGATCCACATCGCGGCATCGAAAACTCCCGGGTTCAAAGCCGGCAAGGGCTTCAAGGACGCCATTCAGTAGGAACACTAAGTGGGTAGTCCCACGGAGAGAATTTACGATCGGATAGAGGCCACGCCTTCGGGCGTGGCCTCTTCTTATTTATTTCCTTGCCGGCTACGTTGGCCGCGATGCGTCCGATTTTCTCCCGACTTGGTTCCACTGCCGCGATCGTAGTCCACTCTAGCGCTCCGGCCACGGATGCTCGAGCCGTTCACGGCTTTGATGACCTTCTCCGCTTCGGACGGACGGACTTCGACCAGGGAGTACGTATCGCGTACTTCGATCTTGCCGAACGACGATCCGTCCACCCCCGACTCCCCGGCGAGCGCGCCAAGCAGGTCGCGGGGCTTCACACCCTCCATCTCGCCGATGCTTATGAAGAGACGAGTCCAACCGTCGGTTCCGGTCGCCTTTTCGGCGCGGGCCGTCGTGCTCCGGGGTGTGGTGGCATCGGCTGGTCGCGGAATGAGTAGGGCGAGGGCTGCCGCTGCTAGCTCCTGGGGGCTGAACCGCTCCAGTAGAGGTTCCAGGATCAGGTAGAGAGGGGCGAGATCCCCGCGGGTGGCGGCCTCTTCGAGGCGACTGCGAATTTCACCGATACGGTCCTCGACTACGGACTCCCGTGGAGGTAGGGGTTTGACACGGTAACCGGTGCGGCGGGCCGTATCTCTGAAGTGGGGAACCTCGCGGGGAAGCAGTAGCACGGTGGCCTGTCCTCCCGCACCATGGCGCCGGTCCATCGTGTCGACGTCCGCGGGGCAGTCTAAGCTCACGGTTGCCACTGCGTTCGGAGAGGCGCTGTCGTTGAGATCTTTTCGGGCGGGTAGCGCGTCCACGGCCAACCAGACCGGCACCGTTTCATCTCCCGGAGCGCCCGCCATGAAGCCGCGGAGGGTCAGGTAGTCCCCGACGTCGGCGGCACGGTCGGCGGAGCGGCAGAACAGGAGCACATGGCGGGCGTCGTCGTGGAGAAGCTCGGAAACGAGCGGCGCCAACGCGTCCACTTTGTCCTCTCCGGTGATGCGGTAGCGTAATTCCCCTCGTTCTGGTGGCTTAGCGGCTTCGCCCTCAACGGCCGGGGCGGCTGGTACACGGATCACTTTCGGCACGTGTGCTACAACAAGGGCCAGGGTTGATTCAGTCACCGGCTGGCTCAATACGACCCGCTGGGCTCCAGGATCCACATACTCGAACAACGCACCCAGAGTATCGAGGCCGGAGATAGTCTCGATCACGCTGACACCATCCACAACCAGAATCTGGACCCCCTCCAGCGTGAGACTCGATCCATCGACCGCTGATTTTACATCGTTTGGGGTCGCGAAGAGCACATCACATCGCTCGGGTAAGAGCCACGCTCCACCCAATGCTCCCACCGAATGGCCCGTGGCGACCGCGAGGCGTCCCAGTGACTCGGCGAGGCCCGTTGCGGCGGCGGGCGTCGGCACGAGAACGAGCGCCCCGGCCCGGCCACCTTGGGGTTCGGTTCTTTCCAGTATCGCCGTTCCGTATGCCAGCAGCGTTCCGGCTCCGGGGCCGGAGGCTCCGAGGACATTATTGCCTCGCCGGAGCAAGGGAATCACCGCACGCTGAAACTCGGTGGGTTCCTCGAAGCCCTCGGCGGAAAGCGCTTCGGTCATCTCAGCGGGTAGATCCAGATCGTCGAATGACTCCATCACGATGGGTCCCCAGAACCTCGCCCGCCTGCATCTCCTGGCTCGTAGGGGAGCTCCGAGAGGAACTTCTGGATTTCGTAGTCGAGACGCGAGGTCCGGAGCCGATCGCTGGAGGCCACGACGTTCGTGTACGGACCATGCCGGTGCGCGGCGAGGGTCACGGTGCCTTCGTCGCCCGAGAAGGTCGCCCCATGAGACGAGTTCTTCGTCCTGGTCAGGCCAATCCACTCAGGAAGCAACTCCGCCGCCTTCAATAGAATATCGGCCGGAGAGAGGACAGTTTTTCGCTGATAGCCAGCCATTCGGGTGCTCTCGCCACTAATTGACTATATGAGTCGTGCGTGCTCCAAGAAGTGTCGAAGCTCGCCCATCGAACCAGGACCTTCAAGGCTCGCGTCACCAGACCGCAGGGTCGGCACCCGCTGTATGCCCCCAGCCTCTGCCTCCCTCCGAAGATCCACGACGTGGTTCCGATGTTTATCGACATCGAGGACCGCCTTCGATTCGCTCCGGTCGAGACCAACTTTATGTGCGGCAGCGACTAGGACATCGACGCGTCCGATGTCGGCTCCTTCCCTGAAGTGGGCGGATAAAATCTCTTCATGCATAGGTGATCCCAGCCCTTGCTCGACGGCGTGCAGGCGCAGTTCGTGAGCCTTCCGGCTCCAGGGAATGAAGGTGGGAAGATCCATCTGGATTTCTGCTTCCCGCGCGAAGGCCTCCGCCGTCTCTCCGTACAACTTCCAATCCGGGTCCATACCGTCGATGAGCTCCAGTGTAACGGGGCGCATTTCGAATGGGTGGAGAGTGGGTTCGACTCCAACGGGAAGGAGTTGGTCCAGTTGCCGGTGCATCAGGTACGATCCCGGATCGACATAATCGAAATAGAAGACAAGGGGGGGAGCGTCGTTCATTCGGAGAAGCTGTGCTCCACACTCGCTATGATCAACCTCCTGGAATCGTTATGGAGTGTGGTGGCCGAGGCACTTATGGAAGTACCCCATTTAGGGAGCGCTCGGGTTACTTGATCCGGGTTCAGGGTGATTCGATATTCCCGGCATGAAATACAGCGACAACGTTTCCCGTCTCCAGCCATCAGCCACGATGGCGGTTAGCACCCTGGCCAAGCGTCTCCGGGCAGAGGGACGTGACATCATAGATTTGAGTGCTGGTGAGCCAGACTTCGGCACGCCGGATTGGATCTCTGAGGCGGGTATAGAGGGGATACGATCCGGATCGACCCGGTATACGCCGGTGTCGGGCACACCGGAGTTGAGACGGGCGATTGCGGGATATCTCGAATCGGTCGGGGGCAAGCCCGTGGACTGGGAGGGCGTCGTCGTGGGCGCCGGCGCGAAGCAGGCGTTGTTCAACGCCGCTTTCACGCTCTTTGGTCCGGGTGACGAGGTGCTCGTGGGCGCGCCGTATTGGACGAGTTATCCGCAGATGGTCGCTCTGGCTCGAGCCGATCCGATCCCGGTGGCTGGCGATCCGGACCGAAGCTTCCTCCTTACCCGAGCGGATCTCGACGCCGTGTGTACGGAGCGGACCCGGGGGCTGATTCTGTGCTCTCCGTCCAATCCGACCGGGGCGGTATATACGCTCGAGGAGCTACGGGAGATCGCGGATTGGGCTAAGGAGAAGGACGTCGTCCTCATTGCCGACGAGATCTACCGTGCGATCTACTTTGGGGATGACGGGCCGTTTGCGCCCAGCATCCTCCAGTTGCCGGAAGAATCTCTGGGCCCGTACGTCCTGATCGACGGGGCGTCCAAGTGTTTTGCCATGACGGGATGGCGTATCGGTTTTTCGTACTCCGAGGTGGAGTTCGCGAAGAAGCTCGCGGCCCTACAGAGCCACGCCACCTCGAACGCGGCGACGCCGTCGCAGATGGCCGCGCTGAGCGCATTCTCCGATCCACCACACGCGCTCGAGGCCACGCGGGAGATGGCCGCTAAGTTTCGCCAGCGAAGAGACCGGGTCGTCCAGCTGATGAGTGAACTCCTGCCGCAGCTCTCGTTCGTGGAGCCGATGGGCGCGTTCTATTTCTTCATTCGGGTGGATGCGCTGTTCCGGGAAGGTCTGTCCGACTCCACGGCATTGTGTTCGTGGCTACTTGAGGAGAGCGGTGTGGCCATGGTCCCTGGTGTCGCGTTCGGCGACGATCGCTTCGTGAGAATCAGTTTCGCCACGTCGGAGGAGTTGATGGAGAGAGCGCTCAGGCGGGTGGCGGAAGTGGTAGGCAGTCTGGCTTCGACGGCGGGCTAGCGATTGCCCTAGGCTAAGAGCGTAGGGCCTTTTGCAGAGCCCCCTCTGCACTGTTGACGTAGGGGCCCCCGAAGAGGTTTACGTGCACGAGCAGAGGGTAGAGCTGGTACACGTGTCGGCGCACGTCTCGGTATCCGGCCGTTAGCGGTTGCCGGTGTTCGTAGGCGGCGTAGAAGGCCTCTGGAAAACCTCCGAAGAGTTCGGTCATGGCCAGGTCGACTTCCCGGTGTCCGCGATACACCGCTGGATCAACCAGGACCGGCCACCCGTCAGGACCCGGATAGACGTTTCCGCTCCAGAGGTCACCATGGAGGAGGGAGCGCCCGTTCTCCTCCGCGTGCTCGAGTAGCGCGGGGAGCTTCGACTCAAGCGTCGCCCAGTGCCGGTCCAAGCCGGCCGCCCGTCCATTGTCTCTGGCTAGCGCCAACTGCGGCTCGAGGCGCTCGGCCCACCAGAACGCGGGCCAGTTATCCATGGTCGTGTTCGCTTGAGGGAGCGACCCGATGTAGTTGGAACGATGCCAGCCGTATGGGCCTTCGCGAGCTTCGTGAAGTGCCGCGAGTGCCTCACCGAGGTGCTCTGCGTAATCCGGTGCCCGGCTTCCCCGCGGTACGTACTCGAGAAGCAACCAGGCCGGATTCTCCGAGGCATCGGAGTTGCCGATGACTTCGGGGACGGTCAGGTCGGTCGACTCGCGCAGGGCGCTCAGGCCGTCGGCCTCCGCCGCGAAGACGTCTGATACGGCGCCCTGTGTCCATTTGAGAAAGAAATCCTCACCCGTGTTCGTCGACAGACGTGCGGTCTGGTGGATACACCCCCCGGCTACCGGTGCCGTTTCGAGGATCTCGACGGTGCGGGCCACCCGATTGGACAGAACGTCTTCCACACGCTCTTTCAGGGCGTTTGGGAGTGCTCCGTGCGGCCCGGCCCTCAACTCGAGAGCTCGGAGAGCAGATGCTCGACGAATGCTACGCAGGTCCGATCGATCATTTTGAACATCAGGTCGAATCCGTCGGTACCCCCGTAATACGGATCCGGTACGTCGAGGTCCCCGTCCGGATGGGGGTCAAACTCTCTGAAGAGGGTGAGTAGAGCTCTGCCATCCCCCGGGGACTCCAGATGGCGGAGGTCTCGAAGATTGCTACGATCCATGGCGAAGATATAGTCGAACTCGTCGAAGTCCTCTGCGCGTACACGCCGGGCTCGCCCGCGCAGTGGGATCCCGTGCCGCATCGCGACCTCCGTGGAGCGAGGGTCGGGGGGCTCTCCCACGTGCCACGCCCCCGTTCCTGCCGAATCCACACGGCTCCGGTCAGAAAGATCGGCCCCGGCCAAATGGTGTGCCAAGACCCCTTCTCCCAGAGGAGAACGGCAGATGTTGCCCAGGCATACGAAAAGGACAGAGATGTCGTGTCTGGCGGTCATTTCTCGGATTCTTGAGGAAGGAGTGACCTCTGGAGGTTTTGAATCCCGGGGCGTACCCCTAAACTTATAGGCCAATCCAAGGCCGGTCGCACGCTACGTCACTTCGATGCGTGATCACCCTGGCCTCCCCATGCGGAAACAGTTGAGTGGAAGACGAGAAAAAAGAACAGTCCCCAGAGCCTCAGACCTTCCAGGACTTGGGCGTATCCGATGCGCTCCGTGCCTCCGTGGAGGCCATGGGCTGGGAGCATCCGACTCCGATCCAGATCAAGAGCATTCCGACCGGCCTCGGCGGGTCTGATCTGGTGGGGATTGCTCAGACGGGAACCGGGAAGACGGGGGCGTTCATGCTCCCCGCTCTGGAGAGAATCGAAACGGGGGGAGGGGTGCAGGTTCTGGTCCTGTGCCCCACGCGAGAGTTGGCGCAACAGGTCTGCGACGACACCGAAGAGCTTGCCAAAGGCACATCGATTCGAGCGGCCTCGATCTACGGGGGGGTGGGGTACGATCCTCAACTGGCCGCCCTCAAAGAAGGCTTTGAGGTCATCACCGCGACCCCGGGCCGGTTCCTCGACCACCTCGGGCGTGGCAGGGTCAACTTGAAGAATGTGCGCACCCTCGTGCTCGATGAGGCGGACCGGATGCTCGATATGGGGTTCCGCCCGCAGATCGAGGACGTTCTGCGCGAGATTCCCAGAGACCGGCAAACGATGTTGTTCTCGGCCACCATGCCACATGGCGTACATGATCTCGCTTCACGCATAACGAAGGATGCGGTGTGGGTCCAGGCTGCTCCGTCGGGAACCAAGGCCGAAGGGATTACCGAACTCGTGTACTCGGTCAAGCCCGAAATGAAGCCGGATCTTCTCCTCCGCCTTCTGGAGGATCCGGCATGGGAGCAAGTGCTGATCTTCACTCGCACAAAGGCTGGAGCCGACGCACTGAAGACCCGACTGGACCGCGCGGGCATCAAAACAGAGGCCATGCACTCGAACCTGCGCATGGCGCACAGGACGAGGGCGTTGGAACGGTTCGCGGAGAAGAAGGTTCGCGTTCTGGTAGCCACCGACATCGCTCAGCGGGGTCTGGATGTCGAGGGGATCTCGCACGTGGTTAACTACGATGTACCGAAGGACCCCGAGGATTACACCCACCGCATCGGCCGGACCGCCAGGGCGGGGGCGATCGGGACCGCCGTCACGTTCTTGGCCGCCGCCGACCTGGGATCGTTCAAGACGCTGACTTACCATATCGGGAGGGATCTGGAGCGCATCCACCTTCCCGACTTCGACTATGCCGGCACACCACAGGCGGTGACCAGTATCTCTCCAACGCGTGGGCGGCACTCCCGCTCACCTATGGGTATGGGGTCTCGCGACGCCGCCGACTTGAGCGACGAAGAGCTGGCCGATCTGCTGAAGCACTGACTCAAGATGATCCTACGTCGATACGGGGAAACCATTCAAAGCGTCGAAACCAACTTCGACTCCAAGGCCTTTACCGAGATCGGGTTCCGGCGAGACCACGCCTATTCTGATTCAGCGGATGACTTCCTGGCCCGCCACGAGCGGATCTCAGAGCACGCTCTAGAAGCGGAGTCAGAAGGGGCTGTGCAAGACGAGGTCGAATCCGTGATGCTACAGCAACTGCTTGATGGGGTTTCGAAACTCGATGCTGAGTTGACCGATGACGAGTTTCTGGTCGTCGAGAGCGAGCAGGGTCAGGATTACCCGAAGACCCGTACGCAACAGAAGAATGTGATCGTGGACGGTGAGAATCGCCTCTACTTCTACTCAAGCGTGTCTCCGCCGCTGAAGGTGGCCGTCTTCAGAGTCCGTTAGCGACCCGCCGCTACCGTCAGTCGAGCGTGATTGGACTGGCCGCCGCCGCAAGTGACCACGTGCGTGATTCCCTCCAAACGGTCGGGAGCCAGCTCGAACTCCAGCTTCCTGGCTTTGTTGCCGCCCAGCCCGAACCCCGACTCCGCGTCCATCTTCAAAAGTACGTCCGCCGGCGCTCGGCCGAACAAGTGGGCCAGGTTGGCTGCCT
>Ga0114996_10007984_pt1 | contig 11856 bp, 10 predicted proteins | sample ArcticOcean_MG_C_4_FD_87039 | JGI IMG/M metagenome (GOLD analysis project Ga0114996, IMG submission 87039) | Marine microbial communities from western Arctic Ocean - ArcticOcean_MG_CB4_134 | ecosystem: Environmental > Aquatic > Marine > Oceanic | place: Arctic Ocean: Canada Basin | collected... | reverse complement strand
CTGGCCCGCCCGCGGCGATCACCCGGCGGTGGATCTCCGCGACCTCGAGGTCGGGGTCCACCAGCGCGTCGATGGTGACGAGCTCGTCCTCACTTCGCAGGACATCCAGCAGCGCGCGTAGATCTGACAGGCCGCTCATGATGAAACTTCGCAGAACGGGAGGATCCACTTGGCGACGCGGGCGCTCGCGCCTGGATCGCCCAGACGATCGCGAACTTCATCGAATCCAGCCAGGCAGTTTCGCCGAATCGTAGTGTTCTCCCACAGGTCGATCACCGAACGCGTCACGTCGCTCCAGATTTCGTCCCGCTGGAAGCAATACTCGGGAATCACCTGCCGACCGGCGATCAGATTGGCCGACGCTATCCAGGGTACGCTGATGAAGTTGCGCGTGAAGAAGCTCGAGAAGGCACCCCCGAGTTTGTAAACGACGACCGTGGGGGTCCGGTGCAGGCAGGCTTCGAGCGAACCGGTGCCGGACTTCGCCAGGACGACCCTCGCCGTCGACAGGGCCGCACCGATCGGGCCCTGTCGAAACTCGACGAACGCCGCGTCGTGGGTTCGCAGCAGTTCTTCGATCAGCGGTATTCGCCGCGGGTCTACGTGAAGGACCACGACATTGGCGTTCGCATGCGTCGACCGCAGTTGTTTCGCGACCCGGATCATGCCGGGGAGGTTGGCGAGGATCTCCTTGCGTCGGCTGCCAGGGAGAAGGCACAGCGTCGTCGACTCCTCCGAGCTCGTCGCTTCGGGATTCGATGGCGGTCGCGGGTTCTGGTCGAGCAGCGGGTGCCCGACGTACTCGCAAGGAATCCCAGCACGTCCAAAAAACGTCGTTTCGAAGGGAAGGATGGTCAGCGTCGCGCTGAAGCTGCGCTTGTAGCGGTGCATCCGCCACGGCGCCCACGCCCAGTACTGCGGAGCGATGTAGTGGAGGACCTCGATGCCGCGCCTGCGCGCGAGGCGCGCGAGCACGAGGTGCAGCCCGGGATAATCGACGAACACGACGAGGTCTGGTGGGTCTTCGTCGAGCATCCGAATGAAGCGCGCGACGGCCTTCAACACGAACGGCAGACTCGCGAGGACACTCATGACGCCCATCACGGCGCGATCGCTCAATGGGTAGAGCAGCGTCGCTCCCTCCGCCTCCAGCTGCGGGCCACCGAAGCACGTCCACGTCGCGTCGTGGCCGGTTTCACGCACGGCGCGTATGACCTTCGTCGCGTGCAACTCTCCCGACGTCTCACCGGCGGAGATGAACACCTTCCCGCGACCCTTTGCACGGGCGCCAAACTCCAGCGCGAGAGCGCCGTCGGTCGGCACGGGAGGTTGGGCGAGCATGTCCTTCGCCTCCTGTTGCCACTTCTTGCGCCGCGGCAAGTAGAGGAGGAGGTGCCACGGCACCAACACCGCGCGGATCACTTCGCGCGCGAACAGCCAGGAGATCGTGAGCCACACTCTCACATTCAGAGCGCGATGCGCCGCAGCAGTCGGTCGGAAATCAGATACAGCAGGATGATCGTGCCGAACATCCATAGCTCCATCCAGGTGAGAAGGTCTGTGAATCCCAATTCGCCGCTGAGGATCGGAGCGTAGACGTCGATATCGGAGAGCTGGAACAGGCTGAACTTGCGCGCCGTCTGGACGAAGAACAGGGTGACTTGGGAGACGATGAAGACGCCGGCGATCGCCGCTGTATGGCTCTGCGACCGGAAGATCACGGAGCACAGCGTCGTCAGGGCGAGCATGCACACGATGAAGATCGAGCTGTGCCAGGCGGCGAGCGTGACTTCAACAAAATGCAGTTCCTCTTGGACGAACCACGCACTCAGAGGGATGCCGCTCCAGGTGACGAGAAAGATCGGCACCGTCAGCCCGATCGTTGCGACCGTGAATTTCTCGAAGAGAATTCGCGAGCTGGAGATCGGTCGCGTTATCAGGAATTCGAGCGTGTGATTCTCGCGTTCTCTCGCGATCAGCCCGGTGCCGACGAGGACGGCCGCCGCCGCGCCGCAGACGTTTGCGCCCTTGAAAAACGCCTGGAGGGCGTAGTAGTCGTGGTAGTCTCCGACCGCCTGAATCACGTCGCTGAAGACGGACTTGCCGAGGATCTTCGTCAGGCCGAGGATAGGACCGAGTTGATCGCCGATGATCTTGAGATCTGGCCAGAGCACGATCGCGGGCAGGAGGATTATCTCCATGACCAGGAGGTAGATCACGAACGTCGGCAAGAGCTCCTGAAAGGTCTTCCGGGCGATCACGTCTTCGCCTCTTCCGTCAGGATTCGATAGAGGTCCTCGAGATGCACCGTGCCGATCTCCGCAGAGATGAGGGCGTCACAAGGAATCCGCGCCACCCACTCTGCGAGGTTCCCGTGCGGCGAGACGTGGAGCGTGCCGTCGGCGTCCGTGTGTATCTCGTCGGCGCCGCCGGGCAACTCGGTCCCTGGTCGGACCTTGATGCGGACGCGCTTGCGAAGCTGATCTTGTGCTTCGGCGACGCGTTCGTCGGACAGCGACTGACCGTCCAGCACGAAGACGAGCTCGTCGGCCAGGGATTCGACGTCGAGCAGGTGATGCGAACTCAAGAGAATGGTCTTGCCGCGGGAGCGGAGGTCGCGGAGCACGTCGCGCAGGAAGAACCGCGTCGTCGCGTCCAGGGCGCGTTCCGGCTCGTCGAGAATGTAGAGTTCGACGTTGGGGATCAGCGTCGCCATCAAGGCGAGTTGCTGCTTCATGCCGGCGGAGTAGTTCCGGATCTTCTTCTGCAGCGGCAGTTGAAACGTGCCCATCAGTTGTGACATCACGTCGTTCTGCAGATGGGAGTAGAAGCTGAGCGCGAAATGCAGAAACTCCGCGCCGCGCATGCTTTGGTAGAGGCTGGTCTCCCCGGGCAGGTAGCAGCAATGCTGCCGAATCCGCAGCGCGTCGACGTCAGGGCTCATTCCGAGAATCCTGACGTTGCCAGAATCCGGCCGCAGCAAACCGAGCATGATTCGCAGGCATGTGGTCTTGCCGGACCCGTTCGGGCCGACCATGGCGACGATCTTGTCGGGCTCGACCGTGAGGTCGACGCCCCGTAGCACGGCCTTTCCTTTGAAGCTCTTGTGCACCGCGGCGAATTCGACAGGATTCATCCGGCGGTCACCTCGAGGAAGTTGCGGAGCACGTCCAGCCCTATCGGTGTGCGAAACGACTCGGGGTGGAACTGCACCCCAAACGTTGGATGCGATCGGTGTCGCAGTCCCATGATCAGGCCTTCCGCAGTCGTCGCGTCCACGATCAAGCAGTCGGGTAAGTCGTCGGGGTTCACGGCGAGCGAATGATACCGACACGCCGTCAGCGGATTGGGGAGGTTTGCGAACAGTCCGGAGTTCTCGTGTTCGATCGGCCACGGCTTTCCGTGGCATGGTGGCGCGCGAAACACCGACCCGCCGAATGCCGTCGCGATCGCCTGGTGTCCCAGGCAGACCCCGAGGATCGGGACGCGCCCCGACCACTCGCGGATGAGCGCCACCGAGTTGCCAGCCCCCTCCGGTAGCCCCGGCCCCGGGGAGATCACGATTCGTCCCGGCTCCAATTCCTCGATGGTGGCGTCCGAGGCGACCCCGCTCCGTACGACGTGCACATCCAGACCCAGGATCTGGAACGCCTGGGCGAGGTTCCAGACAAAGGAGTCCTTGTTGTCGAGAAGGAGGACGGTGCTCAAGGCGGGAATACTAGTGGGGGCGGGCGGAGGGTCTAGTAGGGCGCTGCAGTGGTTGACACAAGTCCTTTTGGGGAGGCGGTCTAGACTCTGTGACCGGCACGGGCTTGCTTTGCGGCGGTCAGGTTCCATGCTTTCCGCAAGCCGATGAAACACATCCTTATCGTGGGCATGGGAGAGGTCGGGGTCCACCTGGTCAAGGTCCTCTCGAAAGAGGGGCACGCCGTCACCGCGGTCGACTCGGACAAGAACCGTCTGATCGAGGTCTCGGATGCATTCGATGTGCAAACCGTACACGGGGATGGTTCCCGGCCCGACGTCCTGGATCGCGCGGACGTGCACGCCGCCGACTTGTTGCTCGCCGTGTCCAACGACGACAGCGTCAACATGCTCACGTGCTTGTTTGGCAAGCGGCTCGGCGCGAAGTCTACTGCCATGCGGATCATGGACACCGGGGCGATCCGCGGCAACCCGACGTTCTACCGCAAGAACCTCCTCTTCGATCTGATGCTCTCGCTCGAGGATCTCGCCGCCGAGGAGATCGTCAAGACGCTTCGTCAAAACCAGGCGGTCGGCGTCGAGAACTTCGCCGAAGGCAAGATTCAGATGCGGCGGGTGAAGATGCAGGAGAACTCCAACCTCATCGGCGCACCCGTCAAGGAACTGAAGATTCCACAAGGTGTGCTGCTCGCGGCGATCGACCGCGACCACGAGATCATCATCCCCGGTGGCGATGACATGATCTTGATCAATGACTACGTCTTCCTCATCGGCGAACCGAAGGCGATCGGCGTGCTCGAGAAGAAGATCGGCACGCTCCCGACGTTCCTTCGCGATGTGGTCATCTCCGGTGCGTCCGGCGTCGTCACCAATGTTTGCAATGCGCTCAAGCGACTGCACGTGAAGACGCGGGTGATCGTGGCGGACCGCAAGCAGGCGGAGCACCTCTCCGAGGTCCTCGAAGACGTGGTCGTGTTGCACGGCGACAGCACCGACCTGGCGCTGCTCGAGGAGGAGCACGTAGGCGATGCAGACGCGTTTCTCGGCCTGTCCCGTGAGGACGAGAAGAATCTCATGTCGTGTCAGTTGGCGCGGAGCCTCAACGTCAAGCGCACGATCGCACTCGTGCAGAAGCCGGACTACGCCTCGATCTACGAGCAGTTGGGCGTCGACGTTGCGGTTTCGCCGCGCCTGATCTGTGCGGACCGCATCCTGTCGTTTGTCCGGAGTGGATCGGTCAGTACCATCGCTACGATCGAGGAAGGCAAGGCGGTCGTGCTCGAGTTCGAGGTCAAGGCCGGGAGCAAGATGGTCGGCAAGACGCTGGCCAAGGCGGGCTTCCCCCGCTCATGCGTCGTCGGAGCGATATGGCGGGAGGATGGCGACGTGATCATTCCCCGCGGCCACGATGAAATCAAAGCGCTCGACAACCTCGTGATCTTCGCCCTGCAGGGAGTCGTGCAGAACGTGATGGGGATGTTCGGCATCAAGAAGGAGTGACGCCGGGCGTCTGTTCAGGGCTCGTGCGAACGTCACGAGTGCAGTAGATTGTGAGGCCCTGCCTCGTCAACATCCAAAACAGCGTCATGCACGGACCGATCCGGTTTGCTCTCCTCGGTGTCTGTGTGATCGCCGCGTGTGGCGAGTCACGAGATCAAGCCGTCGCCACCCCGGCGTCCCTCGCCGGAGCCGACCATCCCCTGCTTCTCCTCCCGGACGGGCCCCGCGCCCAGGTCGGTCGACCATTTCGATTGAGTTTCCACGGTGGCGGAGGCATCGACGGTCCGGTCGTCACGCGGCTGCTCGACGTGTTTGATCCGTGCATGGCTCGCGTCGGCGGGCACCAGATGAACGTGCTCGAGCCCGACGTGGTCGGCGGCCAAGCCGGGCTCACCGTCAAGATGCCTGACGACGGGAACGCGATGGTCGGCTACTCGACGAAGTCCCGCATCTTGCAGTGGCGTGGCGAGCGCGTGCGCTTCAGTCAACACGTGAAGAGCCTGTTCATCGTCGCGAGGACAGCCAGAGGCGTTCCCGTGTCGTCGGCGGCGATGTCGTATCGCCTCGGCCTGCGGCTGGAGATCGTCCCGATGGTCGACCCGGTGCCGCTCCTGCCTGGGGACGAGTTGCCCCTCCAGGTGCGTCTCGATGGGCCAGAGCTCGATGGCGCGGAACTCGTGTTCCACTGGCGACCTCGAGGCGATGACGCCGAGTCGCGCGAAGTGTTTCGGGGCCGCACGGACGACGCGGGCACTGTCGTGGTACCGATTCGGAAGCCCGGGCGATACGTCGCCACCGTGGTGCATCGCGAGCCGGGCTCCTCGAGGCCTGCCGACTCGGCGCCGCGCGAAGTCCTGTGGTCCGCCCTGACATTCATGATCGGAGAGAAGTGATGGAAATCGGACACCCAGGAAGAGCCCTCCTCGCTCTCGCAGTGCTCAACGGCATCGCCATCGCGCAGGATCGCTGGAAGGAACTCGGTCCGGCGCCGATCACGAATGGTCCCTACACCGGACGCGTCGCCGCCATCGCGGCCAGCAAGTCGAATACGAATCTCTACTACGTCGGTGGCGCCGACGGCGGAGTGTGGAAGACGATCGATGCGGGTCGCTCGTGGACGCCTATCGGCGATCATCTGCCGGTGACGGCGGTCGGGGCCCTCGCCGTGGATCCGAAGAACGACAATGTGCTCTACGTCGGAATGGGCGAGGCGAATTTCGCGAACCACAGTCGCTACGGCGAAGGGGTCGCCAAGACCACGGACGGTGGCGCGACGTGGATGATCCACGCCTTCGTGACGTTTGGCGGTCGGTGTTTTCACCGCATCGTGATCGACCCAAAGAACACTAGGGTGCTCTACGCGGCCATCACGCACGCCGGTGGCTTCCCGAGGAAGGTCGCGGCGCGAAATCATCCGGGGGCCAACGGTCCGCTCGGCATCTTCAAGTCGATCGACGGCGGCGAGAACTGGGCCCATCTGACCGTTGGCTTGCCGTCGACGGTGAGTGCGACGGACGTCGCGATCGACCCGAAGACCCCGGCGACGATCTACGCAGCGATCGGGGACATCTTCGGCCACTCCCAGAATGGCGTCTACAAATCGACGAATGGAGGGGCGTCCTTCACGAAACTGGGCGGAGGCCTGCCGACATCCAACGTCGGTCGCATCACTCTCGCCGTCGCACCTTCGAGTCCGAGCCGGGTGTTCGCGTCTGTCGTTCGGCGGAGCAGTTCGACGGGAGGCAGCGCCAGCACGCGCGGCGTCTACCGCACCGACAACGGTGGGTCATCCTGGACCTCGGTGTCGCCGGGGAGTTACCAGGCTTCGTACGGCTGGTATCTCTGTACTTCGATCGTGCACCCGACGAACGCAAACACGATCCTCTGCGGTGGATTCTCGTGCCGGCGCTCGACGAACTCGGGCAGCTCGTGGTCGACGGTGACGCCACCGCACGTCGACTTGCACGCGTTCGACTTCGACGCGTCGGGGCGACTCCTGTGCGGCAATGACGGCGGCATCCACCGTTCGACGAACCTCGGAAGCTCCTGGTCGTCGATCAACTCGAACCTTGGACTCGTGCAGTTCTACGCCGGCATCTCGCCGCATCCCACGAATCCGGACGTCGTATACGGTGGGACCCAGGACAACGGCACCAACCGCCGCTCGTCCGGCACGAGCTGGACCCGCGTGCTCGGTGGGGACGGTGGCTACACGAGCATCGATTCCACCGGGTCGCGGGTGTTCGTCGAGTCCCAGGGTACCGGAAACCTCTACCGCTCGGTGAACGGGGGGTCGTTCCGACGATCGAACAGCGGCATCTCTGGGCGCAACTGCTTCCTGCCGCCTCACGAGATCCACCCGAGCAACTCGTTGCTGATGATCTACGGAACAGAGAGAGTCTTCCGTTCGACGAATGGTGGTACGTCGTGGGGTGCCATCAGCGGGGACCTCGCGGGTGGAATCGGGGCGATCGCCGGGCTCGCCTTCGCGCCGTCGAACGCGGACACGATCTACGTCGGCACCAATACCGGACGTGTGCAAGTCACGGAGAACGGGGGGCAGTCCTGGCGGTCGAGTCTCACGGGATTGTTCGTGTGGCCGCGGACACAACGCCAATTCGCTGTGCACCCTACGGACCCGAAGAGGGCGTACCTCGCCGTGGGCGCTTTCCGGACGGACCAGCTTCGCTACACGACAGACGCGGGCCGGACGTGGAGTCCTCTCGACGGCGATGAACTTCCGGACCTGCCGGCGCACTGCGTGGCGATCGACGTGACGCAGGGAATCCCGCCGATCGTCTACTTGGGGACCGACCGCGGGGTCTACCGCACGGAAGACCATGGATTGACGTGGGAGGAGTATGGAACGGCTTCACTGCCGAATGCGCCGGTGATCGATCTCAGGGTCGACCACAAGAACAAGCGGCTCCTGGCCGCGACTCAGGGCCGCGGTCTCTGGGAGGTGAAGTTGCTTGTTCGAGGCGGGAGACTCACGCAGCCGATCGTGAAGTGATCGCGAACCGCAGGTCTACTTGTGCACGCTGATGCCGTCGGGCCGATGCTTGACTCGATGCGGCTTGAATATCGGCTTCGGCGTCGCCATCGCTTTACGCATGCGCGCCGGCCCTGTGAACGTGACGTAGCTGATCGGCCCGGCGCCTGAGGTCAGCGTCGCGAGTCCGCTTGCGAGACCGACGAACTGAAGGTCGCCGGAGTTGCGACCGGTGCGAATGCGAAAGATGCCGGTGCCCGCAGGCAGGTTGCGCCCGGGCCATTCGAGGGCGTAGCCCTTGACCGACGAGTCGCTGGCGAGCTTCACGTTGATGCGCTCGACATCGTCACCGGAAAAGACCAGCGCGACGAGCTCATCTTCAGTGGTGAGCTCTCGAGTCATCACGGAGACATCCTGTGTCTTGAGGTCGATCACTGCCAACGCGTAGCCGCCACCGAGTGACGAGACGACCCCGTCTTCGACGAGCAGGTGCGACCCGAGGAAGTAGTGCACGCGGCACGCGCCAGTGGCGCCACCTTCGTTGAGGAACACGATCCCTTCCGTCGTCGAGGCGCCGAGCGCCGTCGGATGGTTTCGTAGTTCGATCAGGCAGACCGGTCGGCTCTGGTCCGGTCGCGTGATTCCCGGCGACAAGAGCCACCCGGAACACGAACTCAACATCGCCCCGAGTGGAATCAGGGCCCCGATGAGGAGCAGGAAAGTAGCTGAGACCCTCATGGGTGACCGAGCATAAGGCATCGCGGCTTCCCGTTGGGTTCGCATTTCCACGGCGTCAGTTTTCCTTCTTGTCGTCCTTTGCGGGCTTCGCCGCGTCCTTCGGGCCGGAGTTGGCGGTCTTCTCCGTCTTCGACTTGGGCTTATCGCCCGAATCGGATTTGTCGGCACTCTCCTTGTCCGCGCTCGCGTCCTTCTTGTAGGACTCGCTGCGGTAGTCGGTCTCGTAGAACCCTGAGCCCTTGAAGATCAACGCCGCGCCGGGCCCGATCAGTCGTTGCAGCTTGCGTTCGCCGCACTCCGGGCACCTGCGGAGCGAGTTGGCAGACATGCTCTGGAACTTCTCGAACCCGTGGCCGCAGTCCTGGCACTCGTACGCGTAGGTCGGCATGGTCTCAGCCTTCCGTCTCGTCGTTCGCGGTTTGTGGCGCGCCTCCGACCATGACTCTCGTCGGTCGAAGCACGCGACCGTCAATCGTGTAGCCGCGTTGCACAACCTTCGTGACCAGACCCTCCGTCGCATCCGGGTCTGGATCGATCCCGACAGCTTCGTGCACGGCGGGGTCGAACTTCTCACCGGCGGCGTTGATCTCGAGGACGCCGTGCCGTTCGAAGACTCCCTCGAGCAGGCTGCGCACCATGAGGAGACCTTCTCGCACCGACTGGGCGGCGCCGCCCTCTTCTCCCGATTCGTAGTCGGTCGCAAGGTGAAAGTTGTCGAGCACCGGCAGCAACTCGCTGGCGAGTGCCTCGATCGCCGAACGCCGCGCGTCCGCCATCTCTTGGACGCGTCGCTTGCGGAAGTTCTGGAGGTCGGCGAGCGTGCGTTGCAATTGTCTCTGCAACTGGTCGCGCTCCGCCGAAAGCTTGGTCAGGGGGTCGTCGGCCCCGGTTTCCTGATCCTCTGCTGGATTCGCTTCTTCCGGCGCCGCGACGCTCTCGTCGACCGATTCCTCGTTCGCGATTGCCTCCGGGTTCGGGGCTTGCTGAGCCGCGTCGGTCTTCTTGCGGTTTCGTTTCATGTCAGTGGAAGATGTCCTTCACGCGTTCGACGATGCTCTTCTTCTTCTTGTTGCTGCGGCGTTCCTCGAGTTCGTCGAATCGCTTCAGGAGTTCCTCTTGTTCGTTCGTCAGCTTGTTCGGCACGTGCACCTGAATCTGGACGTAGGTGTGGCCCTTGCCGTATCCGTCCATGCGGGGGAGTCCTTGGTTGCGTAGCCTCAATCGAGTGCTGGGCTGCGTGCCCGCAGGGATCTTCAGCGCGACGGTCTCGCCCGTGAGTATGGGGATGTTCACTGCGTCGCCGAGGACCGCTTGCCGGTAGCTGATCGTCGTCTGTGTCAACAGGTCGTCGCCATGGCGGGAGAATGCCTCGTGCGGTTCCACGGTGATGACGACGACGAGATCGCCGGCGGGTCCGTTGTTCTCACCGGGTTCGCCTTCGCCGCCGATGCGTTGGACGTGACCGTCCTCGATGCCCGGCGGAATGCTGATCGTGATCGACCGTCGTTTCGGCTCGACCCCCCGACCGCGACACTGGGGGCAGGGCGTCTCGATGACCTGGCCGCGTCCCTGGCACTTCGGACAGGGCTGGCTCACCTGGAAGAAACCCTGGGCGCGTACGACCTGTCCGTGCCCGCCGCACGTGCCGCACGTCGTCGGTGCCGTGCCGGGCTTGGCGCCGCTTCCTTCACACTTGCCGCAGGGTTCGTTGCGGTTGATGTCGAGGGTCTTCTTTACGCCGATCGCGACGTCTTCGAGCTGCAGACTGAGGTCCACGCGAAGGCTCGCGCCGCGCCGCGCGCGCGAGCGACCTCCGCGATTGAACAGCTGGTCGAAGATGCCGCCACCACCGCCGAAGATGTCTCCGAACGCGGAGAAGATGTCGTCGACGTTGGTGAAGCCGCCGCCGAAACCGGCGGCCTGACCGTCGACGCCGGCGTGCCCGAACTGATCGTAGCGACCACGCTTCTCGTTGTCCGAGAGAACGGAATACGCCTCAGCCGCTTCCTTGAAGCGGTTTTCGGCGTCCGCGTCGTCAGGATTCTGGTCCGGGTGGTTGGCGAGCGCGAGCTTCCGATAGGCGCTCTTTATCTCCACGTCAGAGGCTCCCTGACCCAGACCGAGCACCTCGTAGTAGTCGCGCTTTTCCGTCATGTCAGCGGTCGCTAGCTAACCGCACCATCGACAGCTTTCTCGTTGTCCTTTACCGAAGTGACCAGGGTGTCCGTGGTCAGCATCAGTCCGGCGATACTCGCAGCGTTCTGAAGGGCGAAGCGAACGACCTTGGTCGGGTCGATAATCCCGGTCTTGATCATGTCGACCCACTCGCAAGCCAGCGCGTCAAAGCCTTCGGAGGCCTTGCGGCTCCGGGTCTCGTCGACGATGACTGCACCTTCCTCGCCGGCGTTTTCGGCGATCTGGTGGAGAGGAGCCTCGCAGGCCTTCCGGATAATCTCGACGCCGAAGCGCTGGTCGCCCTTGACCTTCAATTTGTCGAGGGCGGAGCTGGCCCGCAACAGGGCCGTGCCGCCACCCGTGACGATGCCTTCCTCGACGGCGGCGCGGGTCGCGTTCAACGCGTCTTCGACACGCTGCTTCTTTTGCTTCATGTCGGCTTCGGTCTGGGCGCCGACGCGGATGATCGCGACGCCGCCGGTGATCTTGGCGAGCCGCTCCTGGAGTTTCTCCTTGTCGTAGTTCGAGGTCGTGGCCTCGAGCTGACCACGGATGCTCTCCGCGCGCGCGTTGACGTCGGCCTTCTTGCCGGCGCCCTCGATGATCGTCGTCGCGTCTTTACTGATGACGACCTTCTTGGCGGTCCCGAGTTGGTCGATCTCGACGCTCTCGAGCTTGATGCCGAGATCCTCGCTGATGCACTTGCCCCCGGTCACGGTGGCGATGTCGCTCAGGATGGCCTTCCG
>Ga0114996_10007983_pt1 | contig 11857 bp, 15 predicted proteins | sample ArcticOcean_MG_C_4_FD_87039 | JGI IMG/M metagenome (GOLD analysis project Ga0114996, IMG submission 87039) | Marine microbial communities from western Arctic Ocean - ArcticOcean_MG_CB4_134 | ecosystem: Environmental > Aquatic > Marine > Oceanic | place: Arctic Ocean: Canada Basin | collected... | reverse complement strand
TTGGATATTGACCATAGTGAAATTCCAGATGGGGGGGAAGAGGAAAGGAAGCACAACACCAAGAATACACTGTTGGGCCTACCCTTTCAAGTCATCTCCCCGGAATCCATAATGAGCCACATCTTAAACCCGCGCCTCAATTGACAGCTCAGATGCGATTCGGTATGCTCTTTCCAAACTGTAAGATAAATGTCAGTACACAGGAGAACGAAGATGACCAACGCCCCTGAAACAAATAGAATCATTGACGCCCACATTCATGTCTGGACAACTGATACGGAGAAGTATCCTCTGGCACCCGGAGTCGCCAAGGAAGATCTGTGGCGTCCTTCCTTCACTCCGGAAGAGCATTTCGCTTACAGCCGCAGCGTTGGCGCCGTGCGGCTCAACTTGGTCCAGATGATCTGGTACGGAACGGATCACAGCTATATCCTCGACCTGATCGCCAGCGATCCCGAAACCTTTGCCGGCACCGGCATCGTCGAACTCGACGACCCAGAGCCCGAGCAAACCATGTTGGAACTCTCCCGCCAAGGCTGCCTCGCCTTCCGCGAACCCGCCTCCGAGTTCGACCACCCAACGCTGGCCAAACTCTTTGCCACCGGCGCCGAACACAATCTGGCCATCAGCTTCAATATGAATGTGGATCTGCTGCCGAGCCTCGACAAAATGTGCGAGCGCTTTCCACAAACCCCGGTCATCCTCGACCACGTGTGCCACGTCGGCATCGGCCAACCCGACTACACCGAAGAGCAGATAGGCGCACTGCTGCGCTTTGCCAGACACGAGAAGGTCATGGTAAAAATTGGTCCACTACACAGGGTTGGGAAAACGTCAGGCCCCGTACCTGGATCTACTCCCCCTCCTCCAACGAGTGGTGGCAGCCTACGGGTCTAATCGCTGCATGTGGGAAAGCGACAGCGGCGGGCCCATCTGGATGGAGCATCCGCAAACCGACTATCCAGCCGCCATCGCCCTAATTCGCGACCACGCCGATTTCTTGAGCCAGGAAGAAAAAGACGACCTGCTCTTCAAAACCGCAGAAGCCGTCTTCTTCCGCCGCTAAAACGCCCCGGGGCTGACCAAAACCCCGGGGCTTAACAGCGTCACGACCACGAGAGATCGTGGGCCGACAGAGGTAAATTTCTCACCCGCTTGCCAGTAGCGGCAAAGATGGCGTTGGTCAGCGCTGGGGCAAAAGGCGGCACCCCCGGCTCGCCGGCACCGGATGGTCGCCTGCTACGGAAAGCCCTTCAATTGTGGTGACCTCCTCTTCCCCCACAGCGCTCACCGGCAAAACGCACGAGCGCACCGCATTGCCCCCTAGGTGTACGGTACAAGCGCCGCAAAGTGCCGAGATGGAGCGGTCAAGGAAGGGCGGCAATAAGATGACCCGCTAATAGACAATAAAATTTCCCGCTTGCGTGGACACAAACCCCCATCTTTCGTATTCTCATACCAAGAACAGACATCGCACTTTCACACTAAAGGAGATTCTCAATGGCAAAGGTCACCGTCTACCACAATCCTGGCTGAGGCAAATCAAACGGCGCGTTGGAGATTCTGCGCGACCGCAACGTCGAGTTCGACGTTATCGAATATCTAGAAACCCCGGTCGGCGAAGCGGAGCTAAGAAAGTTCCTCGAGCTACTGGCCGGCCAACCCAAGGACCTCATTCACCCGGGCGTGTTTGAAAAGCTCGGCCGCAATATCGAGGACTACAATACACCCGATACCCTGGTCGGTTTGCTTATAGAACATCCCGAAGTAATGAACCGGCCCGTGTGTATCCATGGGGATCGAGCCGTTATTGCCCGTCCGGCAGAGAGAGTGAACGAAATCCTCGATTGAGCAAAAACATAATGAGGAGATAGGCCATGCCCACCAAACTGGACTGGCGCTACCATCGCCCCGGCTGAAACAGCTGCAAATACACGCAAGAGTTTCTTGCGCAGAATAAGATTGAGGACGGCGTCGTGCAAAGCGCCGCAAAAGAACCTATAGAGGGCGAAGCGGCCCTCGCGGTGCTCGAAGGCGTGACCGAGCTATTTGTGGCCCAGGGCAAGAAGACCGTCCGCTTCGACCTCGAATCGCTGCGGCCCTCCGACCCGGAGTTGCTCGACCTATTGCTCGGACGTTCGGGCAAACTCAGGGCACCAAGCCTGCGCCGTGGCTCGCGACTCTTCGTAGGTTACAATCAAGATTTGCTCGCCACAGCGTTTTAATAACCCAGCACCTCTGCTCCCCGGCCTTTTCAGATCGGGGAGCCACCGACAAAACTTACGATTTCTCGCCCGGCTTCCGATACTTTGCGGCATACGAATCTCCCTCCGGATCGTAAGACACCTGCACCTGCCCGTCCCGCACTGCCAATCTAGGGATGGTGCGCTGACGCCCATCGCGTTCGGGGCCGCGCATCACGGCAAATTGTTCTTCGCTCATATCTGCGACCATATCACCCCAGCGTTCCTGGGGGTCTATCACGCCGCCACTCCAGGTGGAATTTTTCGACTGGTATTTGACTAACACCGCCCGCCGCGAAATCTCGTTCTTCCACGCCAGAGCGCCGTGGGTGCAACCGCCGTCCATAAAAAAGAGCACGTCGCCGGCCCGCATCGCCGGCTGCACCACCAGCCCCATAGTCTCATCGCAGGTGCGCACACCCGGCGGCATCGAATGCTCCGTCTTATGGCTGCCCGGCACCGCTGCAAAACCGCCCAGACCGGCTTCCACATCGCGCAATTGCCACGCCACCGTGACTGTTTCGGCGTAACTGCGGCCATTCTTAAAATAATAACCGCGCGACGGGCTCATCGGTTCATTGCCATCGTGCAACGAGTGTCCCGACGTGCCTTGCACGGCACAGAAAAGACTGCCGCCGCCGGTGCGAAATCCACTGCCCCCCATCCAGGTCAAACGATCGACAACCGTCGGATCTGCCAGCATGCGCCGAAAGGGTTCGTTATGGGGCTCGGGAAAATCCGTCAGCCCCGACAGCAAGGGACGGCCCGTTCCCGCCTGGCTCTTGGACCCACCCGAGAGCTCGCTGCCAACCTGGATCTGGTCCTGGAATTTGTCCACCGCCTCATTCGCTCTTGCCAGCCAGTCTGCGTCCATGACGCCGCGCACCACCAGGTAGCCGTTTAAATCCCAAAAGTAAAATTCCTTCTCATCAATCTTCGCTTCTGGATCGCGAATGTAAATCGACGGGTGTATATCTTCTCTGCTCTCCTCTACCCAAATCTTCTGACCATCTGTATTGAGCACCGGCGGCGGGTTATAGCCGCTATGTCCCGGCTTGTGCAGCACCGCCTGTTGCGCCGCTGTCAACTCCTTGGCCCATTGCGGCAACGGGTCCTCAGCAGCACCAGGACCGGGACCATTCGACTGAATCATTGCCCGTGCGCCATAGGCGTAGGTCAATAGCCGCTTGGCGTCCTTGGTCCAGGGCCAAACTCCTTGCAAGGTCGAATCGGCCAGCAACAATAAATCGCCCGCCCGCAACACCGGCTGTTTGACCAATCCCATATCGTCTGCGCCGCTCAGCAAATCGTGCGGCGTCTCCACATTGCTCTTATGGCTGGCCTGTACCACCTGCAAACCACCGTCGTCGGCGTCCACATCTTGCAGCGCCCAGATCGCCTTCACCGCCGCACAAGAGCGGCGATCGTTTTGCAAATAATAAGCGCGCGACGGGTTGCGCGGTTCATCGCCGCCGGCCAAACCAACCTCACCTTCGCCCTGTCGACTGCCAAGTAACCAGGGGGCCTGATCCAGACGAAAGCCGTGGCCGATGAGCTGATTGAGGTACCACACCAATTGGGGATGGATCAGCAAATTCCTGAATAGCTCCCGCTGCGTCCCAGCCCAGCCGAGCATGCCCTCAGCTTCACCTACCTCATCCAGCGCTTGATTTAATGCGGCGACTTCGGCTTTGTTTAATACGCCCTGGACATGTAAATATCCCGCCACGTCAAAAGCGTAATTTTCTTCGTTGGTCATCGTGTCGCGATCCATATTTCCCTCCTTTAACAGCTCACTGCTCCTGCCGGGGACCTCGTACGGGCAAAATAAAGCCCTGTCAGTGGCCACACAAGCTCTAGCCTAACAATATCATCTTGACCTCAGTTGACGAACAACAAAATTTTTGTTAATAATTTCTCCCTCTTTGCCAAAGAATTTATCCGAAAGGAACAATCGTGTCCGAAGAATACAATGTATTATTAGTTGGCGGTCGGGGTAATATTGGTGCAGGACTGCGGACGTATCTTCCGCGGCTCGACAAACGCTACCGCATCGTCTCCGTCGATTTGCCCGGCGCAGAAGACAAAGCAATTGAAGCAGATGCCCAGAAAGAGTTTATCGATCTCGATATTATGGCTTCTCCCGCCGCCTTTCGCGACCTCATACCCGGGCGCGACCTGGTCGTTCATTTAGCCCGGCGAGGAGATCTAGAGGCCATGAACCAGATGACGGACCTCATCTTTGAAGCGGTTTTGGCCCAGCCCACTCCTCCTATGATCATAGGTTCCAGTTCAGTACACGCCGTCGACGGCCTCTATAACTTCAACAATGAGGAAAGCGTTTACTGGACCATGGCCGAAAGGCAATTTGACCAGATCTCCGAATGGCCAGAGCGCATACCCGCCTCCATAGTCGCACACCCCGTTAACGACTACGGCCGCGAAAAAGAATATGTAGAAAACTGGGTAAAACGAATGGCAGACCAGGGACACAGCGCTATCGCCACCCGCTGGGGCGGCGTCAACGCCCAAAACAGCGCGATTACGTCGGAGCGCGGTTACTTCTCCGTTTGGTGCCACCAGGAAGATGCCGCGCGCCTTGTCCACGCCTGCTTTCAAAACCATTGCAACGGCACATTGCCGAGCGGTTCGCATTATTTCGTAATCTCAGATAACACCTACAATATTTTCGACATCGAAACCCCGCGCCAAGAAATCGGCTACGACCCCGTGCACAATGCCGAGACCTATTATTAATCCAGCGCAATTAATCGTCCACACGTTTTCCAGGCAAAGTTCACTCCTGTAAATCGGACTTTGGCTGCTAGGTGCTCCTCGTAATCTCCTCACTGCAATGCGGGCAATAGAATTTACTGCTCGATTTTCGCCGCAAGGCCACGACAAAACCAGAGCCGAGAATACCCGCCGGCAAGGCAAATAGGCCAATCTCCAAAAGGGCGATAATGGAGCCCAGGAACTTGCCCAGTGAGGTGATCGGGTAGATATCTCCATAGCCGACCGTGGTCAAGGTAGCAACCCCCCACCACATGGCGGCCGGAATGCTCGAAAAGGCCTCGGGCTGGGCTTCGTGCTCAACGTGATAGACCAGTGCTGAAGATATGATCAGCAAAAAGAGGATAGCCATGAAACACATGGAGAGTTCGCTCTTTTTCAACCTGTAAACGTCGGTGAAGACTTTCAGTGACTCCGAATACCTGAGCACCTTGAACAAGCGCATGAGCCTGAAAAGCCGCAGCAGTCGCACCATGCGCAGGTCGAAGCGAAACAATAAAGGAAGGTAAAAAGGCGCAATAGCGATAAGATCGATCAGGGCCATGGGCGTGAGGGCGTATTTCAATCTGCCCCTGACGCTCCCGCTGAACCCCTCGCCCATGGTGCAGATCCACAGCCGCAGGATGTATTCGACGGTAAAGATCACCACGGAAAAGACTTCGAATTGAAAAAAGAAGGCGCCGAACCGGTTTCCAATAGGACGACGATGACATTGAGCAGGATCAGCACCAGCAGCAAGATGTCGATGATCCTGGCCATAACCAGGTCGTCCTTTTCCATAATCTCGTAAAGTCTCAGTCTTATTTTTCTATCATTTTTTTATTGGACTCTGGTGTTAGTCTTCTTCTTGATGCGTTTCGAAACGCACGGCACCGATATTGAAGTCGCCAAGCATTGGAGTGAATCGTCGACGAAAGTCCGCACTGGCCTGCCGGGCGTACTCGCCGCAGAGCGCGCTCTGCTGTTCAGCCGATTCACCCTGAACGGAGACATGGTATTCCACAATTATTTTCTGAGGTTCCAAATCATCGATGGGCGCTGCGAGATCGGGCACCGCGCTCTTTTCTGCCCATGCAGTAATGATATAATCTATCGGTTCTGAACTGAACACTGAGTCGGTTCTGGACTTTTTCGTAATGGATATTACACTCACCGCCAAGCACAGCAATACCATATAGAATGGCTATCAAGGTCAATTCATTCATGAGCGGACCTCCTCCAACATCACTGCTCCCCTTACCAATGGGCGCAGTCGCATTCTTAGATAAATTCTGTGAGTGGCATTCTCTAACGCGATCGACCGGGTCGAGACTGCCTGTTCAATAGGCTTTGTGGGGATTATTTGGACTGGTTGCGCAGTTGACGCAGGCTGGGCTGCTTGGGAAGGTTGGCCTTACCAAAGACGGGCGGGAAGCTGCCTCTAGCGAGCCATTGTCCGAAAAATAATGACAAAGTTAGAGTCAAGCAAGTTAAGCCTGGTGGAGCCGACGTCGAACAGGATTATGACCGCGCCCTTATTCCATTCAAATCGTCCGTTTAAATGGCGACCCGTAATAGCGCAAAAAACTGAGCGGAGTCCTGAACGTAGTTAGAAAGTCGCCCTGCCAAGTTATCGGCAGGGCGATTTTCTAGTTGTTTTCTATATCCTCTACTTTGCCGCCCCTGAATTTGACATTGTTCATATTGGAGCTAACCATGCGAACACCTGCAAGATTCACTCCTTCAAAATCGGCATTGGCAAAAGAACAGCCCGGAAGATCGGCTTTATTGAGGTTGGCGTTCTTGAAGTTGGCATTTTCCAAATTGGCGTCTGCAAGATTAATGCCCGGCCAATTAGCACCGCGAATATCGGCATTGGTCAGATTTGTGCGGTTAAGATTGGCACCCGGCATCTCTGTGCGTTTGTCGAATTGCAATCCCACAATGACGGCATTGCTCATATTGATGCCCGGCCAGTTGACCCCTTCGAGATCGCGTTCGGAGAAATCGTGCCCGCCCAGATTAGCACCGGGCAGATTGGCGTGGCGCAAATTAGCGCCGGAGAAGTCGGCGTCTTCAAAGTTGACACCGGCTAGGTCGGCATTGGTCAGGTCGGCATTGGTCAAATCGGCATGGCGCAGATTGGCGTCTTTGATTTTGAGCCCATCGACCTTGGGCCCTTCGAGACGCACGCCTTCAAGAATGATTTTATCGCCCAGCTCAAAACCCGCCAAAATTTCGTAGGGGTCAACGGCCGACGATCCGGCGGGGCGATCCAAGAGGATTTCTTCGACATCGGCAACGAGCTTGGGCCAGCTCGCAAAGCCATATTCGCGCGCGATGACCAATTGAGCGTCTTGAAGCGTAAACTCGCTAGCCGATGCATCTGGCGAATGGCGTTCTCCAACGCGATCAATTGCGTTGGCATCGTCTGCTCGATAGGCTTTGTGAAGTTGTTTGGCCTGGTTGCGCAGATGGCGCAGACTGGGCTGATTGGGAAGTTGCTTGGACATACGTCCCCCTTATTAGGTTGCGCCTGGTGTCCGCATCAACAGGCAGAAAGAGGTCGTATTTTTAGCAATCTATGATAGGGAAGGTGGCCTGTGGCCTTACCGCGGACGGGAGGCTCCCTTAATGAGCCATTGGTGGGAAAATAAAAACAATGGCAGTCCGGGTCAAGCCAGTTAATTGCCTTGCCTGGTGAAGCTGATGTCGCTCAGGACCATGGCCGTTCTCTTATTCCATTCAAGTCGTCCGTTTAAACGGCGACCCATAGTAGCGCCAAAATCCCACCAGACTGCTACTCAAAAATAACGCCTCCATAACTACCCCAACGGGCGTCCAGACTAAAATATTGTGGCTCAACCAGGCCATATTGCCGCCCATAAAATAGAGCCGCACGGTCCGACCCGCCGGTTGAAAACTGCCGTAAGTGCCCACCAAGGTGCCGCATAGGGCCAGCAAATTGAGCGGACTCTTAAAAGTAAAAAAGTAATAAGGTAGACCTTTTTCAAAGTCGGCCTAATATGCTGTTTCTTCAGCTAACCAATAACAAAAAAGAAGCGCCCTTGACCCGATCTACCTCTTCTCCCTCATCCGCCTGGAGAATGACTACCCTGTCGTGCACACCGCTGGGATTGACCTCTGTGATCTGTCCTTGAGCGGCGATCAGCGGTGAAAATACGGAGATAAACAAGAGAGTTGTCGCGAAATAAAAGGGCACTTAAAAACGCATCTCTCCCGTCCACTTTTCCTTTTAGTCGGCCATTTCGAGATGATAATTCCATAGTCCGCAGGCCGTCATCATAAACTGATCGGCTAGCTTTTCGGTTCGATTGCGATAGGTATGGGCGATGACATTCAAGCGCTTGATTCCACCAATGGCATGCTCGACGACGACCCGCATGCTGGCTTTGAGAAAATTGAGCCCTTTTTGGTCCTCGGTCAGTTCGCCGTCTTTGGGTTTCTTATCGGGGATGACGACGTTCAAGTGGGGATAGGTAGTAGCCAGGCCTTGAAATCCTAAATCGACCCAAGAGCATTGACGTGGGGAAAGCGTGCAAAAAAGGCCGCGACATCGTCGATTTTTCGTTCGGGCAAGACCACCGCTTCCCCTAAGGTCTGCTCCAACACAGGCAACAGGGTGTGCACCCAGCGATGGGGTTGGGCGCGATGGACGTCAAACAAGACGCCGGCCACATCAAAGGTGGGATAGCATTTGACATAGAAAAGGATGAAAAACAGTTTGTCTTCGGCGGAGAGTAAGCGCGCCTTGCGCCCGTCGCCCGGTTGCCGTTGGCGCTTCTTCCCTGGATTCGGCCGGGTAAAGTGGCCCAGTACGGTCTCAAAACGGGCCGTCAGGTCAATAAATTCGACGATACTCAAGCCGGTCAGGGCTTTGAGCACGCGGTCGGAACCCAAGGCGGTATCAATACGGTATCAATACGGAGCATGGAGCCTCTCAAAAATAGAGTCGAAGGGGACGGCACTGAAGAGAATACGTATTTCACTATTTCGCGACAACTCTAAGGAGGATATCATCAACATGGCGGTCAATTTTAAGGTCTTTTTCATCACTGTTTAGTTGGTGAATGATGGAGTATAAACGAGAAATCATGAATACCATTCTTAATTAGTCAGAGACTAATAAAAAGGCAATTTATAAATTGTTGAAAGAAGTAGTATTATAAAGGGTCCAGTTGTATGGTCAAGCATTTGAATTTAATTTGAGTAGTGCAGGCAAAGATTTGCAGTCTTCAAAAATGGTCTAATATACGGCGTCGGTAGAGAAGCGCTTCCAGCGCACTTATCGACCGACCGCTGTAATGGCCCTTCTGCTGTAGAAAGGAACTCTATGGACGCACAGCCACTCAACGGAAAAACCGCCATTGTCACAGGAGCGGCGCAGGGCATCGGTTACGCCATTGCCCAACGTTTTGCCGCAGAAGGCGCCCGCGTCGCCATCCTCGACATAGACGCCGACGCAGCCAAACAAGCGGCGCACGAAATCGCTGCATCCGCCATCGGCGTCGGCGCCGACGTATCCCAGGGCGACGAGGTAGACCAGGCCTTCGCCGCCGTCGTCGATCAACTCGGCAGCCTCGACATCCTGGTCAACAATGCCGGAATAGTGGGAAGCGACACCCCCGTTAAGGATCTCGAAGAAGACGATTGGAATCGCGTCCTCGATATCAATCTCAAGGGAACCTTCCTGTGCTCGCGCGCCGCACTGCGCTATATGATCCCCCAAAAGGCCGGAGCCATCGTCTCGCTTGGATCGATTTCCGGCAAAGAGGGCAACGCCAATATGGCGCCCTACTCCGTATCAAAAGCAGGGATCATCTGTTTTACCAAAACATTAGCCAAGGAAGTCCTGACGAGTGGAATCCGCGTCAACTGCGTCGCACCGGCTTTGATCAACACGCCCATACTGCAAGGCATGGAGCAGGAACGCGTCGATTTCTTGACCTCGAAAATCCCCTTGGGCCGGCTGGGCCGACCCGAAGAGGTGGCGGCTACTATCCTCTTCCTCGCCTCAGATGAGTCGACGTTTACTACAGGGCAGTGTTTTGATGTCAGCGGTGGACGAGCGACCTATTAATTAGCATTCCCCAGACGCGCGATATAAGGAGAAACGAGCCATGGAAATCAAACCTGACCTGATGCAATGCACCGACGGCACAGCCGTGACGGCCCCCACCTGGCCCCAGCGGCGGCAGGAACTTTACGAAACAATCGTGCCGCACGAATACGGCGGCATGCCACCTAGAGGCGAGGCCACCGAAGTGCTGCAACTCTGCCGCAGCAAAATGCGCGACTGGAAGGACGTCGAATACCACACCTACGAAGTGCGCACAACATTTGCAGAAGGCGAGGTCAGCCTCACCTTATCGTTGTGGTTGCCACCTGGGGACGGCCCCTTTCCCGTAGTGCTGGACGGCGACGGCTGCTGGCGTTACTTCAATGATAGGGTGGTGCGCGAAATCCTCAACCGCGGCAATATCGCCGCCTCTTTCGACCGCACCGAGGCGGCGGCAGACAATAAAGACATCTATCGCAACACCGGCCTCTACCGCCTCTTCCCAGCAGCGACCTTCGGAGCGCTACCGGCCTGGGCCTGGGCTTACCATCGCTGCATTGATGCACTCGCAGAAATGGACGCCGTGCGCGCCGACGGCATCGCCATCACCGGCCACTCGCGCGGCGGCAAGACCGTGCTACTAGCCGGCGCCACAGACGAGCGCGTCGCCCTGACCAACCCCAACAATTCGGGCATCGGCGGCTCAGCCCTCAACCATCTGAAAGCTCAGGGTGCTGAAGAGGTGGATAGCTTCTTTGGCTCGGGCAATATCTTCTGGTTTGGCCAGGCCTTTGCCGACCATCGCCACCGCGACCACGAGTTGCCCTACGACCAGCATTTTCTGCACGCGCTAGTGGCACCGCGCCTGCTCCTAGCAACGGAAGCCTACGAAGACAGCGGCGCCAGCCCGCCCGGATCGTATGCAGCGTGCCAGGCAGCGCGGGCGGCGTATGAATTGCTCGGTACGCCCGAGAATATTGGCTGGGCCCTGCGCGAAGGCGGCCACGCCCACAATCTAACAGATTTCGAAACGCTGCTCGATTTCATGGATCTTCACCTGCACGGCCGCCCAGTACGCCGCGATTTTCAACGCCCGCTCTTTCCGCAGTTAGAGACCTTACTGTCGCCAAGCCGCCCCAATTAAAGGAACGGAAGGGAAAGCGACTGGCAGATTGCTGCCCTTATATTTCTTGATAAAGCTATCCCGATATGGTAATATTAACAGATGACAGATGCAGGCACAATCGACCAATTGATATAGATGCCGAAAGATCCCATCTTGCAAAGAGTATTTCTCTATGCCCTCGCTGTTATAATGACGGCATGTAGCAACAGTGAAACCCCTCCCGTCGCGGTACAAGGTGATGGGTCGTACAGTCTCATCCGCGCCAAAAACAACACCTACCCTAACTTTCCCTAGTTACGATGTGATTGTGCGACACGGTGAACCTTTTGGTATCGTGTCACTCAACATGGGCGATCAACCTGGGGATTTTGCCCACTGGGATTTCCCGCTGGCGGATTGGGAGTGGTTCTGGTACGACGAAGACGGATCAGTGAACGACGACAAACGCATCAAGCTGCTTGAAACCAGGTGGTCTGAGCCAGAGATTGAACAATCTGCCGACGGCGTACAACTGCTCTTTAAAAAAGACACTGTTCGCTGAAACCTAGCGCTTAGGCGGCCTTTTTCAATCTTGCTGGCTCTGGATAAGACATGGGCAACACCTTGATTTTTTGCTGGTCTAGGAGGGCTGGAAAC
>Ga0114996_10007982_pt1 | contig 11857 bp, 10 predicted proteins | sample ArcticOcean_MG_C_4_FD_87039 | JGI IMG/M metagenome (GOLD analysis project Ga0114996, IMG submission 87039) | Marine microbial communities from western Arctic Ocean - ArcticOcean_MG_CB4_134 | ecosystem: Environmental > Aquatic > Marine > Oceanic | place: Arctic Ocean: Canada Basin | collected... | reverse complement strand
CGCCGCCTCGAGTGTGCCGAGCACATATTCGGCGGCCAATCCTTCTCTCTCGTTATAGGCGTCCGTCATCGTCAAGGCGTTCCTTGCTCGAGGCATTTCTTCAATTGCCGTAAACCGCGGTGGATCCAGCTCTTCACCGTACCGAGCGGGGTGTCGAAGCGCGCCGCCAACTCGCCATGGGTATAACCCTCCTGGTAGGCGAGGGTGATACAGCCGCGCTGTTCGGCGCCAAGTTTCTCAAGGCAGGCGGCGAGAGCGCGGCGTTGCTCTCCGACGATCGACTGTGCCAGCGGACTGGGCTCGGGATCGACGGTCTCGGCATAGCCATCGGCTTCGTCCAACGGCAACTCTGGTTTTTGCTGGCGCCGCCGGTCGAGCGCCCGGTTGCGCGCGATGGTGATCATCCAGGTCATGGGCGTGCCCTTTTCGGGGCGGTAGTCGGCGGCGTGGCGCCATATTCGGATATAGGCTTCCTGCAGCACCTCTTCCGCCTGTTGCCGGTTACGTAAGATACGCAGGGCCACGCCAAATAGTTTCGCGCTGCTCGCCTCGTAGAGCGGCGCGAAGGCGCTGCGGTCTTGCGCTGCCACGGCGCCCAGCAGTTCTTCCAACGTTGGCGCCCCGACCTGGCTGTCACTTGGCATATTGCGGCACTCGGTCTATCCCGGTTGGCGTCCGCTTTACCGCTCCGGTATGCGGCGGTCGGTAATATTCATAGCCGAGGAACGGCGTGAATGCACGGGCGGGGAAATTAAGGTACATAACCGGCAACTTAGATTGGAAAGCAAATCATGCTGGATGACACCATTCTTGAACGCCGCCATCGCCTGCTCGGCGCTGCGTTGCCACTGTTTTATAGCCGCCCGCTGCATCTCGTGCGCGGCGAGGGTGTGTGGTTGTACGACGCCGAAGGCCGGCGCTATCTCGATGGCTATAACAATGTGGCCAATGTCGGTCATTGCCATCCACATGTCGTCGCGGCGCTGGAGAAACAGGCGAGAACCCTGAATACCCACACGCGCTACCTGCACGAAGCGATTCTCGATTATGGCGAGGCGCTGACCGCCACTTTCGAAAATGATTTAAGCCGGCTGTTCCTGTGTTGCTCGGGCACCGAGGCCAACGAATTGGCGCTCAGAATCGCCAAGGCGTGCAGCGGGGCAACCGGCATGATCGTCACGGATTTTTGTTACCACGGAAATTCCGCCACCATCGCCGAGCTGTGCACCGCCTATCCCGGACCGGAGGGGATCGGCGCCAATGTGCGAACGGTCACGGCGCCCGATACATACCGCCTGGCGCCTGGCGTCAGCGAAGCCGATGCGGCGGATATATTCGTCGCGCAAATCGACGCGGCGATCGCGTCGCTGGCGGAAACCGGCATGAACACCGCGGCACTTCTCGTCGACACCGTCTTCGCCACCGAAGGCCTGCCCAACATGCCGTCCGGCGCGATGGAAAAAGCGGTGGCCGCGGTCCACGCCGCCGGCGGTTATTATATCGCCGACGAAGTGCAACCCGGTTTCGGCCGCACCGGCGAAAACATGTGGGGCTACCAGCTCTATGGCGCCGCCCCCGATCTCGTCACCTTGGGCAAGCCCATGGGCAATGGCCATCCGCTTGCCGGCGTCGTCAGCAAGCCGGAATTGGCCGAGGAGTTCGGCGCCAAGGCCATGTATTTCAACACCTTTGGCGGCAACCCGGTGGCTGCTGCCGTCGGTCTCGCGGTGTTGCAGGTGATCGCGCAGGAAGATTTGCAGGCGAACGCGCTCAACGTCGGAAATCATCTCCGGGCGGGGCTGCGCAAACTCGCCGAGACGCACGACATCATCGGCGATGTGCGCGGCCATGGGCTGTTCTGCGCCGCCGAATTCGTGCGCGACCGCGCGGCCAAAACGCCGGCGCCAGAAGCGACCAGCGCCGTGGTCGAAGCGATGCGTGAGCGCGGCGTCCTCATCAGCCGCACCGGGCGCGCCGACAATGTGCTGAAGATTCGCCCGCCGCTGCCATTCTCAACCGAAAATGCGGACCTGTTATTGCAAACCCTCGACCATAGCCTGGCCGCCCTGTGACCGCGAGGCGCGCGCCGCATGACTGATTCTGATTTCTACAAAATCAGCATCGACGCGCGGGCGGCACGCATGGAGCGCCTCGCCGTGCAAGCGCTCAAAGCCTGGGGCATCGCCGATTGCCAGCCGAAGCTTGTAAAGATTCGCGAGAACGCGGTGTTTCGCGTGACCGGAGCAGACAGTTTCGACGCCGCGCTCCGCATTCACCGCTATGACTATCATTCCGACGCCGCGCTGCAGTCGGAATTGGGCTGGATGCGGGCCTTGCACCAGGACGGCATTGACGTGCCCGAAATCATCCCCACCAGCAACGGCGCACTGTTCATCACGGCCGGTGTGGACGGCGTACCGGAGCCGCGCCAGGTCGATATGGTGAAGTGGCTCGACGGCGAGCCGCTCGGCAGTATCGAGGACGGCCTAAGCGACAGTATCGGCGATATCGCCCACGCCTTCACCGAAGTCGGCCGCTTGGTCGCGCAACTGCACAACCATGCCGCCCGCTGGCAACGGCCCGAGGGTTTCGTGCGCCACGCCTGGGACACCGATGGCCTGACCGGCGATACCCCGCTATGGGGAAGATTTTGGGAATTCCCCGGCCTCGACAAAGCGCAAAAGCGGCTCATGGAGCAGGCGCGCCTTGCGGCACGTCGTGCCTTGATTGAGATTGGCGAGACAGGCCAAACCTATGGCCTCATTCATGCAGACTTTAACTTCGACAATATTCTCATCCGCGATGGGCGTGTCATGGCGATCGATTTCGATGATTGCGGCGCCGGCTGGCATCTCTTTGACCTCGCCACCATCTCCATCCTGTTTCTCGGAACCGAACGCGCCGATATGGTGCAGCGCGCAGTCATTGACGGTTACCGTCAGCAGCGCCCGCTCACAGATAAAACATTGCAATTGATGCCGCTATTCTACCTACTGCGCGCCTTCACCTATCTCGGCTGGATTCATACCCGGAGCGAAACGCGAACGGCTGAGGAAATCGCACCCAGCATCGTCGCCATGGTATGCGAATTGGCGGAGCAATATTTAAGTGCGCGCAGCGCACTGGAAGGACAAGCATGAAGGCAGCAATATTATCGCAATCCGGCCTGGCGATCGCCGAGGTGCCGAAGCCGGAGATAAGGCCCAACGAAATACTGGTTCGTGTCCGCGCCGCCGGCCTCAATCGGGCCGATCTTCTGATGACCGATGGGCGGATGCACGGCCCGTTGGGTGGAGCCGGAACCATTGCCGGCCTGGAATGGGCCGGTGAGGTTGCCGAAACCGGCAGCGAAAGCTCGGGGTTCAAACTCGGCGATCGGGTGATATGCTCGGGCGCTGGAGGCTATGCGGAATATGCCGCAACGGATTGGGGTCGAGTCTCACCCCTCCCGGCAGAAGATATGAGTTTTGAACAGGCGGCGACGTTGCCGATTGCGCTTCAGACCATGCATGACGCGCTGGTCGGCAATGGCCGCCTCAAGCCCGGCGAATCGGTGCTCATTCAAGGCGCCAGTTCGGGCGTCGGCCTGATGGGGCTGCAAATAGCCAAATATCTCGGTGCTAAATTGGTGATCGGCACATCGCGCGATGCCGCCCGGCGCGCCCGGCTGCAAGAATTCGGCGCCGATATGGCGATCGATCCGAGCGATCCGGACTGGCCCGATGCTGTGGCGGAAGCCACCGGCGGCGGCGTCGATTTGATCATCGATCAGGTCTCAGGCGAGGTTGCGAACCAGAACATGAAGGCTGCCCGGGTGTTGGGGCGTATCGTCAATGTCGGGCGCCTCGGCGGCTTCAGCGGTGAATTCGATTACGATCTACACGCGTTAAAACGCATCGACTATATCGGTGTGACCTTCCGCACCCGTTCGGCGGAGGAAGTGCGGGAAATCGTTCGCAGCATGCGCGCCGATCTCTGGCCGGCGGTGCAGGCGGGCACGCTTCAACTGCCGCTCGACCGCGTTTTTCCGCTGGCCGAGGCGGTTGCGGCATTGGAGCATATGCGCGCCAACGCCCATCTCGGCAAAATCGTGCTGAGCGTATAGCCGCTCAGCGGTTTTGCCGGTTCTCTACTAGATCAGTCACCACCGCTGGATCAGCCAGCGTCGAAATATCGCCGAGTTCATCTTGTTCGTTGGCGGCGATCTTGCGCAGGATTCTGCGCATGATTTTGCCCGAGCGTGTCTTGGGCAGGCCGGGCGCCCACTGAATCAGGTCGGGGCTGGCGATCGGGCCTATTTCCTTGCGCACGCATTGCACCAATTCTTTGCGCAACTCCTCGCTCGGCTCATGGCCAAGCGTCAGCGTCACATAGGCGTAGATGCCCTGTCCCTTGATGTCATGCGGATAGCCGACGACGGCCGCCTCGGAAACCGCTGGATGTGAAACCAGCGCGCTTTCCACTTCCGCCGTTCCCATGCGGTGGCCGGAGACGTTGATCACATCGTCGATCCGCCCGGTGATCCAGTAATAGCCGTCTTCATCACGGCGCGCGCCGTCGCCGGTAAAATAGCGCCCCGGATATTGCACCATATAGGTGCTGATAAAGCGGTCATGGTCGCCGTAAATGCTGCGCATCATGCCGGGCCAGGAATCGCCGATACATAGCAGCCCAGTGCAGGCGCCCTCCAGCTCGTTGCCGTCATTATCGACGATCAGCGGTTTGACGCCGAAGAAGGGGCGCGTGGCCGAGCCTGGTTTCAGCGCCGTCGCACCGGGCAACGGCGTAATCAAAATGCCACCGGTTTCGGTCTGCCACCAGGTATCGACGATCGGGCAACGCTTCTCGCCCACCACATCGTTGTACCACATCCAGGCCTCCGGATTGATCGGCTCGCCGACGGAGCCGAGGATGCGCAGCGACTTGCGCGAGGTCTTGATCATCGGTCCCTCGCCCTCGCGCATCAGGGCGCGGATGGCGGTTGGCGCGGTATAAAAAATATTGACTTGATGCTTGTCGACGACCTGCCAAAAGCGCGATGAATCGGGATAATTGGGCACGCCCTCAAACATCAGCGTGGTGGCGCCATTGGCCAGCGGCCCGTAGACGATATAGCTGTGCCCGGTGACCCATCCGACATCGGCGGTGCACCAGTAAATATCGCCATCGTGATAATCGAATACATATTTATGGGTGAGCGAGGCAAACAGCAAATAGCCGGCAGTGCTGTGCAGCACGCCTTTCGGCTTGCCGGTGGAGCCCGAGGTATAGAGGATGAAGAGCGGATCCTCGGCATTCATCTCTTCCGCCGGGCAATCGTCGGAGACCTTTGCCGCTTCCTCGTGGAGCCAAACGTCGCGTCCTTCAACCCAATCTATGGCGCCGCCGGTGCGCTTGACGACGATCACGCACTTGACGCCCGGGCTTCTCTCCAGCGCCTTATCAGTATTGGCCTTGAGCGGTATCGGCCGGCCGCCGCGGAGGCCTTCATCGGCGGTGATAACGCAATTGCTGTCACAATCATGGATGCGGTCGGCGAGAGAATCGGGTGAGAAACCACCAAACACCACCGAGTGCACAGCGCCAATGCGCGTGCAGGCTAGCATGGCATAGGCCGCTTCGGGGATCATCGGCATATAGATGGTGACCCGGTCGCCCTTGGTAACGCCCCGGGACTTCAGCACATTGGCCATGCGGCAGACTTCGCCGTGCAGCTCGCGATAGGTGATCAACTTCGAATCGTTCGGATCGTCGCCTTCCCAGATAATCGCGGTCTGATCGCCACGCGTCTCGAGATGGCGGTCTATGCAGTTGGCGCTGACATTGATCTTGCCGCCCTCGAACCAACGAACATAAGCGTCTGTTCCGAATTTCGAATCCTTGACCTTGGTCCAACGCTGGATCCATTCAAGCGATTCCGCCTGCTCAGCCCAGAAGCCATCAGGATCGTCTATCGAGCGGGCGTACATTTCCTTGTACGACGCGTCGTCGCAATGCGCCGCCTGGGCCACTTCGGGCGACACAGGAAAAATCTCGTTCTCGTGCGGAATCATTTGGCGTTCCTAGCTCTCGATATACATCACAATCTGGCCGGTCTGCGCCGGCTTCCGGCGGGATTATCGGTCGATTGCCGGCGCCGAGCAAGTCGAGCAAGAGGCCCGGCGACTATCTTTATGCCACCGGTGTCACTGTTCGAGAACGATATCCTCGTCGTCGATTGAAACGCGTAAGGCGCGCAGCCAATCGCCGGTGCACGGGCCGGCCAGGCACTCACCAGTTTCGACCCGGAACAACGCGCCATGGGTAGCGCAAAGAATATGCCCACTGTCCTTGTCGATGAAGCGGTCGGGCGTCCAATCGAGTGGGCCATCGGTATGCGGGCAACTGTTCTCATAAGCGTATATCCGCTCACCCTTGCGGGTGATAAAAAATTCAAACGCCTGCGGACCCTCGCCGATTTCAAACCCTTTGCTGCCGCCGTCGGGAATGTCGGAGAGGCGGCAGAGAATCTTGCGCCCGGATTCGCTCATGACGCGCCGGAAAGCATCTGTTCAAGATCGCCGATCAGCTCGCCCACATCTTCGATGCCGATCGAGAGACGCAGTAAGTTCTCTGGCACATGGCTCTCCGGCCCTTCGATGGTAGCGCGGTGTTCCACCAGGCTCTCAACGCCACCAAGCGACGTGGCGCGCAAGAATATTTCGGCGCGTGAGGCAGCACGGATTGCCGCCACGCGGCCGCCAGCGACAAGAATCGACAGCATGCCGCCAAAGCCACCGGTCATCTGCCGCGCCGCGATAGCGTGGCCGGGGTGGGACGCCAGGCCGGGATAGAGTACGGCGTCGAGTTTCTCGTGGCCTTCGAAATGGCGCGCAATGGCCAGTGCCGATTCAGAAGCGCGCTGCACGCGAAGATAAAGCGTGCGCAACCCGCGTATTAAAAGCCATGCCTCAAAGCTGCCGAGCACCGCTCCGCCCAACCAACGGGCTTCTCTGACTCGCTGCCAAACATCGTCGGCCTTGGCGGTAAGCAAAACGCCGGCAAGCACATCGCTATGGCCGTTGAGATATTTTGTCGCCGAATGAAAAACGATATCGGCGCCGAGTTCGAGTGGGCGCGTCAGCACCGGCGTGGCGACTGTCGAATCGACAGCGAGGCGCGCGCCAGCCTCGTGCGCGGCGCGCGCGGCGGCGGCGATATCAATCACATCCCAGGTCGGGTTGCACGGCGATTCGATCCACACCAGATCGGTCTTGGCAGCACCAACCGTCTCCTCCAAAGCACCTGCTTGGGTGGCATCGAACAGCGCGACCTCAAGTTGCCCGGTGGCGGCAAGCTGGTTGAGTCGCAATAATGTTCCCTGATAAATCAGGCGCGGCGCCACCACGCGTGCGCCGGGCGTCAGAGTCGCAAACAGGGCATTGGCGGCCGCGAGGCCGGAGGCGAAAAGTAGAGCGGCCTCGGCACCTTCGAGACTGGCCAGCAAGGCTTCGGCCGCCGCGGTTGTCGGATTATTGCCACGGCCATAGTTAAACGCCGGATCGATCAGCGCATATTCCGTGTCGCGCGCGAAGGTGACGGAAGGCTGTATCGGCGGCGTTACCGAGCCGTTGGCGGGGTCAATAAAATGCCCCGCTTGCGCGGCTATGGTTTCACCTCTTCGCTCGCCGCTTGTCATGTCGATTGGGCCGTCACGCAGCAACGCCCGCTAGCTTGCAGATTATCTTCCACTCCTTGGCCGCAACTGGACCAACTGAAAGGCGCGAGTGACGCACTAGGAACATCTCGGCAAGATCGGGATGGGATTTAATTTCGGCCAGCGTGACCGGCGTCTTCACCGGCATCAGTGCCTTGATATCGACCATGCCGAACACGCCTTTGGCGTCGGTGTGATCGGGGTAATGCTCTTTAACGATTTCGACGATGCCGACGATCTGCTTTTCATTGACCGAATGGTAGAAAAAACCCCGGTCACCAATTTTCATCGCCTTCATGTTGTTATTTGCCTGATGATTGCGCACGCCGTCCCATTCACCGGCGCCTTCCTTCACCTGATCGTCCCAAGACCAGGCGCCTGGTTCGCTTTTAAATAACCAATACGCCACGCGCTTCTCTCCCCTTCTGCCTTATCGCCGGTGAACCCATAGTCTAGCCGCGCCCAGCGCGGCGCACCACTGCTTGACCAAAATGTTTGTTCAGAACTCGGGGCGGAAGGGGCGCGCCAGGAGGGCAGCGATGGTCTCGCCGATATCGGCGCCGCGGTGCAGTACAGCATCGACCGCGCCGGCAATCGGCAGATCAACCACCATTTTTTCGCCGAGCGCGACCACAGCGGCGGCGCTGGTGACGCCCTCCGCCACGCTGTCGCGCCCCGCGAGAATGCTGTGCAGCGGCTCCCCTTCGCCCAGTGCCTGGCCGAGAGAGAAATTACGCGACCGCAAGCTGGAGCAGGTCAGCACCAGATCGCCCAGCCCCGATAGACCCGCCAGAGTTTCCAGCTTGGCGCCCATAGCCGCCGCGAGGCGCACCATCTCGGCGAAGCCGCGCGTCATGATCGCCGCGCGCGCGTTCTCACCCAGGCCACGGCCGATAGCGATGCCGGCGGCAATCGCCATAATGTTCTTCAGCGCGCCGCCGATTTGTACGCCGATCATGTCGTCGGAGAGATAGGGCCGGAAGGTAGCGCTGCCGAGCGCTGCCGCTACGGCCTTCCCCAATGCGCTGTCGCCACAAGCCAAGGCAACGGCACTGGGCAGGCCGCGCGCCACTTCATGGGCGAAAGTTGGGCCGGAGAGAACAGCGATCGGCCGATCGCCCATAACGTCGTGCGCCACGTCGCTCATCAGGGCGCCGGTTTCGAGCTCCATGCCCTTGGCACAGATCACGACCGGGACCGCACGATCCATATGCCCAGCGAAATCCGCCGCGACGGAACGTAAATACTGGGCGGGCATGGCCAACAACAGGAGATCGGCGGTGCTGAGCGCCGCCGCGTCGGTGCTTGCCGAAATGGCCGGATCGAGGGTGATGCCTGGCAGGAAACGCTTGTTCTCGCGCACGCCGTTGATCGACGCCACCACGTCCTCTTCGCGCGCCCACAGTTTAACGGTCTGCCCGGCGCGTGCCGCCGTAGCCGCCAGCGCCGTCCCCCAGGCGCCGCCGCCAACAATGCCGATATGCTCGATGGTTGCCATATCGGAGCGAATATGCCCGCCAATTAGCCCGCGCCGCAATCGGTAAAAAACCCTCTCCCGGACGGGAGAGGGCTTGGGAGAGGGCTAACCAAAGCGCGACAGCGCTATTGTTCAGGGGGCAAAGGTTGGACGTCGCGCCCGGTCATCAAGGAGAGATGGTTTTGTTCCAGGGTGTCTGCGATCCCCTGCTTCTCTTTACTTGTCTATCGTCCGGCACACATGGCCGTGGGCACGCAGAGCGCCGCACAGCGAGCGGCTCTGCACCGGCGAATCAAACGGGCCGACGATGAGCTCGAAAAACTGGCTGTCGTCTCCCATATCAACGCGCTGAAATTCATGGGGTAGTCGGCCCACAAGACCAGCATGGGTTTTGCTGATCTTGTCCCACTCCGCCTCAGCCAAGGCCCTGGTCTCAAAAGTGGCGAGGCTGATTAGAAATATTTCAGGCACGGGCGGCAAAGGTTCAAGAACAACTTCATCCACTTCATCCTCTTGATCCGCCGCCGCGTCGAGCACGGACTCGAACGACGCAGCCTCCTTGTCGAGCTCAGCCTCCAGGCTGGCGATCAATTTTTCTTCCGCCCCACCCAACTGGATCTCCGCCTCTTGCTGGCTGGCAACCGCTTCTTCCACTTCTTTTTCCGGTGTCAGGCTTTCCGCCACCGGGGCGGGTACCGACTCAGGTTGTGGCGCGGGCACCTCTGATGGCGCTACGCCCCTCTCCGCCACGGGAGCAGGCACCGGTTCAGATTGTGCCGCTTGCGTTTCTAGCGCTGCCGGTTTGCTCTTCGGCAGAGGCACCTGCACCGGTTCAGGCGGCGGTGCCGGCGCCTCCGGTGCGGCCGATTCTTTCTTGGGCACAGGTGATTTCATCACCTTTACGGCCCCGCCTTCCTCGCCCAGCAGATCCTTGACCGATAGGATTATTCTTTCCGGCTCAGGTTGGGCGGCGATCAGCAAGCCGTCTTCAGCATTCTCCGCCACCGGTACTTCTTCGGCGGCGGGCAGCTGTTCGGCGCTTGGCAAAATCGCCGGTTCCATTGGCTTAGGACCCGGCGGCACGGGCAACAGACTAGATTCTGAATTGATAGCATCAGATTGTACGTTCCGGGGCGGCGCGCTTGGCTCCACAGCGCGCGATTGTTCGGGCGGTGTGAGCGACCCGGAGGCGAGGGGGAAATTTTCACCTCGCCCCGCGATTGGCTCCGGCCCGTCGAAAACCGTAGCGGCAGCTGCGCGTTCAGGCACATCGTCAAGAGCGGCAAGGTCTACCTCAATAGTCGGCGCCTCCTCCTTACCCGCACTAAATTCTGGCCGTTGATCGCCAACGGTTGCGGAGACGATGCTCGGGTTGGCCAAGGCCGGGCCTTCACGCCCGGTAGCGAAGGTAGCCTCGGCCGGATAATTGTCGCTTTCGGCCCAACTTGCCGAGGCCTGGCTATATAGCGCCTCGGCTTCGCCAAAATCGCGTTCGACGCCGAGGCCGCGCTCATACAGATAGGCGAGCGCGGCTTGTGCCGATTCATTGCCCCTGTCGGAAGCCCGCTGATACCACGCCGCCGCTTCGCTATAGTCGCGCCCAACGCCTAAGCCGCGCTCGTAAAGCGAGCCTATATGGAATTCCGCCAGGGCGTCGCCTTGGCTGGCGGCACGGCGATACCAGGTGAGCGCCAACAGCGGATCGTGTGGCACACCTAGACCGCGCTCATAGAGAAGGCCAAGCGCGGTCTGCGCCGTCGAATCGCCTTCATTGGCCATGTCAAACACACGGTCGGCGCGCGAGCCGGGTTCTGCAATTGGACTCTCGGCGCAGGATACGACGGCAAATAGGATGACGGTCAGCATTGCCGCGTTGAACTGGTGCGAACGGCCAATACCACCCGTTCGCCACAAACGGCGGAAGAATCTAGAGATGATATATGCTGGGTTTGGCACGCGACTCGACGGCCCCCTATTGCTTCGTAAACCTACTGCGGAACGCCGCGTGGCGCCAGTCCGGGCTGGCAACGAGACGCCGCGTGCCACCTCAGAATCGCCGGATCGGGCGCCGCGATACCACGGTAAAGCGCAGTACCAGGCCCGTGCAGGAAACGATCGCGCCGGCCAAAAATCCCCACATCAGGCCGGGCGGACCGAGGCCCGCTTCGAACGCCAAGAGATACGCCACTGGAACCGTTATCCCCCACCACGATACAAACTGCCAGACCGGTGGCAGCCATACATCCGCCATACCGCGCAAAGCGCCCATCAACACGGCCTGCCAGCCATCGAAGATCAACACCAGTCCGGCAATAAAAATGAGCGGTGTGGCAATTAGAACCACCGCCATGTCATCCGTGTAGATTTGTGCGAGCGACGGACCAATGGCGAAAAATAAGCCAGCAAAAACGGCCATGATCAGAAAGATCAGAAAAACCGCAGACCAGCCGGCGCGGCGAATATCGGAAGCATTGTGCCGCCCGACGGCGTTGCCGACGCGTATCGTCCCAGCCCCAGCGACGCCAATGGCGCTCATAAAGACCATGGCCACCAAGTTGAAGGCGATCTGATATCCGGCCAAAGGGACCGTCCCGAGGAAACCAGCCAGCATCGTCAGAGCGCTAAATGCGCCGGCCTCGAGGCCGCGTGCCAGGCCCATGGGAAGTCCGATGCGCCGCAATTTT
>Ga0114996_10007981_pt1 | contig 11858 bp, 12 predicted proteins | sample ArcticOcean_MG_C_4_FD_87039 | JGI IMG/M metagenome (GOLD analysis project Ga0114996, IMG submission 87039) | Marine microbial communities from western Arctic Ocean - ArcticOcean_MG_CB4_134 | ecosystem: Environmental > Aquatic > Marine > Oceanic | place: Arctic Ocean: Canada Basin | collected... | reverse complement strand
CTGCTGATTGCATTGTATACGATCGGCTAGTCCCTGGAATGGGTGGATTATTAACGGCTCGCATCTATACACCAAAAGGACCTGGCCCGTTCCCGGTTTTGATATGGTTCCATGGTGGCGGCTGGGTCACTGGAGATCTAGACCTAAGCCAAACGACACCCATTAACCTCTGCACGAAAGCGAATTATGTAGTGGCTTCTATTGGCTATCGCTTAGCCCCTGAAACCAAATTTCCAGGCCCAGTTGAGGACTGTTACGCTGCCGCAAATTGGATACGGGATAATGCTGCCTGTTTGAACGGTATCCCCAGCAAAGTATCCATAGGAGGCTCAAGCGCAGGGGGGAACCTTGCGGCAGCAGTATGCCTAATGACACGAGACCGACACAATCCGCGTTTTTCGTTCCAACTGCTTGTCTATCCTGTAATATCAAGTGATCCTCACAGTGAATCTTATCACTTATACAGCACTGGGTATGGCATCGAAAAAGCGGACATGGACTGGTTTGTCAGTCAGTACCTCAACGATGAGCAGGATCTATTAAACCCTTATGCTATGCCCATAAATGCCACGACCGTTGATGGGCTATGCCCTACTTTGATAATAACCGCAGAATACGATCCGCTACGAGATGAAGGAGAAACATATGCGAATCGTCTTCGAAACGCTAACGTACCAACGGATTACATTTGCTACCAAGGAATGATACACGGGTTTTTTAGTATGACGGACATCCTTAGCCAAGCAAGAGATGCGGTAAACAAAGCAGCAGAGAAACTCACAGACATATCCAAGAGATCGTGATCTACAGTTAGGGCGCATAACTACAGTTAATTGACACGAGATACATGTGCAGTTAAGCTATTCTTGCAATTGATTGCAGGAGTATATACATGAGCTGTGAAACACATACTGCAACAACTCTCAAGCAGTCAGGGCAACGGATGACTCCCCAAAGGCTGCTTATACTGTCTGCCCTGCGTCATGCAGACTGCCATCTGACTGCAGCTCAAATCCTTGAAAATGTGAAGCTGTCATATCCTTATCTCGATATTTCAACGGTATACCGAACACTGAACGCACTGATTCAGATGCGACTAGTATCAGCAATCGATCTTGGTGGCGGTGAATCGAGTTATGAATGGATTGATCATATAAGGCACCATCACCTCATATGTCGCAGCTGTGATCAAGCTTTACAGTTAAATCACGTATATCTAGAAAATCTAGGTGCCAAGATTTTCGAGGACTACTCATTTCAACCAGACGTCGATCACCTAGCTATCTTCGGGCTGTGCAACACCTGTCTTGCGCGTAAAGGCTCTGGTGCCAAACCATCTGAACAGGGATTTTGAGGTTCATCTGTGTTGCATTCTGGAATCATGATACCAATATGTAAGACCATGAACATGGCGCTCATCTTTACACTAATGATGGCTGTCTTAGCCTGTGGTCAATCACCGTCTTCTCTACAATCCTCTGTTGACCCAGCCGTCCTTCGGGTAGTGACCACTGTATCTCCAATAACGAGCCTCACAGAAAACATAGGTGGCGAGAAAATACATCTTCAAGGCATAATCCCAGAAGGAACAAATTCGCACACATATGAACCTTCTCCATCTGTCGCCAAGATATTATCAACGGCGGACATTATAATTCTCAATGGTCTTTTCCTAGAAGAACCATCACTCAAAATGGCTAACGAATCTAAGCTCAATGACACAGTCATATTACAACTCGGTGATCGCGCCATAACAGAAAATGAGTGGATATATGATTTTTCATTCCCCAAGTCAAGCGGTCATCCAAATCCACACTTATGGACAGATCCGTTACTAGCGCTGGAATATGCAAAATTAATCCGCGACGCCCTCGTATCGAAAGACCCTGAAAATGCAAGTTATTATCGAAACAACTACTCTTTGCTACAATCCAGAATCGAAGAACTCGACGCACGCATCCAGCAAGCTGTAGCTACCATCCCTATTAATAATAGGAAACTACTAACTTATCACGATTCGTTTCCATATTTCAGTCTGCGTTATGGCTTCACTGTTATCGGTGCAATTCAGCCATCAGATTTCCGTGAACCATCGGCCCGTGAGGTTGCAGACTTGATAAAACAAATAAAACTAAATAAGGTCCCAGCAATTTTTGGCTCTGAGACATTTCCAAGTGATATCATGAAGCAAATTGCTAAGGAAAGTGGGGCGTTGTACATTGAAGATTTACGAGACGATGACTTGCCAGGAAAATCTGGCGACAACGATCACACCTATCTCGGGTTAATGCTATCTGACACCAAAATAATAGTCTCCTCATTGGGCGGCAACATTAATCTTCTGGATGAGTTTGACGTCAGCCTAGTCTTTGAAGGCGCAAGCACAGCTATATACCCTGAATAGGAAATGAATTGCTACACCCTACCCCCCATGAACATAACCCAAATAATCCCGTAATTGAAATAAAGGCCTTGTCATGTGGCTATGGCGACAAACCTGTTCTTTCGAACGTGACTCTCGACATATACCAAGGTGATTTCGTTGGGCTTCTAGGGCCAAGCGGTTCAGGAAAAACAACCCTCCTTCGGGCCATATTAGGTTCGGCTAATATATATAGTGGTGAAATCCTAATTGAGCGTGTCCCCATATCTGCAAAACGTCCTAGGATTGGCTATGTGCCACAGATCGAAACCATCGACTGGAACTTTCCAGTCACGGTTGAAGAAGTTGTCCTCATGGGCAGAACAATGGATAACATCATATTCCCTTGGTACAGTGCTGCTGACAAAGAAATTGCCTACGAAATACTCCACCGGCTTGGAATTTTGAGCCTGAGAAAACGCCATATCTTAGAATTATCTGGAGGACAGCAACAAAGAGTATTTCTAGCACGGGCATTGGTGAGCAATCCAAGTTTGCTTCTTCTGGATGAACCAACCACAGGCGTTGACATAAAAACACGCGACGAGGTCATGCATTTACTTCATGATCTCAACCATCAAGGAATCACAATTCTTTTAACTACTCATGAAATTAACGCCGTCGCTGCCCACCTTCCGACAGTTGTTTGCATGAACAACACCATTATCGCGAAGGGTTCGCCGGTAGATGTTTTCACTCCAGAAAACTTCCTCCAAACCTATAACACCGAACTCTTAGTTATCCAACATCAGGGTATGACATTAGTGGCAGAAAGCCCTCACCTTGATAAGGATTCAATCGTCAACAATGAAGGGCAGATTTCATAATGTTTGAGCCCCTTCAATACGAGTTTTTTCTTCGTGGGCTGCTAGCAGCAACATTAGTCGGCGGCCTATGCGGCCTGATTGGAACTTATATCGTCTTGCGAAAAATGGCATACATCGGCCACGGGCTCTCACACGCAATCTTTGGGGGAGCAGTTGTAAGTTACGTTTTGTCTATAAATTTTTTCATAGGAGCCAGTGCCTGGGGATTTCTCTCCGCTTTGATAATAACATTTATGACCCGACGCAAGGAAATTGCTGCAGATGCTGCTATCGGGATTGTAACCACAGCAAGCTTTGCGATGGGGTTAGCAATTATTAGTCGCTACAAGACATTCACCCGAAGTTTTGATGCAGCCCTTTTCGGGAATATCCTGGGAGTTTCAGGCCAGGATCTAATAGCTATCATAATTGTCTCCGCTGTATCAATCACAACAATTATTCTCGGCTACAAATTATTGCTTTTTACAACATTCGACAGAGAAGTAGCACAGTTGTATGGGGTACCAACGGGATGGATAGACGCAGGTTTTTCGTTAATTCTTGCCGCTACAATAGTAGTTTCACTGCAGGTCCTCGGCGTAACACTGATTGCCTCAGCAATAGTCATTCCACCGATAGTCGCGAGGCTGCTCACAAATAGTTTTATGAAAATGCTCTTTCTGTCGTCGGTTATCGGCTCTCTATGTGGCCTTTGTGGCATATATTTAAGTTTCTATATTGACGTATCTTCTGGAGCAACCATTGTATTGCTCTCAACAGCGTTATTTGCCATAGTATTGGGGTACACTAGCATCCGAAATAAGGGTAGAATTCGAAACATCTCCAAATTTTCCGATTTGTAAGATACCAAATTAACGAAACCTTATACAGCAGGATAATTACCCGTCCAACTGATCTTCTTCAGATACTGAACACAGGTCACTACCCGGAATTGGCCTAACCTGTTGTGATGGGCGCGGCGTATGAAGTTTTCACGCTGCTAAGTGGGATCAGTGAATGATATAAAGCGATTTTTCTCAGGGCATGCTTGCCGTCGCCGACTTAGTCGTTGGACTACTAGTCAGGAGAGTCAAAGTGCCTCCGATAGCAAGATATCCGTTGGCGGTAACCCGAATACCCTAATCGTCCCGCCAGTATCTAAGTCCGCCCTTACAAGAACTGGTGAAGCAAATGGCGCTGCCCTGGAGAATAACTAATGCGTGCAGCTATATTCCAAAAGTATGGGTCAGCTTCTGAGTTGAAAATCCAATCCATGGAACAACCGCACCCCGGACCTACTGAAGTATTGATCAAGATACACGCCAGTTCCATTAATCCAATCGACTGGAAGCTAAGGAATGGTCTTTTCTTACTGCGTTTGATATTCGGTTTGATACGCCCGCGCAAAACCATACTAGGTATCGACTTTGCTGGTGAAATTGTCGAACTTGGAAAAGCCGCTAATAAATTCAAACTCCAGGATCAAGTCTTTGGCGCAATCCCTGGCGGAGCATATGCAGAATACGTATGCGCCGAGGAAACCAAGATATTCCACAAACCTCCATTCATGTCGTTCCAAGATGCTTCAGGCGTTCCTTTGGCCGGACTAACTGCACTCCAAGCTTTGCGTAACAAGGGAGGGATACGCCCTAACCACAATGTGCTTGTGTACGGTGCTTCAGGCGGTGTCGGGGCTTTTGCAGTGCAACTCGCAAACTCTTTCGGGGCAAATGTCACCGGTGTCTGTAGTAAAAGAAACATTCCGTTGGTCAAATCATTGGGAGCGAAGGTAGTGATGGATCGTGCAATCATGGATCACGAGTTACTCGAAAGTCAATACGACATCATTTTTGACGCTGCTGGGAAAGCTTCCTATGGGGAGTTTAAGAAACATCTAAAACGGGAGGGTATCTATATAACCAGTACTCCTCATATCAAAGATTTACTTCCAATGGTACTAACGCTGGTAGGCAAGCGGAAGGCAAGAACGCTAATCACTCACCTCAACAGCCAGGATTTGGCCATCCTCAGCAAAAACATCCAGCAAGGCGTGCTCAGAACTGTTATTGATTCAATTTATCCGCTTGATGAAATCGTATCAGCTCATCAATATGCTGAACAAGGTCATTCCGCTGGAAAAGTTATTCTCCAGATAACTCACGATGAATAATATCTACCTGATAGGCACCCGCCTACCCGTACGAGATGATTCCAAGACCCCATCCAAAATTTGCTGACATTTCCATCCCTCATGGAAATTTGGGCTTGGGGATGTTCCAGTCTCCACGCCTACAACGAATTCGCGAACTAGCAATCGGAATGGCATCGATCTACCATCTCGCTCGTCTTCAAATGGACGGAATTTATCTGGCATTGTCAATTCCTCCAAACCCTCCCCCCCTAGCCGTGCTCCAGTAACTTTGCCATCGTGAAGTGGGTTTACTCCAGGTTGTAGCGCAACCAACGTACCCTCCGTGCCAAATAAATCTATCCTTGCCCCTCCTCCAAAAGGGGAAATACTACTAGCGTGCATGGTAGCTGACCCTCCATTTTCAAAGTCAAGAGTAAAAAGAAATGTATCATCTGCAGTGGCACTTACCGCGGTCTTGGATTCATCCACTCTGTCGGGGTAGTGAGTCCAAACACGAGCATCAACTGATATAACATCTCCAAACCAATGCCTCAAAGCATCAATGTAATGCGACCCTAGCGCAAACAGTAATCCACCACCTTGCGAAGCATCGAGAGCCCAGGTTGCAGGTCTAGGTCTAACTCCTTCCCTAGGACCAAAGAACAAACGCAAAGAAGCAAGTCTTAGTTCTCCCAAATATCCCTCATCAATTAGAGATTGTATATATGCACGTTGGGGCGACCACCTGAACTCATGCGTTATCATGGAGGTCCTTCCAGTTTTGTTAGCAAGGCTATACAACTCAAACGCCTCAGCAGCATTTAAAGCAAAAGGCTTCTCGCAAAGAACATGTTTACCAGCCTCTAACGCAACTTTTGCCATAGGATAATGGAGCGCTGGTGGAGTTACGATACTGATAGCATCAATATCTGCTCGTCCGATCAATTCTTTGTAATCGTCAAAATAGTAGGGGATATTAAACTCTCGGGCTGCCTTTTCAGCACGGTCAATTCTTTGGCTACATACTCCAACTACTTCAACCCCCTCGTCCTGAAACCCAGGGATCTGCACTATTGTGCCAAACCCTACCCCGATGACTCCAACTCGCAGATTTGCAGTACTCATCATGCCTCCAATTCCATAGCTGGTTTTGCAGTAATTCCCTGAATAAATACCGGCTTGACAGCCAGTGCAGAAGCAATAATACACAATACCGGCAGTAACAGAAATATCATAACCGCCTTGCTGTAAGAATCCATCAACTCAGTAAGAAAAGCAAACGGTAGAGGCCCTAACGCTGCTGCCGCAATAGTTACTGTTGTAGCGACTCCCCGAATGCTTCCTAGGTATTGCCTCCCATAATAGTTCGGCCATATAACACTATTAACTGTCATAAGGAACCCGCTACTCAATCCAAGCATTCCGCCATAAACAACAGCTTCTAGTGTATTCGAAATCATGAAAGTCCAGATCATAGCCGCTACTAATCCTACTTGGCCAGATATCAACAAATACCTATTTGTGACACGCTCCACCAATAATCCCCCTAGAAATGCCCCGACTAAAGACATAGGTGCAATAACCGCAAAAACTGTTGCAGCGAGTTCGGCGCTTAGTCCTTTACTCTCAAACAAGGATACCTGCAAGAAGATAAGTGCAGTAACAATAAGAGAAGAAGACGTGCCAGCAAACATCAAATACCACATCGTTTTTGTCCGAATGGCCTGACTCAGCGTCCAATCTTCAATGCTGGCTAGCGGAGTTCCTTGCGAACCATTTTCTTGAAATCCACCGTCAGGGGCTAGCCCTACTGATTCCGGTGTCCTTCGGACTAAAATCAAAGCAGGTAGGAAAAGAACTCCAATAATCGTCCCACCCAATGCAAGCCATGCATTTCTCCATCCTCCTATTTGTATTAAAACGTGGATAAATGGCGGAAAAATGGCCTGACTCAGTGCACTGCCGAAGGAATGCATAGCCATTGCTCGCCCACGCAACCGAACAAACCAAAGGGAAACCAAAGTGGTAGGGATAAGAGACAATGCTCCCTGCCCTAGGGTCCGAATCAATGCAAATCCAATAAGCAACTGCAATGGGCCCGATATGTTTGCCATCCAAATTGTTACTAATCCAAAACATATCGATATGGACGCTAGCATGACCCTAGCCCCGTATCGATCCAGTAATCGCCCGATGAAGAACATAGTTGTTGCTGCACATAAAGATCCAACCGTGTACAGTCCTGCAACATACGTCAACCCTAGGCCCAAGTCACCCCTCATCGGCTCCAGAAAGATTGAAACACTGTACGTCTGACCAGGGCCTGATGCAAACATAGCCGTCGCAGAGACAATCAGAATTACCCACCCGTAATAGAATGGTACCCGCTGTATCAGTCTGCTATTCAGAGTATCGCCTTGACCTATCATCAAACAAGTATAGGCTACAGATCCAAAAGAAACAGCAATTGTCCCACAAAAAATGCGAACCATTCATCAACCTGTTAGAATCACTCAATGAGTTATGGACTATGGTTTCGGACCTATTTGAAGCATCCATTGCAACTGGGTGCCCTATTCCCAAGTGGATCTTTCCTCAGTCGGCTCATGGTAAAACACATAGATCCCAATACCTCTGGGTATGTACTAGAATTGGGACCAGGAACTGGTTCCTTCACGAAGGCTCTCATACAAAGAGGGCTCCCGGAAGAAAAACTTATTCTAATTGAACAATCCCCGGCGTTCATTGCTCTACTCCGAGCAAAGTTCCCTAAATCGACCGTAGTACTTGGCAACGCAACACAAAGTGGTGAGATTCTCAATTCTTTAGGAATCACACAATGTGATGAAATTGTGTCCGGAGTTCCCCTTAACGCAATGGATATTGAAGTGCGTAAATCGATTTGCACTGAAGGATTCAAGATACTCAAGCCTGGAGGGTCCTTCGTACAGGTATCCTACCTGCCTCGATGTTCCATACCAAGCGATACAATCATGAGCAGCAATGCAAAGAAATTGTTTTGTGGTGCAGTTCTGCCTAATCTCCCGCCTGCTTTCGTATGGCGGGCTCAAAAAAATTCCAGCTCAACTGTAAGATAGATGGAATCGCTTTGTCACCAGTAATGTCCAAAAAACCTACAGTCCCCAAACCAGAAATTTGATTTGGCAAAGTAGGCCTGTCAGGGTTAACTACAAGGAAAGTGTCATACTTGCCATCCTTCCCTTAATAGGTTCATCAACCTCAGTTCATTTACCAGAAACAAATTAGCAGTGACAAGACCTCCTTACTGAAAGACCGCCCCCATAGCCCCACCACCGGCAGCAATCGACTCACCAGTGATGCATTCCGCTTTGGGTGATGCTAAGAAAGCTACCAGATACGCTAGTTCAGATGGAAAAATGTTTCGCTTTATCGCTACACCCTGAGTGTTTCTTGCCATCAATTCTTCCACGCTTATACCCTGGCGAATAGCCCGTTGCTCAAGACCACGATCTACATCTTCTGTCCGTGTACCCCCAGGATGGATTATATTGACAGTAATACCATCTTTCCCCAACTGGTCTGAAAGGGTTTTGGTAAGATGAGCTACAGCGGCATTCCTCAGGCCATAAATACTAGCCTGCCTGGCGGACAAGCCCCCGATATTGATTATTCTTCCAGATTGTTGGGATTGCATATACGGGGCTACCTCTTTGATGCAACGAAAATAACCCACCACCTTTGTATCTAAATCTTGGCTGAGATCTATCTCCTCTGCCTCTGCGAGAGTGCCTCGCACCTGCCCGCCAACTACCGCAGCATTGTTCACCAGAATGTCCACTCTTCCTAAATTTTGCACCGTTTGCTGAATCATTTTCCGTACGTCGTCGGTTTTCGTCATATCTGCCACAATAGGTATAACGCGTCGCCCAGTTTCCGCCATCAACTGTTCCGCAGTCGCCTCTAGCGTGTCGCGAGTTCTCGCGCAAATGGCAACATCAACACCTTCCCTGCCCAACTCCAAGGCTATTGCCCGACCTATCCCCTTGCTACCCCCAGTAACTATCGCAACCTTGCCCTCCAGTTCCAAATCCATGATTCTTCCTTTCTATACGATTTACCAATAACTCCGCTCATCTACTGTGAGCTTGATTCATTGCTATGTCATTTGTAAAAGCTAGACCCGTTTTGAATTAAGCAAGTATAAGCCAGTTGACAGAATAATAAGCCTAATTCCACCCAACAAGTAGTTGCATTCGAACCCCTTATTTTCTGTGTTATAAAATGATTTTACATTCAGGCACAAAAGGATAGCCTGGCACAAGGTGAAATACTAGGCGACATTTCACTCATAGCAACTGTCGTGGTACTTCTGTTTAGGATCCTGGCCGATATACGTCAATCTCAATAGCACAACTGCCATCAGCGAATGATAAGCGCTCATTCAATGATTCCGAGTCAAGCCATTCAAGTGAGCTAATTTCTATATCAAATATTTGAGGGACAAACAAAATTGATTTACTAAGGGCTACACCTATCAAGGAACGCCCGAACAGGTAGAAGGCGACAAAAAAACATACAACCCCACTACCATGAGTGCCTGTTATGAAGGGTAAGAATTGCAACATAACGTTCTCAACCCCCCTAAGCCAATCAAATAACTGAAATCCTCTTCTTAGTGGTGGCATTGGAATGCGATTAAATGTAGTATGAAGCAATAATACTGCGTAACCTAAGGAGGTCTAAATGGCAGAGAATTCTCCATACATCAAGGATTTAGTCAGAGAAAAATACGGAGAGCGTGCCCGTCAAGTAACACAACTGACGGTACTAACAGACATCGATGATGCTGCCTGCTGTGCTGATGGAACATGTGAAACTAGTCTCGATATATCATTCAGTGCGTTTTCAAATCTATACGATCGAGCTGAACTCGAAGGGCTTCCGCTAGAAGCCATTGCTTCATCGGCAGGCTGTGGTAACCCCACAGCTCTTGCAAATCTCAAAATCGGTGAACGTGTACTCGACTTGGGTTCCGGCGGTGGAATCGACTGCTTCTTAGCAGCCCGACAAGTGGGCCCTGATGGTCATGTCACCGGACTGGATATGACCACCGATATGATCAAGTTAGCCCGGCAAAACGCTGCTTCTTTAGACGTCTCAAACGTCGAATTTATCCTGGGAGAAATGGAGGACATCCCTCTTCCTGATTCGAGCATCGACGTAGTCATTTCCAACTGCGTGGTATGCCTATCCCCTGACAAAGATGCAGTAGCACGCGAAAGCTTTCGAATACTCTCTTCAGGTGGCCGCTTACACATTTCGGACATGATGTCCCTCGGCCCAGTGCCAGAAGCTCTGCGAAGCGACACTGAAAAGTGGGCCTCCTGTATAACCGGGGCTGAAGACCGGGAGTCCTACCTTACCCGGTTGGAAAACGCTGGTTTTACGAACATCTCTATCGACGCGGAAGGTGGGACAGCACGCATCTACGATCCAAGTGCCCCCGCTGTAGTCAGTGTCAAAGTGGTGGCCTATAAGCCTAAATTGAACCGGACGAATGCTAACGCTATGTAGGGTATCCGATCTACAACAACATCCCGTCTTCTTAAAGGAGAGACGGGATGTTGTTGTAGCCACGTTATAGTAGGATGCGCCTATCGAATATTCTCCTTAAAGAACTGGATAGCCCTTGGCCAAGTATCATAAGCAGCCGCCAGGTCGTATCCACCCTCGTTAGAATCGTTGAAAAACCCATGAGCCGCACCTTCGTAGATATGAACCTCTATGTCTTTGTTATGTTCATTCAGGACTTTTTCCAGTTCATTGGCTGTATCCGCCTCCCCATCACCATAAAACGCGAGGACAGGTGCTTCAATGCCAGACAAACTTTCCGCCGGGTTAGGAATACCACCATAATAGACGATAGCCCCCGCAACATTGTGATTCCTTATAGCAGTCGTTAAAACGAGCCCTCCCCCCATACAATACCCAACACATCCAAACTTCGGACCACTGGCATACGACTGGCTAAGGAGCCATTCTGCAGCTCCATCAATTTCCTTTGCAGCCGTCTCGTATTCGAGCTCCATCATCAACTTCATCGCTTCATCAGGCTCAGCCGTTGCCTGACCGTGATACAAATCAGGCGCTATGGCAGCAAATCCAAGGCGAGCAAAACGCTCTGTCACATCTTTGATATGCGCATCGACTCCCCACCATTCTTGAATTACGATAACAGCAGAGTGGGAGCCTTCACCCGCAGGGCGAGCAAGGTACCCGTCAGCTGTGTTGCCATTGGCGCGAAAAGTCACAGTTTGGGTAATAATATTTTCAGGCATTGTTTCCCCCTTAAATTCAGTTTGCTCACCAGTTTGCGCTTAACTATGTCGGGTAGCAAGTGCTTTCGTAAAGATGGAACCCAGTCAATGATACATCCAAGGCGTACCTAAATCCGATAAAAATTGACCAGCGCTATAGTATAGAGAAGCAGGTTAAAAAATACCGTATAGCTTGAAGG
>Ga0114996_10007978_pt1 | contig 11859 bp, 13 predicted proteins | sample ArcticOcean_MG_C_4_FD_87039 | JGI IMG/M metagenome (GOLD analysis project Ga0114996, IMG submission 87039) | Marine microbial communities from western Arctic Ocean - ArcticOcean_MG_CB4_134 | ecosystem: Environmental > Aquatic > Marine > Oceanic | place: Arctic Ocean: Canada Basin | collected... | reverse complement strand
TTACACGAGCGGTAAGGGTTATGGCAAGTCTAAGGTTTTTGGCAAACGGGGTAAATATTCAGCGGATGATATAGGTAGAAGGCTTCGCATGATGGTAGCGAGTGGTGATATATCAGCCGAAGATGCTAGGAAGAAGGTGGAAGCTATTAGGGGCAAAGGGAAATAAACCCGCCGATTCCGCTTTATTACATTGTTAACTCAATTCCAGGGGTAAAACTTGAGTTCTGATCCGGTTATGAACGTTGTTTTGGTAACTCCAGAGATACCCCATAACACAGGCAACCTGATTCGCTTGTGTGCTAATGCAGGAGCCAGATTGCATCTTGTTGAGCCACTCGGGTTTCAATTGAATAACCCTCGTTTACGTAGGGCTGCTCTAGATTACAGTGACATTTCTGATGTAACGATACATCAGTCAGTAGAAGCTTACCTTGAGACCGTTTCAATCGATACGGTGTATGCCGCAACTACCGGAGCAACGACTTTATATACCGCTCCAAAATATCTGGTGGGAGACACAATTATTTTTGGATCAGAGAGCGTAGGTTTATCTCAAGATGTAATTGACAAGGTCGCGCCCGAGAATCGCATTCGGATACCTATGATGCCTGCGAACCGCAGTATCAATCTTTCCAATGCTGCAGCTATCATTATGTACGAGATGTGGAGGCAGTTTCAGTTCTCTGGGTCGTCTGTCGTATTTTCAGACAACTGTAAGGACTATTTCTCCTAGACTGTTTGTTTAATTGAAAACTGGGCCGCGTGGAAGCTGCTTATTTATGGAATCTAATACTTTAAGCTGGCTTATTAACCTATATGACAGCCTATCCCACCTTCGAATCCCTCTTCTATTTTGCCATCAGGGTACACAACTATCGGTACTACATCCCCGAATGTTCTCGCTTCGTCTAGGATCTCTTGACTAAGATCTGCCCGACGTTCCTCAAATTCAATGCCGTCGCCATTCCACTTATCGAGTAATTTAACGCAGGCGTCACAGCCACGAATTGTGTAGACGATCGGAAGCTTTTGTTCAGCCATATTCTTTCCTACCTCTAATTTCGAGTTTAGGTTAGATACGCGATTACTGCGCCATCCACCCACCGTCTATTACGAGGCCTTCACCGGTTATAAATGATGACTCATCTGATGCTAGGAAAAGGACACCGTATGCTACCTCTTCTGGTATGCCGGTTCTCCCCATGGGTATTCGGGCTAGCACTTTTTGCTTTCGCTCCGGGTCATCAAATCCACTTCTTAACATAGGAGTATCGATGGGACCTGGGTGGACGGAATTCACTCGGACACCTTTTGTGGCATATCGCAGGGCGATAGATTTAGAGAAAACGTGAACCGCAGCCTTGGAAGCTGTATAGGCTGGATTGCTTGTGTCACTTCCGACTATTCCCATCTGGGAAGATATATTTACGATTGATGCCTTGCCTGCTTTGAGCATCTCTGGCATGGACAGTTTGGTCCCAAGGAATACGCCCTTGGCGTTAACTGCCATGACGTGGTCCCATTCTTCAACTGTCATATCTTCAAGGCCACCCCGTCCGCCAACTCCGGCGTTGTTAACGAGGATGTCCAGTTTGCCAAAACGTGACACGGTTTCATCTATCGCCTTTTGCCATTCTCCTTCGCTGGTTACATCGAGATGAATAAAGAACGCATCGCCCCCGGAGGCATTAATGTCGTTGGCAACGCGGTTGCCATCTTCCGGCAGTATGTCTCCTATAGCTACTTTGGCTCCTTCCTTCGCCAAAAGTTTCGATTGGGCTTCTCCGAGTCCTCTTGCTCCTCCCGTTACCAGCGCCACCTTGCCAGCTACTCTCATGTCTCCCTCCATAACAAAACGTATAAGGCGATTCTATATCAAATTGCTTCCCTGTTCTATTTAACGGAAGTTGCCAGTTCTTTTATAGCTTCGGCCACTTTCATTGGGGGGCCTGCTTCGCCGGGTTCGTGTTCTCCTGGGACACCGAAAGCGTGATAGTCACTGCCTCCGCAGGTCAGTAGGCCGTACTTTGCAGCTGTTTTACCTAGCTTATTCCGGGTAGCCTGGTCGTACTCTGCGTAGTGTACTTCCATACCCTTCAGGCCGGCCTCTTTGAGTTTCGGTAGGACTTCATTGAGGTTGTTAACATACGAGGGGTGGGCCATTACAGGCACTCCACCTGCGTTAATTATCAGTTCTATTGCCTCTTCCGGAGTCTGTTTTACTCGTTGGGAGTAGGCAGGTCCGTTGTTCCCTATGAACTTGTTGAAAGCCTCTTTTGGGACTGAGACGTAACCCTTTTCTACCATCGCATGAGCGATATGGGGTCGTCCTATAGTGCCTTCTCCCGCAATCTCTTTTACACGGTCCCAATCAACGGGGAATCCTAGTTCACCTAGTTTATCGACCATCTGCTTTGCTCTGCCAATTCTGGAATCTCTGAACCATTGGAGCTTAGCCTGCAGATCCTTGTTCTTGTAATCGATGTAATACCCGAGGATGTGTATCTCGCTGCCAGGTATGTCGGTACTTAGCTCGATTCCTGGAATGATAGTAAGTTGTGGATAACTTTTCGCTGTTTCCCATGCGGGTTCCAGTGCGTCAGTGATGTCATGGTCAGTAATCGCTACAACTTTGAGGCCACGTTCTGCGACAAGCTTAACCAGTTCGGCAGGAGTTAACCTTCCGTCCGACTCCGTGGTGTGCAGGTGTAGATCTACCTCAACAGGCATGATTGAATGTTACCTCAAGGTCTCTTTAGTAGTCTGCAATACCGAAATGATCGGTATTGCAGACTACTAATTGCTAGCGTTACTTTACGTTATTTAGCGTATTCGACACTGCGAGTTTCACGTATGACGGTCACCTTGATCTGGCCTGGATAGGCAAGTTCATCTTCTATCTTCTTGACCACATCTCTAGCGAGACTTGCGGCCGCCACATCATCCATTGAGTCTGGCTCAACCAGTATGCGCACCTCACGTCCGGCTTGTATCGCGTAGCACCTTTCTATCCCTGGAAAGCTAGTCGCTACCTGCTCTAAGGCCTCGAGTCGTTTTACGTAGTTCTCGAGGGTGTCGCGCCTGGCACCCGGGCGAGCTGCGCTCACGGCATCGGCCGCTGAAACTAGGAAAGCTTCAACAGAACTCATGTCATCATTGTGATGTTCTCTGATGCAGGCTTCGACTGCTCGCGGTACCTTGTTCTTGTTTGCGACGTCGCCACCTATCTCAGCGTGAGGGCCGTCTACTTCATGGGTAAGTGCTTTCCCGATATCGTGTAGGAGACCACCAGCTTTCGCAATCTCAGCGTTAGCCCCTATTTCTGATGCTAGCATGCCAGCTATGTAGCCGACTTCCATGCTGTGCTGAAGTATGTTCTCGCCATAACTGTAGCGGTATTTCAACCGTCCGAGGAGTTGAACCAGGTTTCGATTCATTCCGCGAACCCCAGTTTCTATCGTGGCTCGCTCACCCTCTTTCATTATGGTCTCTTCAACTTCTTGTTGGGCCTTTTTAATAACCTCTTCGATCCTCGCTGGGTGAATGCGGCCGTCTTGAACTAGCTTGGCTATTCCAATTTTTGCCACTTCACGTCTTACTGGATCAAAGCATGAAACCATTATAGCCTCAGGCGTGTCATCAATTATCAAATCTACGCCTGTAGCTGCTTCTATAGCCCTGATATTTCTCCCTTCTCGCCCGATGAGACGACCTTTCATCTCATCATTAGGTAGGGGAACAGTCGTAGTGGTGGTCTCTGAGACTACTTCAGAAGCTAGACGATGTATAGAAGAGGCTAGGATTCGCCTGGCTTTCTCGTCGGCTTCATCCTTTGCCTGTTGCTCTACATCTAGGTAAAGCTTTGCGACTTCGTGCCTTATGTCCTCTTCAGCTCTTTGGAAAAGCTGATCCCTGGCTTCTGTGCTAGACAGTCCAGAGACAGACTCCAGCGCTTCGCGCTCTTTCTGAACAGAGTTCTCTAGCTCCGTTCTTAGTCCGTCTAACTCCCGGTCTCTCTGGTTTCCTGACCGTTCTCGTTTTTCCAGGCCTTCGTTTCTTTGTTCCAGCTGCTCTTCACGATTATTGAGTCTTCGTTCTTGCCTCTGCAACTCAGAGCGACGATCCTTATTGTCGCGCTCGGCCGAACCCCGAATCCTCGAGGCTTCATCTCGACCTTCTGAAAGGAGGCGCTTCTTTTGCCCCTCCGCATCTTGAACAATGTCTTCGGACCTCTGCCTACTTGCGGTCAATCCCCTCTTCGTTATCAAGGATTGTACGAGATAACCACTTGCTGTTCCCAAACCCAAGGCTAGAAGGACGATCAGGACGACTGATACGTCCATACAAATCACCATCCTTTTTCTTCACTGTCGGCGCGATAAAAAAATTCGCCGCAGGGACTTTGAGTTACTAAAGAGTACCGTTGATCACGCTAGAGTGTCAAGGTAGGGGCGTAGGAAATCGTGCTGAAGTGGCTTTTTGTTGGCTATGAAACCATCGTGTTTTATAGGGGGAAATGCGGATTCTGAGTAGACATCAAATATCTGTCGAGATAACATCTTGACGAGATGAAGACGATTGGACTTGATTTCGGCACTGAAAGTGTAAGAGGGGTTTTAGTGGATGTGTGGAGTGGTGAAGAGATCGCTACGGCGACCTCTGAGTATGGCCATGGAGTCATAGAAGATAAGTATCATGATCCGGATGACTATCTGGTGTCAATGCATAACGTATTGAGCGAGCTTGGCGCGGCGGATGCTATAGGTGTCGCTGCGACAGCATCGAGTGTATTGCCTTGTAAAGATGACGGCGAGCCCCTTTCCCGAACGTGCGACAATCCTCATGCACTTGTCAAAATTTGGAAAAATCATGACGCACAGCCTCAGGCTGACCGGATCAATCACCTAGCTATTGAACGGAATGAATCGTGGTTATCTAGGTATGGGCTAATATCAAGTGAATGGTTTTTCCCAAAGGTTTTGCACACTCTTGAAGAGGCACCGGATATCTTCCATGGTGCAGATCGATTTATCGAAAAAGGCGATTGGATAGTGTGGCAGTTAACCGGCAAAGAAAGTAGAAATGCTTGCGCGGCTGGCTACAAGGCGATGTGGCATAAAACGGATGGGTTCCCGGGAGTAAACTTTTTCAGATCGGTCAATCCTCACTTTGAGCGTGTTGCTAAAGATAAGATAGGTGCTCAAATTGTCCCTGTGGGTACCATGGCTGGACGAGCAGCAAATTATGGAAATGCGCTGGTTGCTGTTGGTACTGTTGATGCACATGCAGCAGTGCCGGCGGCTGGCATTATGGAACCCGGGTCGATGCTGCTGGTAATGGGCACTAGTTTGTGTCACTTGACCTTGGGTAGTAAAGAGGTCAAGGTCCCTGGCATGTGTGGTGCGGTTGAGGATGGGATTTTGCCTGGCTTCGTTGGCTATGAATCTGGGCAGGCAGCTCTCGGTGATATGTTTGCCTGGTTCTCGGACAAATTCAATATTCCTCACGTCGGATCCCAGACTCCAACATCTTTGATAGCAATAGATTGGTGGAATGGAAGCAGAGAGCTACAGAAAGCTGACTTGAAGGGTCTCATTCTTGGGCTGACTCTGGATACTAAACCTGAAGAGATTTACAGGGCATTGATTGAATCAGCGGCGTTTGGTACAAAAAGGATTATGGAGTCGTATGAAAAGGCAGGCATTCCTATACACGAAATCCGGGCGTCAGGCGGAATGCCTGACCAAAATCCACTGGTTATGCAGGTGTTTGCTGATGTACTTGGTAGAACTATAAAAGTTGCCAAGACTAGCCAGGGGTCTGCTCTTGGCAGTGCGATGCTTGCTGCCATGGCGTTAGGGGTGCCCACTGAAAATATGGGTGGGCTTGGTGACCGGACATACATACCGAATAATCGCAACACTAAACACTATGATGAAGTTTACGAAATATACTTAACAGTCTATAGGCAATTTAGCGATGGAGTCTTAATGGCTCACCTTAATGAGATGAAAGAGGTGGAATAGCTATGGCAAATAAGAATATCGCGCTGTTTTGGCCCGGGGATTATCGTGACAAACCAAACGAATGGGCACTCCCCGGAGTAGAAGGTGTAACCAGGCAGCTAGAGAATGCACTAAAGAAGTTGGGGTATTCTCCCTATCGTGTCGAGGGTTTTATAAGTAAACCCCATCAGTCGATAGAGAAGCTGGGTCCGATAGATGATCCCGTAATCGGTGTTTGTACCCACTGGCTTTATGGGCCGCATACAACTGATGGTGTGGTTGGAAAGGATACTCCGTTACTGCTTGCTAGCAATTTCTCTGGTCAATGGCCAGGGCTTGTAGGGCTGCTTAACACTGGGGCATGCCTGGAAAGTGTTAACCGGAAATTTTCCAGGGTGTGGACTGATGCGGGTGATTGGACAACTGACGAGGATTTTATGTCTAGGCTCGATGAGTGGTGTTCAACGGGTAGCATAAGTTACCCCGAGGTCGATTTATCGTATCAGGCTAACGTATCTCCCGAAGCGGCAGTGATTGCAAAGTCAGTAGAGGAAGGCATACGGTCGAGGAGGGTGCTGGCGTTAATGTTTGGTGATACATCTATGGGAATGATAAACGGTTATTTTGGCCCCCGTTTACTCAACCCTATAGGTTTTACAGAGCATAAGGTTGACCAGGCTTGGTTGATCGATCGTGGGAGAGACGTTACAGATCGCCGCATTGAGGATGCATATCGATTTGTCGTTGAAAACGGTGTGGAATTTCATTATCGGGAAACCGGGGCAGAAGATTTCGATGAAAATGCCACTAAAGAGCAGTTGCGGGATTACTTAACAGCGCTCGATCTGATCGATGAGTTCAAGGCTGATTGCTTGGGGTGGCAGTATCAACTGGGCCTTATAAAACTGAGGCCTCCTTCTGATTTTGCTGAAGGACTACTTAACTCTGTATGTAGACCAGAATCTAATGGTGACACGATTGCGACTGCTACAGAGGCTGATCAGGGGAATCTTGTCCCAATGGAGATGATGAAGAGGCTTCTTAAAGCTAAGGGCTTGCATCAAGCGGTGATGTTTCATGATGTTCGTTGGGGTGCTGAGCATGATGGGCGTTTTATTTGGCTCCTCCTCAATTCGGGTTCTTCTGGCGCATACGCTTTCAATCATGATTCCGAAACGCTAAGGGGGGTTCATTCTTACAGGCAGCCGTCGGGATATTTCCCGACGCCAGGTGGAACGTTTGCGGGGGAAAGTTTGCCAGGTGAAATAACTTGGGCTCGTGCATATATTAAGGAAGACGAATTGTGGATGGACATCGGTGTTGGAGAGGTAGTGAAGTTGCCTCCAGATGTCCGTGACGAATGGTGGAACGGTACTACTAGGGAATGGCCATTTATGGCAGCGGATTTAGGGATAGGGCAGGAGACGCTGATGGCTCACTATTTGAGCAATCATGTAGCGGTGGCGTATGGGGACATTTTCCAGGAAATGGTAGCCTTAAGTGCGGCGTTGGGCTTCAAAATAAGACTACTGGGCGTACGTTAGGAGAAGTATGAATATATTAATTGCGGGCGAGTCTTGGGTTACCCATACAGTGCACATAAAGGGATTTGATAGCTTTGTGACTAGTGGTTATGAAGAAGGAGTTCAGTGGTTAAAGGCTGCGCTAGATCGAGCAGGGCACAAGGTTCACCACATGCCAAATCATCTGGTGTCTACGGATTTCCCTTCTTCAGTGGACTCTTTGAATAATTATGATGTGGTAATGCTTAGCGACTGTGGGAGCAATACTTTACTTCATCACCCAGACACTTTTATTAAATCTCAGACGACACCCAACCGGCTGGAAGCGATACACGACTACGTGTATAACGGCGGAGCATTAGTGATGATTGGTGGCTATATGACTTTCCAGGGAATAAACGGAACAGCGAGATATAGTGGAACGAAGGTAGAAGCTGCTTTGCCTGTGACAATCGAAACTGTAGACGACCGTGTGGAGATGCCAGAAGGTATCGTTCCACAGGTTATACAGGCCGGCCATCCAGTTGTTAAGGATATTGTTGGTGAGTGGCCGTCCTTCTTAGGCTACAACAGGGTTATGGCGAAGGAAGGAGCTGACGTATTAGCTATCGCTGGTGAAGATCCGTTTCTTACAGTCTGGAGTTATGGTAAGGGGCGTTCGGCAGCGTTCGCTTCAGATTGTGGTCCCCACTGGGGACCACCGGAATACCTAAACTGGGCCCATCACGATCGCTTGTGGCAGCAGGTTGTAAAGTGGTTGAGCCGTGACAAAAAGTAGTTAGTCTGAGCTTGATTGCAGGCCTACCCAAACCTCACCGGTTTCAAACACCTCTTTTTTCCATATTGGGACATCTGATTTGACCTGATCTACTATGAAGTTGCAGGCTTTGAATGCTTCTGCCCTGTGTGGCGAGGCTACCACTGCGACCATGCTAATCTCACCAATTTCAAGTCTTCCCAGTCGGTGTGCGACAGACGCCCGAATGCCAGGCCATTTACGTTCTACTTCTGCAACGAGTTTTTTTAGTAATTTTTCGGCCATGGGCCCATAAGCCTCGTATTCCAGGTATAAGACTCTATTGGTATCTGTCGTATCCCTTATAGTACCAAGGAACGTAACCACGCCGCCCTTGTCGTTGCCTCTTGTTTCGGAAACGATATCCTCGACGGCGAGCTTGTCATGAGTTATGAGGATCACTTCGAGCCTCCGCTGACTGGTGGGATCAAAGCCACCTCATCGCTTTCATGCACTGGATGGTCAAAACTAACGTATTCCATGTTAACAGCGATTATAATTTGAGACGCTATTATACCTATACCAGGGTAGCGTTCACTAACGGCTTTTATAACGTCGCGTACAGATGCATCACTTGAGACGTCTATCGCAACGCTGGCAGAACCAATAATTTCTCGGAGAGCTGCGAAGGTTTTTACTGTTACTATCATATGAACAATCTTAATTTCTAATCATACGTTTGAAAACTACAGTTAGAGTGAACAACGCCACGGTTGCAAGTGTCATTGCAGGCCCTGATGGGATGTTCCAATAAAATGATGAATATAGCCCTAAGCTAGTGGCAATAATGCCTATTATAGGCCCTATTAGCATCATTATTTTAAAGTTTCTTGCCAACAGGTACGCCGTCGCTGCGGGTGTCACCAACATAGCCATCACTAAGATAACACCCACCGCCTGTATGGATATTACTATCACTACTGCTGTTAGCCCTAACAAGAGATAATCAAGAAGATTAGTAGGAAGCCCGATAATTGATGCTCCTTGTGGGTCGAAACCGGCAAATACCAGCTCTTTGTGAAAGGCTATCAACGTGATTAGCACAATGATTACCAGTAACCCGGTAATCATTATGTCGTTTTGAGAAACTCCCAATACCTGCCCCAGCAAGATGTCTGAAAGGTTTATCCTGACGCTTTTGAATAGACTTAGCAGAATGAGTCCAAAAGCGAATAAGCCGGCAAAAAGTATACCAATAGATGTGTCTTCGCTGAGTCCTGTTTTTCTGCTCAAATACCCGATTAGGAAAGCTATAAGGATTCCTACAGGAATGGCTGAGACAACTGGGCTGACACCTATTAGAAACCCTATAACCAAGCCTGGTAATATCGCGTGGGCAATAGCATCTCCCATGAAAGCTAGACCTCGGATTACCACATAGCTGCCTATTACCGGGCAAATTATTCCAATCAGTATTGACACGGCCAGGGCGCGCAACATGAATCCGTATTGCAGTGGATCAAATAGAAGATTAATTATGTTATCCAATCAAGGTTTTCCTGTTTCATTAATTAAAGACATTCCATGTGCCCCATAGAGTTCCGCTAGTACAGCCGGGGTGAATGATTCACTAGGTGGTCCTAGAGCGCATACGTGTTGATTCAGGCAAAGGACTAGATCAAATCGTTTTGCTAGGTTGGTTAGGTCGTGAGTTGCAATCAACACTGTTTTCCCTTCGTTGGTTAATGATTGTAATATTTCTATGAGTCCTTCTTGAGATGCGACATCAACTCCTGAAAACGCTTCGTCTAAGAGTAAAGTGTGAGCTTCTTGGGCTAGTGCCCTGGCTATAAACAGTCGCTGTCGTTGTCCGCCAGAGAGGTTCGTAACTAAATCCAGGCCTCTTTCGGACAAACCTACTTTTTCCAAACATGAACTTACAATTTGCTTGTCTTCATTCGATGGCCGGCGCACCCAACCTATCTTTCGCTGTCGGCCTAACATCACAACGTCAGATGCGGTAAGGGGGAAACGCCAGTTGACCTTTTCTTGCTGTGGGACATAAGCTAATTCGCCTCTCATTTCGGAGAATGGCAAGCCGTGTATCCTTATGCTTCCGTATGTGGGTGAGATCAGCCCAAGGATGGCGTTGAAAAGAGTGGTTTTCCCTGCTCCGTTCGGCCCGACTACACCTACCATTAGACCGTGATCAATTATGAAGGAGACGTCGTCAAGTACTCGCACCCCATTAAGTTCGATGGATAAATTATCTACCTGAATTGCTGATGGAAGCTCTTTTATGTTTATAAGAAGCTCTCCTTATTATGTTTCCGCTAATAACCTTCTTTTATGTTATTCCAGATTTACAACCTGATATAGATAGACTCAATGAGGCTATGCCAAAAACTCAACAATTGTATTGACGATAGTCTCAAATAACTTTAGGTATGATTCCGTTTCACTGCCTTTCCGCCCTAGGGAGCCCGAGTTTACTCGTGCAATTCGAGTACCAGTCTCCTTTGATATCGCCTCTCCCAATTTTGAGTATTCAGCTATTTCTGTGAAAATTACAGTTAATTGATAATCGTTTATCGCGTTTATAAGGTCGGTTATTTCCTTTGGGGTGGGCTCTCTTTCCGTGGTCAGCGCTGGCACCAAAGACCCAATTATCTCGAACTCATATCTGTTAGCGAAATACCCCAGGCTTTCGTGTGACGTTACTAAGTATCGTTTCGATTCAGGCACTTTACTTAACTCTATCGCAGCCCATTTATGCAGTGACTGAATAGTGGAGTTATATGAATTGGCGTTTTTGCTATAAAATTCTGAATTTTCGGGATCTAGTAGTGTGAGCACATCGCTTATTTCAGAGACGGCTTTTTGAACACGGATTGGATCCATCCAAAAGTGCGGGTCGGCCTCACCTGGTTTGTGTTCGCCGGCATTTTGATGTTTGGCATGTCCGGAGTCTTTATCATGTCCATCCCAATGTATTGGCTCCACATATTCGGCTAGGCGTACTATTGAGGAGCTTTCTATTGATGCATTTTCTATTAGGCTGTTCAACCAACCAGCCTCTAAGCCGAGCCCTACAGCGAATATCACGTCTGCATCTGCCAATTTGGTGACTTCACCTGCTCCGGGCTCGAATGTGTGTATGTCGCTGTCGGGGGAGACCAATGAATGCACATTAACTTTGTCCGCACCTACGGCTTTTACCCAGTCGCTTATTATATTAATTGTGGTTGCCACCTGTAGCTTGTTCCGCTGGGCCTGATTCGGGCCGGTTCGTTCACAACCGCCAAGAATTATTAAGCAACAACAAATTGCAAGTACAGGAGGCGCGAGATTGCTGAAACGAGCACATGTTTGCCATAGTTTAGTATGTAAATCATCTTTCATTACTAGATCATTGTTCTATTGCCGCGCTACAGTGGTGAGACAAAGTCTCAACATGATAGATAGATTGTAGGATGCTGTATATATATATATTCCATTTAGAATCTACTTTTCTATGCAAGTTTTACAGAGAATGTAAAACTCTATTCGATGCCCGACCAGTTGTCCGTCGATATCTGGTTCAGCTGCTTTTAAT
>Ga0114996_10007973_pt1 | contig 11863 bp, 12 predicted proteins | sample ArcticOcean_MG_C_4_FD_87039 | JGI IMG/M metagenome (GOLD analysis project Ga0114996, IMG submission 87039) | Marine microbial communities from western Arctic Ocean - ArcticOcean_MG_CB4_134 | ecosystem: Environmental > Aquatic > Marine > Oceanic | place: Arctic Ocean: Canada Basin | collected... | reverse complement strand
CCCTGAGGTTCGCCCCTAGGGCACGGTCGAATAGATCGATCGAGGTGTCGGCCATGGTCGCCATGTCGAACACGCCGGCTGCGTTCACGACCAAATCGGGGGGACCCCCCAGCGAAACGGTAAGATCCTCGAGCACCTCCCACAGTTCGCCCTCGTCTTCGAGGTCGGCCGGCCAAGCGTTCCCACCCAGCTCGCGAGCCATTCGCACGAGAACGTCGGCGCTCCGGGCCAGCAACTGGACCCGCGCGCCCGCTCTGGCCAAGCGCAACGCTACCGCCGCGCCGATCCCCCTGCTGGCACCCGTGACAAGCGCGGTTTGGCCTGCTAGCGGGACGCCTGTCACAGCGGCTCGTGTACAGAGGTAGCGAGGCGGAGGAACTCGTCGCGGGTGCGGTGATCCTCCAGAAAAATGCCGCGCATAGCAGACGTGATCGTCTTCGAGCTCTGCTTCTGCACACCGCGCATCATCATGCACAAGTGGTACGCTTCGATCACCACGCCCACCCCCTTTGGGTGGATGGCGTCCCAGAGCGACTCCGCAATCTGGTCCGTGAGACGCTCCTGCACCTGGAAGCGGCGGGCGTACACGTCCACCAGACGGGCGGTCTTCGAGAGCCCCATGATCTGCCCTTCGGGGACGTAGGCGATGTGCACCTTGCCGAAAAAAGGCAGAAGGTGATGCTCACACATCGAGTACATCTCGATGTCTTTCACGAGCACCATGTTTCCGTGGCACTCGGTGAAGAGCGCGTCTCCTACGGCCTCCCGCCCCGTGAGTGCATAGCCCTGCGTGAGGAAGCGGAGCGTCTCCTCGACTCGTTCGGGTGTTTTGAGCATCCCTTCGCGATCGGGATCGTCACCCAAACGGCGGATCATTTCCGCCACCAGGGCCGGAAACGGAACAGCCGATAGGTCCCCCCTCGTCGCCGGTATCCCGATCGCCTTCTTGGCCACTTCGTCTCCCTTTGCCCTAATCGCCAGTGTATTCAACGAAATTGCTGGGCGTTTCCTGGAGTAGCACCCGCTCCAGCCTGACCCCCGCCGGGAGAACGTCGACGAGCCTGTTCCAGACCGCGACCACCACGTTCTCGGCCGAGGGCAGCACCCCCTCCATCCAGGGCACATCCAGGTTCAAGTTGCGGTGGTCCACGTCGTTCACAACGCGCTGCTGGACGAGGTCCCGCAAGGTCTTGAGGTCCATCACGAACCCCGTCTCCGAATCAACCGCTCCGGCTACCGTCACCTCGAGCTCGTAGTTGTGCCCGTGCCAGTTCTCGTGCGAGCAATCTCCGAAGACATGAGCATTGCGCTCGTCCGACCAGTCCCGCCGGAAGAGGCGATGGGCTGCGCTGAAATGGAGTCTTCGCGTGACCCGGACCTCGGCCATCGGGTCGCCTCCGGAGGCATCAGGGTGGTCCCGTATGACCGGCGAGGCCGCTCGATATCCTCGCGGCACTGCGGGCTCTGGGACCGGTCTATCGAGTTCAGCGGTACCCGCAGAGGGGGACATCGTTTCCATCACCGACGCTCAGTCGATGGACGTCACGCTCGCATGAAGCCTACTAAAAAAGGTCGACGCCACTGATGTGGCGCCGACCCATAAACGCGCTGGAAGGGGGTTTATTGAAGCCCGGGTACATTCTTGGTGACTCCTCCTCGGGTTTCGCCTTCCTCCTCGCAGAGGCGTGACGTCGACCTCGGAAATTAGTCCTGGCTTCGCTTGCGTTGGCTCAATAAATGCGCCCTTCAAGCACGCGGTGGAAACATAGGAGGGAGGAGAGTCACTGTCCAACGCAGGTCTTCGGCGCGTCCACGCCTCCACAGACAGCTGTCGTTCACGATATTTGCCCTCGGCAAGCTTTACCACCCGCCGGAAACGATTGCCAAAAACCAGGGACGCCTGGGCACGGCAAGCACCGAATTTTCTATTGTAAATGATTGTTCCATCATGCTTTATGTAATTAAAGCCAACACGCTGGTCTCGGGCATCGTTCTTGTACTTCCAGGTCTTCACAGACTGACCAAACCATGCGAAAGAACCGCACCAGCTAGGGAGTCCACAATGAGGCGCCAACTCAAGATCAGCGCCGATGGCTTTATTCATATTTCGGACCGTCGACGCGTCAAGACACCTGGGTCACAGGATACGGGAGTAGAGCCGATGCCAGAGCCGAGGCGCTCTCGTTCTTTCTGTCCTACAGCTTCCTGAGACACCGTCGTGTCATCCGCCCGATGAGCACGAACGACTGCAAGAACATCCGTCTCACGATCTGGTCCGACTCCGTTCAGGTGCGGATGGCATCCGTGGACCTCGTGTGGAGGAACATCACTGAGCCGGTGCTGCCAGCGAATGATCCTTCTCGGCCGGAGCTTATCCAGGTGACCCACTACGGCAGGGTGCGGGCATACCCACCCTACACCGACGGAGACGTCACCCGGGTGATCCCTCATGGCGGTCTGCCCAGGCCCGTGGTTGATTCACGTAGACGGGTCGATTACGGTGAGCTTCGCCTCAGGAGCGTTTAGCCCCCCCCCACCGAGAGAGCGTGGCGCGGCTCTCTTCCATGAGCTGCGATCAGAATCAGCTCTTAAGGAAACCTGGGCGTCGTCTGAGGCAGTCCTACTCCCTCAGACGACGCCCGAGTCGTTTACTGAGCCAGCCCCTAGTCGGGTAGCCCCGGCTCCGTCATCGCCCGAACGTCGAGGGCCCGGCTCAGCTCTGCGCCCTTCATCAGCCCACGCTCCTTCACGACCTCCCGCACCGACCGTCCCTGCTTGGCCGACTGTTTGGCGATTTCGGTAGCCCGGTCATAGCCAATATAAGGGTTGAGCGCCGTGGCGATGGAGGGATTCCTATCGAGCAATTCCCGCGCGCGCGCGCGGTCGGGTTCGATCCCATCGACGCAGCGGGTCGTGAACGTGCGGGACGCACCGGCGAGCAGCTTGACCGACTCGAGAAATGCCTCGGCCATTACTGGCATCATCACGTTGAGCTCGAAATTGCCGCGGCTCCCGCCGATCGTGACCGTCACGTGATTCCCCATCGTACGGGCGCAGGCCATAATCAGCGCCTCCGCCATCACGGGGTTCACCTTGCCCGGCATGATCGAGCTTCCGGGCTGAACGGCCGGCAGGAGGATCTCTCCGATTCCCGAAGTGGGGCCACTCGCCATCCAGCGGATGTCGTCCGCGATCTTCATCAGCGCCACTGCGCACACGTTGAGAGCGCCCGATGCGCTGACGAACGCGTCCTTGGCCCCCTGCGCCTCGAAGTGGTCCTCAGCTTCGCGGAATTTGATACCCGTGGCCTTGGTGATCTTCGCGATCGCCTTGGTCGCGAACCTCGGGTCTGTGTTGATTCCGGTGCCCACAGCTGTCCCTCCGAGAGCCAGCTCGGCCAGCTCCTCCGAAGCGCGACGCAACCGCGAAACCGAACGGTTCACCTGGGTCGCGTACCCGGCAAATTCCTGGCCCAGCCTCACCGGAGTGGCGTCCATGAGATGGGTGCGGCCCGACTTCAAAACCCTATCGAAGGCGCGCGCCTTCTTACGAAGCGCCTTCTCCAATGCCCGGAGCGCCGGAATCAGCTCCTCCTCGATGGCGACCCGACCCGACACATGCATCGCCGTCGGGATCACGTCGTTGGACGATTGCCCGAAGTTGACCTGGTCGTTCGGGTGGACCGAGCTGGCCTTGAGGATCTCATTGCTGCGGCGGGCGATCACCTCGTTCGCATTCATGTTGGTCGAGGTGCCAGACCCTGTCTGGTAGACGTCCACCACGAAATGATCGTCCCATTTCCCCTCCGCCACCTCACGAGCAGCCCGCGCGATCGCGTTGCCCGCCCGTACGCCTAGGTGACCCAGTTCCTTATTGGTCTGGGCGGCGGCGGCCTTGATCAGGCCGACGGCCTGGATGAAACGCCGGCTGAAACGTTGGCCACTAATCGGGAAATTCTCGAACGCCCGCTGCGTCTGGGCTCCGTACATGGCGCCCCGCGGGACGCGCACGTCCCCGAGGGAATCCTTCTCGATCCTGTAGTCAACGGCCACAGAGGCCTCCGGGCTTAGAATGACTCGACGACGAACTGGGAGAAATTGCAAAGCGCGCGGGGATCGGAAAAGGGAAGCCGGCTCACATCCCCATCAACCAGAGCGCGGTCGCCCCCCCGACCACCACAGTAAGGTTGTCGTCCAGCCGCCACGGCACCACCTCGACGCCAGTAACGACGAGCGCTGGCACCACGGCAGAGGCGAGGCCGAAGAACGCACTCAGAACTAAGAACGCGACGAGAAAGAAGACCAGGCTTCCCAGGACTGTCCCGTTGCCCACCCTCCGGCTGCCCCAGAGCCGACCCACTATGCTCGCCATGGGATCGGCCAGCGCCAGCACGACGATCGCAGGAACGGCGATGCGAGTGGGGAAGAGCGCATAGGCGAGGATCACGCCGCAGACGTACCACGTTGATGAGGCGGCCCGCTTGGCCTCTCTCGGTGACGCGAGCGACGGGAACAACTTGAAGAAGAGAGCGTTGACCCGAGGGACACGAAGGCGGGCAAGGTCGAAACCAAGGAGAATCACCAGCAGGCTGCTCAAGATCAGGAGCAACCCCCTCTTTTCGAGGCCGAGCACCGGCGGGAAGAAAGCAACTGCGAGACCGTTGCCGGCGTGGAACAGGCGCCGCCAGAGCTGAACTCCGCGCATCCGATCCTCCGAGGAGGGGATCAACACCGCTATTTCCTCGGGCGGGTCGGACGCATCTCCACCCGGCTCACCAGTGCCCGCTCCGGAAACTCCAGTAACTGCATCACCGCCAGCGCCACGTCGTCGGCCTGGAGCGCCCATGCCTTCTTGGTCGATCCGAGCCCGCCGAAGTCCGTCTGGACACTCCCGGGCATGACAATGCTCACCCGGACCCCGTCGAAGCGCAGGTCCAGCATCATCGCTTCGCTCATCCCGAGCAGGCCGAACTTGCTAGCGTTGTAACCGGCGCCGCCGGCGAAGGTATTGCGGCTGGCGAGCGATCCGACGTTGATGATCCATCCATCGCCGCTCGCGCTCAGATGCGGAATCGCCGCGCGTGAACAGTAGAACACCCCCCCGAGGTTGGTTTCGATCTGGTCCCGCCACTCCTCGAGCGACATCTCTTGCACAGACTTCATGTGCCCGACCCCGGCGTTGTTCACGAGGATGTCCAGCCTGCCAAGGGCCTCAACCGCGCCGGCCACGAGCGACGCGCACTCGTCAGGGTCGCGTACGTCGCAGGTGATACCAACCGCTCGCCCGGGGCCTTCGTCCGAGAGTTGTTCGGCTATCGCCCTCACCTTCTTAGCGGTGCGGGAAGTAACCAGGACGTCGGCACCGGAGGCCACCAGGCGACGGGCGACGGCGAGGCCGATGCCATGGGTACTGCCGGTGACGATGGCCGCTTTGCTGCTAAGGTCGGGCATGTTGTCATCTCCGATTGCCTTGGCTCAGGACGCTGAGGGAGTCGGGACCGTGGCTTGACTTCCACCCCGCACCCTGACTGCGGATCCTGCCACCCAAGCTTTCCAAGCACGGAGCCGTGCTGCAATTTCTGAGCATGGCTTCCCCTTACCGCAAAGTCGCGCTCGTGACAGGTGGCGCTGTTCGCGTCGGGCGGGCGCTTTCGCTGGGGCTCGCAGAAGCGGGTTATGACGTCGCTGTACACTATTACAGCTCGTCGAAGGCAGCGCAGGAAGTGGTGCGTCGCATCGGCGAGATGGGGCGCCGGGGCGTGCTGGTGGAGGGGGACATGGGGGATCCGGCGGGAGTCGAGGCGATCGCGGCGGCCGTGCGGGAACGCTGCAGCCGTCTCGATCTACTCGTGAACAGCGCGGCGTCCTTTGAGCACGCGGATCTGCTAGCCGTGAACGTCGACGCCTGGGACCGGGTGATGAACGTGAACCTGCGCGGCCCTTTCCTGCTCGTTCGGGAGAGCGCGGCACTCCTCAAGGAAAATCAGGGCGCGGTAGTGAACATTCTCGACCTTGGGGCGTTCAAACCCTGGACCCACCATCCCCACCACGCGGTGTCCAAGGCCGCTCTCCTCCACCTCACTAAGATCCTCGCCCGGGTGCTGGCACCCGACGTCCGGGTGAATGCGATCGCCCCGGGTGCGGTACTCATGCCAGAGGATTCGGACGCCGCCGATAGAGACCGGGAACGGCGCCGCACACCGCTTGGACGCCTCGGATCCCCGGAGGATGTCCTCCGCGCCGTGCTCTTCCTGGCAGCCTCTCCATTCATCACTGGCGAGGTGTTAGTAGTCGACGGGGGACGTTCACTCGACGACTGAAGCGACCGCCGGGAATCAGTGCCGCCGCTGCGTTCCGGTGACCTGCTAGATCACTTTGTGCTGGTTGACCGCCACCTGAAGGGCCATGCCACCGTGAGCCAGCCAGCGCTCGGCCTCAAGCGCGGCCATGCACCCGGTACCTGCAGCGGTGACAGCCTGGCGATAGAACGAGTCCATCACGTCCCCCGCCGCGTACACACCCTCCACCGACGTCTGAGTCCTCCACGGCACCGACGTCTTCACGTAACCGTCGGGTCCAAGCTCGACCTCTCCCCCGAGGAATTGCGTGTTGGGATCGTGGCCAATCGCGACAAACAGACCACCCACCTCCAGCTCTCTCTCCTCGCCCGTGACTCGGTCCCGTAGGCGGAGACCTGTGATCTCCTCGTCGCCCAGCACCGCCTCAATGACAGTGTTCCAGAGGAACCGGATCTTCGGGTTCGCGCGGGCCCGATCCTGCATGATGTGACTCGCGCGCAGCTCATCACGACGGTGGATGATCACCACCTCCAAGGCGAAGCTGGTGAGATAGAGCGCCTCCTCCATCGCTGTGTCCCCACCGCCCACAACCGCGAGCACTCGGTTTCGGTAGAAAGGCAACGCACCATCGCACACCGCGCACGCTGACACTCCGCCGCCGGAACGCGCGAGCCGTTCCTCACCCGAGACGTCCAGCCACCGCGCGTTGGCACCAGTGGCGATGATCACAGTGTCGGCCTCTGTCTCCCCGCCGTCACTCGTGAAAACGCGCCGAGGGTAGGCCCGGAAATCCACCCGCGCGACGTCGTCAGTGATGATGCGAGTGCCGAAGCGCTCAGCCTGTTTCCGGAACGCCGCCATCATCTCCTGACCGGAGACTGCTTCCGCGAAACCGGGATAGTTCTCGACGTCACTCGTGAACATGAGCTGCCCGCCAGGGATCATGGTGCGGCTGCCTGCTCCCTCGAAGACGAGGGGAGCCAGGTTGGCTCGGGCCGCGTAGATGGCAGCCGTCCAGGCGGCCGGGCCAGAACCGATGATCACCAACCGCTCCCTCGTTTGTTCACTCATTAGCCGGCCGCGCCCCCCGTCACTTATCCTTGAATATCGCCAGGTTCGTGGAATGACCGGGATTCACCCGCGCACTCGGATTCATGCGGTGGACTGCGTTGTTCACAGCAATCGTCACCTCGGAGAAGCCGGTCACGATCAGATCGATCTTTCCCTCGTACTCGACGACGTCCCCCGCCGCGTAGATGCCCGCAACGTTCGTCTCCATGAGCTGGTTCACCACGATCCTATTCTTGTTGACCGTAAGGCCCCATCTCTTGATCGGCCCCAGGTCAGGCTTGAAACCGAGGAAGCAGAGAACCGCGTCCACATCCACGCGCGTGTCTACGTCAGTTCGGTTGTCGTAGATGGTGACCCCGTCAACCGTCCCGTTGCCGTGGATGGCGCGCACTTCGTGGAAGGTGCACAGCGAGATGCGGCCCGAGGCGAGTGCCTCCTCCAACGCAGCCACCGAAGACTCGTGAGCCCGAAAAGTTTCGCGCCGGTGGATCATGGTCAGCTCCGAGCATTTGTCCTTTAGGATCAGGGCCCAGTCCAGCGCGGAGTCCCCGCCACCCACGATGATCACCCGCTTGCCCTGGTAGCTATCCGGGTCCTTGACGAAGTAGTGGACACCATTGTGGAGCAGCTCGTGATAGCCGGGCACCTTGAGGTGTTGGGGCTCGAAGGCACCCTTGCCCCCCGCAATCAGAATCGTCTTTGTAAGGTAAGTCCGGGACCGACCGACCAGCCTGAACAGGTCCCCTTCGCGCCCGACCTCACTTACTTCTTCGTCGAGCACGACATCGCAACCGAACTGGGTGCCCTGCTCGATCAGGTTTTGTGCCAGATCTTTGGCAAGGATTTTGGAGAAGCCTCCGACGTCGAAGATGTCCTTTTCGGGATAGAGGGCGGTAAGCTGACCGCCCAGCTCAGGTAGCGAGTCGATGATCCGGCAGGTCGCCTTACGCACGCCTGCGTAGAAAGCACCGAACAGCCCCGTGGGGCCGCCCCCAATGATCGTGATGTCCTTAATGTCGTCCTGCATCAGACAGCCTGAGCCGTGAGACTTCGCTTCTCGTTCGGGAACGGAGCGCCCCGGGCAGAATAGAAAATTTAACCAGGCCGGCCCCGCTCCCCAAGCCTGAGAGGTGGTACCCGGCTAGGCGCATAGTATGGCCCGCGTCAGCGCTGAGACGTGTCTCCCGGTACGTTCGCTACCAGGTGCCGATGAGCGGCCTGGATCATCGCCCGCGCATTCTGGTAGGTGACGCGGTTCATCGCTTGCTCAATCGGGAGCCACTCGCACTCGGTGATCCCCTCGGCAACCTGAGGGGTCGGGTCGCCCCCAGCCGAGCGCATGAGGAAGAAGGAGCAGAACTTGTGGACCAGGATCTCATCCCGGCGGAAATACCAATCGATGGAGCCCACCTCCGGCCCCAGCTCGAGACCATCCAGACCCGTCTCCTCCCGCACCTCCCGGATCGCCGCGGTAGGCGCGTCTTCGCCCTCCTCCAGGTGCCCCTTGGGTAGCCCCCAGTTCTTGTAGGGATCGCGGATCAACAGAACGTGGTGAACGCCTCCCCAAGCTCTGACCACGACTCCACCGGCGCTCCTCTCCTCCCGGACCGCGCGCTGCGCGCTCACGCGAGCTCCGCGTCGGAGGGGAAATGAATCCCGCTAGGTGCGGGGCTCAACGGTCAAAATATCGAGAGGCGCACGTAGCGCCGTGGATTGGCCTTGATGTCGGCCAGAAGCGAGTCGAGTTGAGCCATGGCGCTCTCGGCACGCACCGCAAGCGTGGAGTCCAGCAGCAGCCGTCCCAGCGCCCCCTGCCCCGATTCCATCCGGGAGGTGAAGCGTTGAACACTGCCGAAGGCCGAATCCGCCCTGGCCACAGCCTGGTCCAGACCCCCAATCGATCGGTTCACCTGAGCCGCGACGCGGTTGATGTTGGCGGCAGTGCTTCGCACGCTCACCAGGATGGAATCCACATCCCCGCGATCGAGCATCGCGTCGACCTCCCGGAACGTGGTGTTGGCCTGGGCCGATGCCTGGCTGATCTCGTCGGCTGCGCGCGCGACGTCTGCACTCACATCCGCGAAGGTCGACGCCTGTTGGGTGATCAGGTTTCGGATCTCTGAACTCACCACCTCGAGATTGGCAATCACGCTCCGGAGCTGATCGACGGTCTGCTCGTTGAACGTGCGGTCAAAACGGTCCGTCAACACGCTCAAGTTCTGGGAGATCTCGTCGGCAGCAGCGGTCAGGCGGGAGATATCGGGGATGGCGTAACCGCCAATCACCAGAGTGTCGCGGCCCTGATCCGCGGCCGGAACATCGAAGTAGTCGAACTGGGGAAAGCGTGCGCGCCTGACGATCTCGGCCTGCCAGCCCCCGAACAACGACTGCGGCGCGATGATCACTCCGGCACTGACTGCGTTTCCGAGGTCGAAGGCGCCCTCTACCTCCAGCCCGAGCCGCACCACATCTCCCCCCGGGTCGACGGTGATGCTCGCGACATTTCCGATGGATACGCCGCGAAGCTTGACCGGATTGCCCGTGGTAAGCTGGCCCACGTCGAGAACCAACACCTCCACGTACGTCGCCTCTCGCCCCCAGTTCGTGCCTCGGAGCCAGAGAGTCCCCACCGCACTGACCAGGATGGCAGCGATTACCGTCGACCCCACCACCAATTCTCTTCCCTGGGTCATAGCAGCCTCTCCAGCGACGATTCGGTTGCTCTCGTCATACCGGGACGTTCCGGGACAGCTCGGGACGGCCTTCCACAAACCCCTTCACCACCGGGTCGTCCGTGCCGCGAACATCGTCAGGCGTACCCACGAACCTGATAGACCCCTCGTGGAGCATTGCGATCCGGTCGGAGATCCCATAGGCGCTCTCCATGTCGTGAGTCACTACGATGCCGGTGACGCCGAGCTCCTCCGACATGCGGCTGATGAGACTGTCGATCGTCGTCTTCGTCACCGGGTCGAGGCCGGTGGTGGGCTCATCATAGAGCAGGTACTTCGGTTGGGTCGCGATCGCGCGTGCCAGGCCAGCCCGCTTGCGCATGCCACCGGAGAGCTCAGCGGGGCGGCGCTCTTCGGCGCCCCCTAGGTCCACGATGTGCAGGCAGTATGATACCCGCTTCTGAATGTCCCCCTCGGTCATCCCCTTGATGCGTCGAAGCCCCATCGCAACGTTCTCGCCTACGGACATGGAGTCGAAAAGCGCGGCGAACTGGAAGACGTATCCCACCTGTCGCCGGAGCTCATACAGCTCCGGGCGGAGGATAGTGTGGACGTTCTTCCCGTCCACCCACACCTCGCCTGAATCGGGCGTGATCAGCCCAATGATAGTCTTGAGAGTGACCGATTTTCCCGCCCCGGAGGGACCGATGATGGAAAGGGTCTCCCCCTCTCGGACGTAGAGCGAGAAGCCCTGGAGGATGTGATCCTCCCCAAAGGACTTGTGGATGTCTTTGATCTCGATGCTCAATTCGACACCCTCACAGCAGCACCGCTGCCCAGAATGCGTCCAGGACCAGAATGATCATGCTCCCCGCAACCACGGCGCGGGTTGTGGCATGCCCCACCCCCTCCGCGCCGCCCGACGTCTGGAGACCATAGAAACAGCCCACTCCAGTCACGACCAAGCCGAAGCTCCATGCCTTGATGAGCGCGAACTGCACGTCGTAGGTGTCGAAGAATAACCTGAGCCCCTTAACGAACTCCGGCGTCGTCACGTCGAGCATGGCCAACGACGTGAGCCAGCCTGCGACGATACCGACGACCAGAGAGAATACCGTAATGACTGGGAACATGAACATGCCGGCTAGCACGCGCGGCACGACAAGGTAGGCCACAGGATCGTACGCCAACGACTCCAGAGCATCGATCTGCTCGGTAACCCGCATGGTACCTAGCTCGGAGGCGATGCTCGCCCCCACCCGGCCCGCGAGCGCGAGCGCTGTGAGGGCGGGCCCAAGCTCGAGGATGACCGTCTTCCCGACAAGCGCGCCCACGAAGTAATCGGGAACCGTACCGGTGAACGTGTAGGAGGCCTGGATCGCCAGGACCATTCCGGTGAACGTCAGGGTGAAGAGGGCGATCGGGATCGAGGCCACACCGATCGTCACGAGCAGCGGCACCAGGCGGGGCCCCCAAATGTCCACCTGCCTCAGGGTCCCGACAGCCCGCGCCGCGAGGTGCCCCCCTTTCCCCACCGAGCCCACCCCCGCCATCACCCAGCGCCCCACCGAACGCACTGGAGCCGACAGACCATGAAGCTCGAATTCAGAATCCTCCACGTCGTGCCGGATGGGTGCCATGGAAGACAAGATAGACCCGCCCGTTATTCCAAGCGAAGGGCCACAGAATCGCCCGCGCAAAAGCTCAGCCAGAAAGGGGGGCGGGTAGGACCGAAGGGAGGGCGAGATGCGCCGCAGCGGGAGCTCAGATGCGAGGCGGTGGCTCGTCCCGCTGACCTCGCCTCAGACCCAACCACAAACCT
>Ga0114996_10007971_pt1 | contig 11865 bp, 9 predicted proteins | sample ArcticOcean_MG_C_4_FD_87039 | JGI IMG/M metagenome (GOLD analysis project Ga0114996, IMG submission 87039) | Marine microbial communities from western Arctic Ocean - ArcticOcean_MG_CB4_134 | ecosystem: Environmental > Aquatic > Marine > Oceanic | place: Arctic Ocean: Canada Basin | collected... | reverse complement strand
CACATTTCTTTTGCTCGTCTTGAGGCAACATCTCGTGGCACTAAGTTACCAAAGGCAGGATATAATCGCTCCAGATAATAGTCTCGTTCATCTTCAGGAATACTATTGGGGTCACGTGTTTCATCTTTAGATTTAGGGACCCATACTCTACCATCATTTCTCAAGCTTTCACTCATTAAAGTTAGCTTGGATTGATGTTCACTGGTAACGGGGATACATGTTGGATGAATTTGGGTAAAACAAGGGTTCCCAAATGCCGCACCTTGTTTATGAGCACGCCAAATAGCAGTTACATTACTAGCCATAGCATTTGTAGACAGATAAAAAACATTTCCATAACCACCAGTAGCCAATATGACAGCATCTGCACAATGTGCATCTATTTTTCCAGTAATTAAATCTCGTGTTATGATGCCACGTGCATGACCATCAACCTTAATTATATCTAGCATTTCATGCCGTGAATAAAATTTTACTTTTTTAGAGTTTATCTGTCGCATTAATGCTGAATATGCTCCTAATAATAACTGTTGGCCAGTTTGTCCTTTAGCATAAAATGTTCTTGATACTTGTGCTCCGCCAAAGGATCTATTATCTAGTTGACCTCCATATTCTCTTGCAAAGGGGACTCCTTGAGCTACACATTGATCTATAATATTATTGCTTATTTCAGCCAGTCTATATACATTGGCTTCTCGTGCTCTATAATCGCCACCTTTTATAGTATCATAGAATAATCTATATATACTGTCACCATCATTTGGATAATTTTTTGCAGCATTAATACCCCCTTGTGCAGCTATACTGTGAGCTCTTCGAGGAGACTCATGATAAGAAAATGCTTGCACATTATATCCAAGTTCAGCAAGAGTAGCACTTGCAGATGCTCCAGCGAGGCCAGTTCCAACAACTATAATGTTATATTTTCGTTTATTTGCAGGATTAACTAAATTTATATTGAACTTATGATTCGTCCATTTATCAGTTAATTTTCCTGTTGGAATATTTGAATTCAGTATCATCAATTAATTATACCCATTTGAATAGCTATAATAATACTAATAAATAATACTGGAATAATAAACCATAAAATTATTCCCAAAAAATTTATAAAAGATTTATTTTTATTTCCATATAGTCCTAATGTTTTGATACTAGATTGGAAGCCATGTTTAAGGTGAGAGCCAATAAATATAATAGCAATTATATAAAAAATTGCAGTAGGAGTATTATTTAAAAATCCTAAATTAGATCTTAATATGACATCAAAATATTTTTCCTCACCAATAAATTGATGTATTTGATAGGTATACCAAAAATATTTTAAATGAATTATTAAAAATAATAGAATTATAATTCCAGATATAATCATTGTTTTGGAATAAATACTGCTATTTTGAGTACCATCACTCATTAAATATTTTACAGGTGTTGCCCTTCTATTATCAATTGTGAGTTTAATTCCATTAATAATATGAGTTAAGAAAATAACTAAGAGGGTAACTTCCATAATACGAATAATTGGCTTGATGCTCTCTAATGATTCAACTAGACTATTAAATGTATCTGCCCCTGCAAAAAGCATCATGTTATTTATTAAATGAAAAATTAGAAATAATGATATGAAAATACCAGATATAGACATCAGTATTTTTTTGCCTATAGAAGAATTTAAAAATGTAAAATAATTATTCATTAATTACACCTCAGAGATTTCCATTAAATTTACTGCTAATATAGATTGCAATTAAACCAAAAATAATACTTAAAAAAATATATAGTAAAGCAGTACCCAGTAGTTCATTTTTAATCAAATTATAAGTTTCCATACCAAAAGCAGAGAATGTTGTGAATCCACCTAATATCCCAATAATCATAAATTCCTCTACAGGATATTTTTGATAATTAATTAAATCAGAATTAAATAATAAACCAATTAAAAAGCATCCTAAAACATTAATAAGTAATGTTCCTATAGGAAAATTAGAGCCATGTATTTTATTAAAATTGATATATAATATATATCTTATTATTGATCCAATAAATCCACCAATTCCAACTGATAATAATTGCCTCAATTTAAATTAAAATGGCAAATCATCCTGGGAGAACGGTTGTTCTTCTACAGGTTCTACATCATTAGAAGATGCAGTTGGAGGAGATGTATTAGCTGTAGTATTTTCATCTGTAGTATCTGTAATAGGTTCTATAGGATTATCTTTATTATATTCCTCTACAGCCATTTTATTTAATTGTTCTCTTAAACTTTCGCGGACATTTTCTGTCAACCAAATAGTGTCATGATATTCATCATCATTACCTTTTTGGCTAGGGAAACCTACAAAAAATCCATTAATTCCATTTACTAATTTAAATCCTTTAATAATGAATCCTTCATCTGTAGCTACATCAAAAAAAGCAGTTAATTTTCCCCAACTTCCTTTTCTCATATTCATGATTTTCATAATTTCCTCCAAATTTGTTTTTAAATCTAATCATATTTAGTTTACTTAGGCAATTTACAAATTATAAAATATCAAAAATTATTATAAATTCAATAATCAATTTTGTAAGTTATTGCTTTCCAATTACAAATTAATTTAGGTATCATAATGAAGCAGGCATATTTCTTTGGCAAAGGCCAAGCTGATGGAGAATCTTCTGATAGTAAACTGTTAGGTGGTAAAGGTGCTAATTTAGCAGAAATGACGAAGATAGGGTTGCCTGTCCCCCCGGGATTCACTATTACCACAGAGTGTTGTATTGAATATTTAAAAAAAAATAAATTTCCTGATATGGTGAAAGATGATGTTCATAATATGATATGTAAAATAGAATCAATTATGGGCAACCAATTCGGAAATATAAAAACTCCGCTACTACTTTCAGTGCGATCAGGAGCAAGACAATCAATGCCAGGGATGATGGAAACTGTTTTAAATGTTGGGTTAACTGAAAAAACAATTCCTGGATTAATTAAAATATTTAAAGATAAAAGATTTGTTTATGATGCATATCGCAGATTAATTATGATGTATTCTGATGTTGTTATGGAAAAGGCTGAGGGGATAACTATCCCTAAGGGACAGTTATCTATTCGTGAAGAGCTTGAAGTCATTATGGAAGATATTAAAATTAAAAACAATATAACTTGTGATTCGGAACTTTCAGCAAATCAACTTAAAGAAATGTCCTTGCTTTTTAAAAAGAAAATTAAATCAAAATTAGGGAAAAGGTTTCCTGAGGATCCTAAAAAACAATTGTGGGGCGCCATTGAAGCAGTATTTAAATCTTGGAATGGTAAAAGAGCTATTCATTATAGAAAAATTGAAAAAATTCCAAATCATTGGGGTACAGCTGTTAATGTACAGGCAATGGTATTTGGCAATTTAGAGAATAGATCAGGTACTGGAGTTGCTTTTACACGGAATCCTTCAACTGGATCAAATCAATTTTATGGGGAATGGTTAATTAATGCCCAGGGGGAGGATGTAGTTTCAGGGATCAGAACTCCAAATCCAATTAATGATTATAGTCGTAATAAAGAATCAAAAAATTTATCTAGTTTAGAGACTAGCTTCCCAAATATATATTCTCAGTTAATTAAGATAAAAGATATATTAGAAGATCATTTTCAAGATATGCAAGATATTGAGTTTACCTTTCAGAATAATATTTTATGGATGCTGCAAACACGGAAAGGTAAACGTAATGGTCGTGCTGCATTAAATATTGCTATGGATATGTTGAAAAAGAAATTAATATCAGAAGAAGAGGCAATTAATAGAGTAAGTACAAATAATTTAGAAGAAATCATGCATCCAATGATTAACCCTAAAAAAGAAAATGATCATAAAATATTAGCTTCAGGATTACCTGCAGGCCCAGGGGGAGCTTGTGGCCAAATTGTTTTAGATGCAGACACTGCTGAAATTTTAAATAAAAAAGGCCATTCAGTGATATTGATTCGCAATGAAACATCACCTGAAGATATACATGGTATGCATGCATCTCAGGGAATATTAACTGCTAAGGGAGGAATGACATCTCATGCAGCACTTGTTGCACGGGGGTGGGGTAAATGCTGTATTGTAGGATGTTCAAGTATGAATATTGATTTCAATAATAAATTAGTTACTATTGGTGGGGAAGAATTAAAAGAAGGTGATTGGATTTCTCTAAATGGTTCAACGGGTAATATCTATAAAGATAAAATTGATTTAATTAAGCCTAATTTAGCAAATGATACAATATTTAAACAGTTTATGAATTTATGCGATAAACATAGGACAATTAAAATTAGAACTAATGTAGATACTCCATCAGATGCTAAACTGGCATTGAAATTTAAATGTGAAGGGGTAGGCCTTTGCAGAACAGAACATATGTTTTTTGAGCCAGATAGAATTACTGCTATGAGGGAAATGATTTTAGCTGAGAATTCTAAAGATAGAAAGAAAGCTGTTATGGAGTTATTACCCTATCAAAAACAGGATTTTTATGATTTATTAAAAGTAATGTCAGGCCTACCTGTAACAATACGTTTATTAGATCCTCCTTTACATGAATTTTTACCTCAAACTGGAGAGCAAATATTACATCTAGCTGATGAGATGGGAATTACATCAAAAACTATTTATGATCGTATTGACTCGTTGCATGAGCTCAATCCAATGTTAGGCCATCGAGGATGTAGATTAGGGATAGTATATCCAGAAATAACTATTATGCAGGCTCAAGCAATTTTTGAAGCGTGTGCAGAATTAATTAAAGATGGTTTCCACCCAATCCCAGAGATAATGGTTCCTCTTGTAGGATCAGTAAATGAATTTTCAGACCAAAAATCTATTATAGTTAAAAAAGCAAAACAAGTAGAGAAAAAAATTGGCATTAAAATCAATTATTTAATTGGAACAATGATAGAATTACCAAGAACATGTTTAATTGCTGATCAAATTGCAGAATTGGCAGATTTCTTTTCATTTGGAACAAATGATTTGACTCAGACAACCTTTGGATTTTCAAGAGATGATATAGGTAGTTTTTTGCCAGACTATTTAGAACAAAATATTTTAGCAGAGGATCCATTTCAAACTATTGATATAGAAGGAGTAGGAGTTTTATTGCAGATAGCAATTAATAAAGGTCGATTAGTTAATCCAGAAATTAAAATTGGAATATGTGGAGAACATGGTGGAGATTCTAAATCCGTAGTATTCTTTGATCAAATCAATTTAGATTATGTAAGTTGTTCTCCTTATAGAATCCCTATTGCAAAACTTGCTTCGGCACAATCAGCGTTATTAGCCAACCATTAAATGTAACAATTCTTAACGATTTGATATTTTTTGTTGTAAAAACAAAAATATTTTATAACTTTACATTGATATAATAGAGGATGATTATGAAAAGAGTAACATTATGTTTAATATTTTTAGTATCTAATTTATTTTCTTCACCCAATCTTACTGAAGAGAAAAAAGTAGAATTAGGTAATCAGGCAATGCATCAGATGATGCAAAAAATTTGGACTGAAGCAATGGAAGCGAAATCAGCATATAATGATGGCTTGTTTAATACAAGAGAAGAATATTTAGAAAATGTATGTTCAACATCTCCTGAAGCTATGAATTTTATTATCAATGCAGATGTTTCAAGCGAATTAGAAGATGGAGATCCATCAGCATCAGTTTATATATCATGGGATGGCCAAGATAGTTGGTCTAATTATGTTGCCAGTCCTTTGGATCCTGAGCTTGTTGGCCCAGGATACGAAAGTACTTGGAGTGCAGAAACATCAAGCATGAATTCCTCGGTAGATTGGTATTTAGCAGGACAGGTTAATTCTGAAGCCCTTGGGTATGATTATGGAACAATTTTGCTAAGTGGATCACCTCATAATGTTAATCAAAATTGGCCATTAGGACAAAATCTTTATGGTTTATTAGCTAATGATGAAAGCGGAGATACATCCTCAGATCAAGACATTTTAAATATTAAAGGTAGTTTTTATGATGATGGTTTCTTGAATGAAGATGGTTCTGGAAATGGAGCAGAAAGGTTTTATGTTTCCATGGAAATAGCTGGTGGTTGTTGTGATGAGGGAGGTTTATTTGGTCCATGGTATCTTTATGGCGTAGGGATTGTTAATCCAGACTCAGAAGCTCCAGTAGCATATGCAATAGGATATGGTGATGGTGGGTTTGGACAACTTTATCCAGCATTATATAAAATTGCAGGAGATTTAACTACAGGTGAAATATCTGGATTTGAAGCAATCACAGAAGATATCAATTATAATACTTCAGGTGATTTTATGCAAGCAACAACGTTAATGTCATATATTGCTAATGATTCTGAATGGGGTGATTGGCCAAATTCTGTATATGGGTTTATTGCTTTAGGAGTGACAGTAGAAGCAGGATTAGATGGAGTTGATATAGCAATTGATGTGAAAGATCAAACTTCTCCAGGGTTATTTATTATGAATGCTATACATCAAGATGGGAATAATGATTTTGAGTTGACTGATTTATCATTTGATTCTGATAATATGATATTATCGGTAAACTATAGTGATGAAGATGCAAATCTACCATGGTTTAAATCAATACAAATATGTAATCCTGATGGCTCTAATTGTTTTATTAATGAAATTCCTATTCCAGATAGTCATACATATGAAGAAGGAGTTACTTTCTCTGCGGATGTTGCTAAATATATAACAGGATTTTGTAGTGATGGGCTTAATGATTTAGATTTTGATAATGAAACATCCTGCACAGATGGTAGTGGGACATGGAATCCTCCTATCCCTGATGGAGATTATGCAGCTAAATTTGCATTTGCAGATGGCGAATATAATCCCGATGATATAGCATACTTAGACATTATTATAGGTGCTGGTGGAAATGGATGTGCTTTGGTAGGAGATGTTAATGGAGATGAAACATTAAATATATTAGATGTAGTATTATTGGTGAATCTTATATTAAGTGGAACTGGTGGTGCTGAGTGTGGTGATGCCAATGGAGATGATGCAACTAATATATTAGATGTAGTATTGTTGGTAAACATTATTCTTAATGGTTAAGTATTCTATAATATATTAATATAATTAAAAAAGCCTCTTAATTAAAGAGGCTTTTTTATATAATTTATTTTTTAAAATTATAATTATTCTATAAATTCACCTTCACCTAGAATATCTTCTAAATTCCATTCACCAGAACTAATTTTATCTTTAGCAATACCTAGAATTTGAGATTGAGCTCCTTCTACTTCTCTTTTTGCAACAGGTGTTTCAATAGGCGAAAACATAGCTTGTTTCTTTTGAGGAAGAAATTCTATAACCCTATTGACAGTTTCATTTTCATAGCCTTTTAATGCCTTTGCCATTAGATCAACATCTAAATCTGGGTTAGACCAAAATTCTGATGCAATTCCTTCAGGCAATGAATTAATCAAATCATCAAATGAAATATAATGTTTTTTAATTTCAGCATATAAAGCAGGTTTATCTGATTGTACTTGTCCAAGGTATTGTTTAGCTTCACTTTCAGGAAGATTACTTAATATTGTAGCAATACTTTTGCCTCCACCACGTGAAAATTCTTTAGGCCCAGGTATAAAAGCAGCTTTATTTTCTAGTTCTCGTGCCATATCTACAACTGCTTCCAATGGGATATCATTTAAATTACCTATTTGGATAATAACTTTATTTTTTAATCCAACATCTAGTTTATCAAAAAATTTCATTTGTCTTTCAGGAGTTATTTGTTCAATTGCTAAAGCAATAATTTTTACTTCCTCTTTAGACAATAGATAAAAAATCTGCTCATCATTTAAGTCTCGGATAAATTTAAATACATCATCTGGCTCAGGTTTATTTCTATATTGATTAGACATCATTTTAAAGTAATATTCTTCCATAATCAATTTTTTTGTAGCTGTAGGGGTATGTTGCAGTTCTATAGATCGTACTCTTAATTTCAACATATCAGATTCAGTAATTGAATCAAATAGCGGCATTGCTAATTGTTCGCCTAATATTTGCAATAATATTGCTGCTTTATCAAAACCAGAGTAATTTTCTAAATTAGTCATTATTCTCCTCCTTCAGTTTCAGCATTGTCCGCATCTTTAGAGCTTCCATCATCCATCCAATCTTTTATTATTTGAGTAGCACCTTCTTTTTGGCTTGCAGACATTGCAATTGAAGATTGACGAAGAGCTTTTAATTCTGAAGAGAGAACGCTTTCATCTATATTAGCAGATGTACTCCCTGGGTATACGGATTGAGATGTTGCAGATGTTTTTGTATCTGAAGATTCATCTGTTCCATTGTTTTTAGCAGCATCAAATGCATTATTATTATCAGGACCTTTTGGTTTTAAATATACAACGGATTTCTTATTTATTAGTATCATTAGGAACGCAATTGCAGATAATGCAAGCAAGAATATTCCACCACCAACCATCCAGTTAATCATTCCTCCACTACCGCCACCTTCTAAGTCATTTCCACCTGTTTGACTATTAATTTGGGCATCTTTTTCAGCTATGACTTGTGCAGTTAAATCGTCAACTTTTTCTTGATTTTTTTGGAAGCTCTGTTCTCTGTCATTTTCTAAAAAAGCTAATCGAACTGAATCTTTAGTTGATAAATAAATTGCCCAAGTTTGCAATTCATTTTCTGAATCTTCAAGTTGAGCTTTTAAATCAGCAAGCTGTAAGTTTAATTCAATCATTTGATCTTTTCTAGCCTGATCTTTCATATCATTTAACTCTTTTCGGAGTTTTTCAATTTCTGAGTCTTCAGTATTTTTCTTATTATTAAAATTCATTGTTTCAATAGTTATGCAATCATCACATTGTGATGTCTGTGGGATAATTCCCTTTATTAAAGATTCAATCATTTTTTCATTAGCGCCATTAGCTAGAGAGGGTTCAATCCAAACTTCAATTTCAATTTCATTTATTATATAATCATTTGCACCCATCCTTCTACTAGGAGCTGATTGATTATTATTAGAGATTCCTTTTGAGCCTGATAGTGGTACTCCAGGGAGATATTCCATTCCCCTATTGTTGAGATTTGAAGTACTTTTAGATTTATCATTAAGTAAATCATTATATCTGCCAAGTTCAAGATTAACAATCACAACAAATCTATCTTGATTTTTATCAAGTGTTTTTTCAAGTTCAGAATAAATTTTATCTCTTAATGAATTTTCAAGAGTTATCTTTTGAGTAAAAGATTCTAAATTCTGTGGGAATAAAATTCCAATTGTTAAAATTAAAACAATACTATTAATATATTTTTTCATATTCATTGTTTATACTCTCCTAAGCCAACTTAATTATTTAATAATTTGGTCCTATAATAATTTTAATACGTCTATTTTTTCTTTTTAAATCTCTGGTTCCATTCATTGAATCTATTAATTTTTGATCTACATCACCACGGCGTCTTTGACCCCATGTTACTCCAACTGGCCAAGTATCAGCATAACCCGAAGGACTTAATCTTGTGAAATTTACACCATTCTGAATTAAATATTTAACAACTTCTGAAGCCCGAGCCGTTGATAGTTCCCAGTTTGAAGGATAAATATTTGCCATTTTCCCACGCATTATATCATTATCAGTATGTCCTTCAATTAGAATTGGTCTAAGGTCACCTTCTTCAGTTAATACATCTTGTATTGCTCTATTTAGAACCTCTTTTAATTTTGGTTGTAATTCAACTTGGGAACTTTCAAAACAAATATCTCCATCAATTTCTAACGCAATTCCTCGAGGGTCCTGCGAAACTGTTGCTGTAGAATCCATATTTAGTTCCTCAATCATTTTTTCAAATTCTTTTTTAATTTCTCCTAAATCCTTTGATTCGCCTTTTTTATCACCTTCAGAAAACTCTGCTAACTTAACTGGATCAAGAGTTGATAGAGAAAAAAGCAATACAAAGAAAGCAAACAACAAAGTCATCATATCAGAATATGTTGCAAACCAACCAGGTAATCCCCCTCCACCTTTTTTATTTTTCTTACCCATTTTTTATTCTTCGTCTAATATCCTATCTTTACTATCTAAGAAAGCGTTCAATTTATCTCGCATTAATATTGGATGAGTTTTATCATATAATAACTTTACTCCTTCAAGTATTAAGGCACTTTCTACTTCTTTATTCTCACTAATCCCTTCAAGCTTTGCAGCAAATGGTAAGAATATGAAATTAGCAAAAACAGAACCATATAGTGTTGTTATTAATGCGATAGCCATAGATTTCCCTAATTGTGCAGCTGGATTTACACCAGGAGCAGTTTCGCCACCCATTCCTGCAAGCATCAGTACAAGACCAATCAGCGTACCTATCATTCCAAAGGCTGGAGTATATTCACCCATAGTTTTCATTACATTAGCTTGTCGCTCTTCTCGGATGGCTCTATTTTCTTCCATATTTTCTAGAATATCTACGATAACATCTTTTTTATAACCTCCAGCAACATAGTCACATCCTATCTGTGAAGTTTTTAGCCTAAATGCCATTGATTCAGGAGGACTTTCTAAAGTTTTTTGAAGTTCACCTTTTTTATGAGATTCAGCTAAAGAAATAAAATCTCTCACAATATCTGCTGGTGAATATGGATTATCAGATATTAATCTTTTTAAATTTTTAAATATTGATAGAACTTCTGATAACTTAAAAGCAATAGCAGTAGCAGCCAATGCTCCTCCTACTACAATAAGCAAGCTAATACCAGACCATAATTTCATAATGGATAGACCTGCATCTGCAGCAGCAGCATAAGATGCATAGCTCATTAATCCTAAACCTAATACAAAACCTATAATTGTCCCTATATTCATACTTTCTCTCCTAATCCTTTAATTTTGCTGAATTTAAACGCTCTTCTTTATAAGCGAGAAGTAATTCTTGAATTTCTTCAAATTCAGGGTCTAATTTTAATGCAATATTCCAATTCATAGTAGCTCGTTGAAAATCACCTAGTTTATAATAAATTGATCCTCTTCGTGCGTATGCAAGGGCAATATTAGGGTTCAAATCAATTGCTTTATCAATTTCAAGTAAAGCATCTTTATATTCCTCATCATAAAAATAACGCAAACATCGAGTTAAATGCCTTGCAACTCTATTTGTAATTGATTGATTAGCCTGTTCTTTTAAGTAAAAAACTCGAGTTGAATCCATGAACATAGCAACTTTATGCTGAAGTAATAAATTATTATCAGATAAAATTACAATTTCATTATTTATTAAGTTAATTGAATCCTGTAGAGTACTAATTTGATTTAATAATTCTAATTCTCTACTTGTAATATCTTCAGGAAATTCAGATGCATCTAACAAACTTGGTTCTGGTGCATTAGGAATATTCATTGTTAATCCCATACTAACAGCAGGTGCATCTGGTTGTAATTGTTGATAATCATCATCGCTAAGTTTAGTTTCACTAGCAAAACCCCCTAGATTATTAATATGAGTCATGCCAATAGACATGCTATAATCATTTGTAAATGGAATGATAGTTCCCATATTAATCCCATTCCCATCATATTCAACAATTAATTCTATTCCTCCATTTCGAGATAAATAGGGAGTATTTAAATTAAAACCTAAAAATAAACCTGATCCGCTAGATAAAGTATTATCAGATGAATTAATATGTGGGTCATATTTCACTTTTCCAGTGCCTGCACCTACATTAATTGACAGTGTATAATTATCGAATGATTTTCTACTTGTTAAAACACTAAAAAATGATATATCATCGATACGCATAACGTCATTCCCGTCCCTTCTATAAAGAACGTCTTGGATTCCAGCAGACAAGGAGACAT
>Ga0114996_10007968_pt1 | contig 11867 bp, 10 predicted proteins | sample ArcticOcean_MG_C_4_FD_87039 | JGI IMG/M metagenome (GOLD analysis project Ga0114996, IMG submission 87039) | Marine microbial communities from western Arctic Ocean - ArcticOcean_MG_CB4_134 | ecosystem: Environmental > Aquatic > Marine > Oceanic | place: Arctic Ocean: Canada Basin | collected... | reverse complement strand
CTCCTCGCCGGGCTCTTCGCCGGGTTCTTCGCCGGGTTCTTCGCCGGGCTCTTCGCCAGGCTCCTCGCCAGGCTCCTCGCCAGGCTCCTCGCCGGGCTCCTCGCCGGGCTCTTCGCCAGGCTCCTCGCCAGGCTCCTCGCCAGGCTCCTCGCCGGTCTCGACCGTCCCACACACGCCGGACTCCAACTCGTCGCTGAGCATTCCCGCCGAGAAGAGCTGTTCAATGCAGGCTACCTCTTCTGCTGCGATGGGCTTCGCCGGACCGCTGGTCGGGAGCACCTCGATCACCGCCGCAAACGGAATCGTCGACAATACCGTCGCCTGATAGCCATCGAGCATGTCATCGCAGAGAGACCATTCATCAATGAATGGAGAGATCTTGTCCCCGTTCGGAAGCTTCAACTTGATGTCCGTGAGCACATCCCCATCGCACTCCATCTCCACGAACACCTCGCGCTTGAGCGGAACTTCCGGGAGGGAATCGTTGAATCCGAAGAGCGGATCGCGGGTCATCTCATCGGGCGAGATGAAGGTCGTGATGCGGGTCACGTAGGCCTCTCCATCCCAGCTCTCCTGAAAGTCCTTCAGGGGCTGCACGATCTTCTCATTCAGGTCTTCGATGACCTCGCCGGCGTCCCAGACGATCGCGTTCCATTCATCCACATAACTCCAGGGCGAGTTGTAAAAAGCGTTTCCCGTACCCGGAGGAGGCGGAAAATGCTCCTGGAGAATCGCCAGAAGCTCGGGACTGGCCTCGAACATCTCCTGAAGCGCCTGAACGAACACGATCGGATCCGTGATCCCCAGGAGATTCTCGAGGTTGTATTGCGAGGCCGAATGAAACGAAATCCCGAGAGACGATGGATCGCCCGCGAACTCCGTCACGAATGCGCGACCCGACGCCTCATCCACCGCTTTCTTCACCAGGTCGTTCCAGCCGACGTCATTGTTCCCGTTCCATTGATTGGGCCCATCCGGGACGTTCCAGTCGATGTGCGCCAGGTTCGGCTCCACGTGCAGCCAATTGGTCGGCACCGCACGGGAATCGGAGAGAATCCAGGCCCGCACCGGCATGTCGTCCACGGCGGCGATCTGTGTGAGGACGAGGGGAATGCAGGGTTCAGGAGCGGGCAGCTTCAACACCACCGGCACGACATCTCCCGTCGCGGAACCGGCCGTGAGCTTGAGCGCGATGAACACGAAGTCCTTCTCCACGTAGCTCGCGATGAGCGGCTTGGACTCCTCAGGCTGCTCATAGTCGTTCTCGTAGAGCCAGGCATCCAGCGCAGCAGGATCGCTCGACTCGACCACGTGGTAGTCGTAGGGTCCGACCTGACCCGCGTCGAGGACAGTGACTCCCCCTTCACCGCCCTCTTCTCCACCTCCGCCCTCATCTCCGCTCTCCCCCCCGGTCATCTCCTCGCCATGATCCCAACCGCAGTCGAACGCGCTGCTACAGGGAAAATCCCACATGCCCGAGAGCTTGAACGTCGGAGTCGTGGACTCCCGAAGCTCTCGAAAGACGATGTCCGAGCTCGTTCCAAAATCATCCGGGGGAGCCTGAAGCGGGAGGATCCAGGAGAAGTCCTCGGCCTCGCCCTGATAGAAGATCTTGATGATCGCCGTGACGTACTCCTCGTCGACGACAAACACGATCTCCTCGCCCGCCTGATCCATCGGGAGGTTGCTGCAGAAGAACCCTCCGCACGCCTCGGCCTTTGGAGCAGCCACCAGGGTCGCGGCCAAGCCAAAGGCGATGGCCAACGCGATTTGCAGACTCTTCATTGGAAACAAGCGCATGTCCTTTCTCCTCTCGCGCAGAAGACGACGCATCGTCCCTGTCACGTCATGTTCCAGGTCGTTCAACCATTCAAAGTGAACTCATCGCGGCGACGCATCGCGACGACCAGCATCCCCAGGAGAATCACCACCCCTGGAAGACCCGGAGCGCTCGAAGGAGCCGCTGCACAGCCATCGGATCCGCCGCCCGAAACCTTGGTCTCGCCCGGCTCGTCGCCCGTGGTCTCGCCCGGCTCGTCGCCCGTGGTCTCGCCCGGCTCGTCGCCCGTGGTCTCGCCGGTCTCGTCGCCCGTGGTCTCACCGGTCTCGTCGCCCGTGGTCTCGCCGGTCTCGTCGCCCGTGGTCTCGCCGGTCTCGCCGCCCGTCTCAGGGGTCTCACAAACTCCCGACTCCAGCTCATCACTGAGCATGCCGGCCGCGAAGAGCTGCTCAATGCACAGGACCTCGTCCATCGAGATGGGCTTCGCGTCCCCAGAGGTCGGGAGGATCTCGATCGAGGATGCGTAGGGCTCCTGGGTGAGATCGGTGGGTACGTAGTCGGGGTTCAACGACTCCTCCGGAATCCAGGAGCTCAAGTCCGGCTTGAAGGTCTTGCCACCTTCCACCTCGATGGTGATGTCCTCCACGTAGTTCGTCTCGACCTCAGGACAGACCATGGTCAGACTCGCCACGTGATGCTTCGAGACCTCCGGCAGATCCGGATTGAAGCCGAAGAGCGGATCCCGATCCATCTCGTCCGGGGAGACAAAGGTCGTCAGGCGCGTGAGGTACGGACGCGCCGCGACGATGGCCGCCATGTCCTTGAGCGGCTGGACGATTCGTGCATCCAGCTCCGCGATGACAACGGCCGGGTCATAATCGATCTGGTCATACTCGGACTGGAACGACTGCGGGTTGTTGTAGAACTGGTTCTCGCTCACGCCCTGATCCACCAGCGATTGCGGCATGGGAAAGAACTTCTGCAGAACCGAGAGCAGCTCGTTCGAAGCGAAGAACACGTCTTGCACCTTGAGCACGAACTGCACGCCATTGGTCTCCCCCTCCAATCCGCTCACGTCGTATTGGCCTTCCTGGTAGAAGGCATCCTCGAGGATCTCGCTGTCCCCCGCGAAGTCCGTGACGAAGCCGTGACCTGCTGCCTCATCGACGGCCTTTTTCAAGATCTCCTCGTACATCTGGAGCGGATTGCTTCCCCAGCCCGCGACGGAGAACCAGTCCAGGTGCACGAGGTTGGGCTTCACGTGGAGCCAGTTCGTCGGGACCGCGCGCTCATCACCGAAGATCCAGAGCCGCACCGGCATGTCCTCCACTGCCGCGATCTGAGTCAACACCAGGGGAACGCAGGGCTCCGCCGCCGTCGTCTTCACCGTGACGGGGACGATGTCGCCCGTCGCCGACCCCGCGGAGAGCTTCAGCGCGAGGAAGACGAAGTCCTTCTCCACGTAATGCGCGATCAGCGGAGTCGCCTCCTCGGGCTGCTCGAAATCGTTCTCGTAGAGCCAGTTTGTCAGCGCAGTCACGTCATCGGATTCCACGACCGTGTAGTCGTAGGGTCCCACCTGACCCGAATCCAGGACGAGGACCCCGTTCCCGCCGCCACCGACGCCACCATCGGCCTCGGGAAACGCGAACCACCAGCCGCCACATTGATTTTCCCACAACCCCTGAAGATCAAAGGTGGGATCCGTGCGATTGTGCAGCCGCTCGAAGATCGCTCCGGAGCTGGTCCCGACCTCAGGAACCGACTGAAGCGGGAGGATCCAGGAGAAGTCCTCGGCCTCGCCCTGGTAGAAGATCTTGATGATCGCCATCACGTAGTCCGGCGTCATTTCGAACGCGATCTCCTCGCCCGCCTGATCCATGGGCAGGTTGGAGCAGAAGAACCCCCCGCACGCCTCGGCTTCGGGAATCGCGGTGAACGAGACCGCTCCGACCATCAGGAGCACGGACAAAAATCGGGCGAAAGTGCGCATCGACATGATTCCTCCAGGGGGTGTTGGAATCCCGAGCATAGCCCGAACGACCCTCTGCTGGCCACGGAAGGTCCGTGCAGTCTCGAAAGCATTGAAACCAATGGGAAATGTCAATATGCGCAGTCGGGATCGTAGTTCCAGCAGATCGAATCGCACTCGCCGTTTTCGTAATAGGTCTTCTGGGATTCGCCCGTCTTCGGATCCACGAACGTGCAGAGGTCCGTGCAGATGCCCACCGTGTCTTCGTCCGACTCCGTGATGCATCCGAGGGGCGGCCAGCATCCGGCCAGACCGAACCCACATTCCAGCCCTTCGAAGACCCATTTCTGGCAATGCGACGTCGTCTCCGAAGCGTCATCAAACAGACAGGATGTACCGGGATAGCACCACCCGTTCCCGTCCCCGCACAGAGCGCCCGCGAGTCCCGCCGGCTGACAGGTTCCCGTATCCGCGTTCGGATCCAGACCGCACGCGTTGTAGCTCCCTTGACAGCCGCCGAATCCCGGCGAACCGCACGGTTCCCCGAGATCGCCATCGGGGAAGCACGCCGCGGACTGCTCGGTCGCGCTCTCCCAGAAGCACGTCAGCCCGTCCTTGCACGCCCCCATTCCGACGTCGTTCGCAGCGACCTTGCACGGTGTCCCAGCGTCGCCATCCGGGTAGCACAGCGCGTTGTCGAACGCGAAGGTCGTCCAATTGCAGATCGCCCCCGCCTTGCAAAGACCGATGCCGAACCCGCACTCGGCTCCCACCAGCTGATCTGGAAAGCAGCGAAAACCCGCGGTCTCGAGGTCGCTCTCCGGAAGACATGCGGCCCCCTCCACGCAGCTGCCGAGCCCAATTTCTCCGCAGATGTCTCCGACGCCGAGATGGGGGAGGCACTCCCATTGGGTGAAGGTCCCATCCGAGGGCCCACAGGTCGCCCCCGCTTCACACCCTCCCAAGCCCGGACCACAGGGCGAACCCGAGCTCACGTCAAAGAGGCAGTTCCCGTCCTGATAGGTGGGGTCGCTGGGCCAGCATGCCGCGCCCTCCTCACAGCCACCGATCCCCGCGCCACAATCAAATCCTGCCAGTTGATCCGGATAGCAAATCTGGTCGGTGTGGCCGGCGTTGAAATGACATTGGGTCCCTGATTCACAGGGAGCAGGTGTCCCGAAGCAGGGCGCCCCTTCCTGGAGAGGGTCGTAGCAGCCGAACTCCGCGCACACCTGACCGTTCGAACACTCTCCGCAGGAGCCTCCGCATCCATCGTTCCCGCAGGCCTTGTCCGCGCATTGAGGAGTGCACCCCCCGATGCAGCTCCCGCCCACGCAGATCTCCAGGAGATCGCATTCCCCGCACGAGCCACCGCAGCCATCGTCACCGCAGGCCTTGCCAAGACACAGAAGCGCACACTGACATGCACCGGAGGCCGTGCACGTCTGATGAGCCAGACATTCCCCGCAGGACCCGCCGCAGCCATCATCTCCGCACTCGAATTCCGCGCACGCGGGAGTACATTCGCAGGTCCCGTCGGGCTGGCATGTCGCTGGCTCCTCACACGGACCGCAGGATCCACCGCATCCATCCGATCCGCACGCCTTTCCCGCGCATTGCGGAGTGCAGATCGGGAGGCATTGGTCCATGGCGCATTGCGTCCCAGGTGGGCATCCGCCGCAAAAATCAAGGCATGCGCCCGCAGGAGAACACGACGTCCCCAGCGCGCACTCCCCGCAAGCCCCTCCGCAGCCATCGGCGCCGCACTCCTTGCCCTGACAAGCCGGCTTGCAGGCGGACGCGCTCTCCGTACACGCGATGCCGACGAGCCCTGCCCCGAGGACCACGAAAGTCAGCAGCGCGAGCACGTGCGTGGCGAATGGGATTCGAGGCAGCGAACGCATCAGACCTCCTGGCTTTCAGGATAGAGGAGTCCTCAACGGGTTCCAATCCCCAGGCTCTTTCATTTTCATCGTCGCATTGAGACAACGCGTGCGCTACAGTACGGCCGACCACCCCGGGGGGCACACCGTGCGCGATTCAGCTGAGTTGGCGGGAGATCTTCGTCGCTTCATGAGCGACATCGGCGCACGCTTTGACGCGGCGGAAGAGGAGCTGCTGATCCTGGAGGAGGATCTCGTATCCACCTATTCAAACTCCGGGGGGCCAGCAGAGAACGACCTGCGAACAGAGCGCGTCCGCGAGGTCTTCGATCTCATCGCCCGCGAAGCTCCTCGGCTGGGCCTCTCACGACTCACAGAGGTCTTTACGCCGGGAGCACAGCTGGTGCAACGCTGTCTCCGCGGCGGTGACCTGCAGCTGGATCCCGAAAAGGTGGAGATCATGCTCCTCGCGTTGGACGCAGCGCAAGATGTACTGGAGAGCCTCGAATCCACAGGCGAGGAGCCTGCAGAGGGGTTTGAAGACGTGCTCGAGCGACTCCGGGAGATCCCCGCAAGCCCAACGTGAAAGAGGCGCCTTGAGGCGCCCCTTCCATTCCACTCGTTCCTGTTTGCGTTCTCTACTGGACGATGAACTCCGTCAACACGCTTCGGAGCACATCCCCGCGGGGATAGCTCGTGCGCGCCGCCTCCGTGATCGTCGCCCTCACAAACTCGTATCCTGCGGGCGTCTGGAGATCCTTGGAGGTCTTGCCCATCAACGTCGGCATGATGGCGTCCTTGATCAGCGGGAGGCGTTCTTTCGCGATCTCGGGATCCACCCCATCGGACAGCACGATGGAGAACCCGATCTTGGCGTAGCGACGTTCCCGACGGTCGGCGAGGTTCACCACCAACTCCCCACCTTCCATCACGGCGCCTTCCACGCCCGGATTGGAGGTCGCCGCGATCGCGGTGGGACCCGCGTCAAACGCTCCAGCAAAGAAGAGCCCGATCGCCAGTACCAACACGACCATCAAGCCCATCAGAAGTCCCTTCTTTTGGGCGTTCTTCACCATCTCTTCCACGTTCTCGGTGTCCATTGTGTCTCTCGCTCAAGGGTCCATGGTTTTCAGACGCCAGCTGCGTCTCCAAACGATTTCCTCACTCATTCCATCGGATCCCTGCTGAAAATCTTGAGGAATTTCGAAATCCTGCCGAGAGCTTGTGAAACGAATGTGCGTGGACTGACGGTCTAAAGCGCATGGGCTCCACTCCCAGAACCCAAACCAGTCGATGGGGCATTATTTTGATACCGAAAAGTCCACGATATATGCGCTCTTCACCGTCCCGGGGATCGGTCCGATTCTGACCATGGCCTTCTTGTTTGTGAGCTCTACATGGAAGTAGTGGGCCGACCCATAGGTCGCCGTCATCCACTCGTGGACCTTCCCGAAGTCATGAGAATCGAAGGCCACCTGTTCAAGTTCGATTTCCGTGCCTTCGTAGATCTCCTGGAGGTCCGCCTTGACGCTCCTATTTGCCTCCCAGGGATGGATGAGTTGAATCGGGACGTGAACCCACTCCTCAGAAAAAGACGTTTGAAACTCAAGGCACCAACCCATGTGAGCGATGTCCACGCCGAGAAGTCGCTTCTCATCACATCTCTTCAGACCCCGAAATTGGTCGCACCCTGGCCCACCAGGAACCGATCCGGGGACGCAGAGGACCCCGCCATCTGAAATGGAGATGTTCAGGGTGGTTCCGATGCCTGGCAGAACAACCCTCGCGATCCTGGGCTGTGGGGGGCTTTGGATCTCACGGGTCGTTTTCGGAGCTTCTTGCACCGCCTGGGGCAGCGCAGGCCGGGTCTCGGCCCGCGTCGGCTCCGGGCTCGCCGTTGGGGGCGCGGCCTCGACCGCTGCCGGTGCGGAGACATGGGCCGCCCTGTCCATGGCTGCTGCGTCTGGGGCTGCGACGTAGAGAGGCGTGAGCGAGAACATCAGCACAAGCGAGAACATCGTTATTTTCATATGTCACCATCCTCATCCGAAAGGGGGATGCTTATTGTACAATAAAAGCGCCCGCGAGCCTAAGCTCACGGGCGCCGGGGTGGTGACTGTTGGAGTTTCTTAGAGAAGCGGACGATCGCCCCGGATGAGGCTGATTTCCACCCGTCGATTCATCGAGCGACCATCTTCCGTGGCGTTGGAGGACAGCGGCTGCGAATGCGCGAACCCCTGGGCGACCATGCGTTCCACCGGGACGCCCGCCCTCTCATTGAGCAGATGGACCACCGACGCAGCTCGCGCCGAGGAGAGGTCCCAATTCGAGCGATACCGACCGTTCGAGATGGGGCGATCATCCGTATGTCCAGCGACCGAGATCTGTCCGGCCATGCTCCCGAGGGTCTCACCGAGCATCTTGAGCACGCCCAGGTATTCCCCGGCCAGCTCCGCCTCGCCCCCTCCGAAGAGGCCCTGCTCCTGCATGCGTATCACGATGCGATCGTCGCGACCGATGACCTGGACCAGCCCGGTCTCGATATCCTCTCCGAGGGCCGCGTGCAGCTTCTCGATGTCCTCTCGCATCGCCTCTTCCTGCGCTTCGATTGCACCGGGATCACAGCGAATGTCAGGCTTGGTCTCATCGACCGTGACCTGACGGATGTCATCGAGCGGAGTCGGTGTCGGGCGTCCCGGGCTGTACTCCTCTGCGATGAGGCTTGTTCCCTTCGGGACCTCAAAGGCCCGCACGTCCCGCTGCACACCAAACGCCATCTTCATGGAGCCTGCGATCATCCGGTAGCGCTCCACATCCATCTCGGAGAAGGCCACCAGGAGCACAAAGAAGCACATCAGGAGCGTCATCAGATCCGCGAAGGTGACCATCCAGTCGGGGCAACCCGCGCTGGTCTCCTCGTCGCTCTCCGTCTCCTGCTCTTCATCCCAATTCTCATTCATGACGTCACCTTTCGTGGAGAGGTCCAGGACCTCAATCTACGCTGCCTCGGTGGCCGGAGCGCCGGCCTTGGCACCCGCCTGACCACCGCCAGACGTCTCACGCATTCCCTTCGGGAGGTAGGTGCGCAGGAGTTCCTGCACCACGCGGGGGTTGTGACTCTGTTGAATCGCGTTGATGCCTTCGATGACGAGAGCCTTCGTGAGCCGTTCCTTCCTGGCCTTCACGGAGAGCTTCTCGGCGATCGGAAGCGCCACCATGTTCGAGATCAACGCCCCATAAAGGGTCGTCAGCAGCGCGACCGCCATGGCTGGACCGATTTCCGAGGGGTCATCCATGAGGGTGAGCATCTGCACGAGACCGATCAGGGTCCCGATCATCCCCATCGCGGGCGCCGTTTCGCCGATCGCACGGAAGATCTGCTGTCCGGACTTGTGACGCTCGACTGAGCGCACCATCTCCGTCGTGAGCACCTTCCGAACGACCTCCGGCTCCAGACCGTCCGCGCAGAGGCGAAGGCCCTTCCTGAAGAATTCACTTTGGACGTCCTGATTCTCAAGCGCGAGGAGCCCTTCCTTGCGCACGATGCGCGAGAGCTCCACGGACTTCTCGATCAGTTCTGCCGGGTCTTCATCCGACTCCCTGAACGCGTTGCGAGCAACCGTGAGGCTGCCGAGAAGGTCCTTGAGAGGAAACTTGATCATCGCCACGGCGATGGTTCCACCGACCACGAGGAGGATTGAAGGTACGTTGATGAACGTCGAGAGAGTCGAGTCCACCACGATCGCCGCGATGATAATTCCCGCGCCGCCAATCAATCCTATGAGAGTTGCAATATCCATAACCACCCACTTTTCCATCGGCGCTGCCGGGTCTCGACGGCACCGTGTCACCAATCCAAACATCGACAGTGGAAAACAAGACTTTAGGAGAAAATGCTGTCTGTTTTTGAGAAGCGTATGCTGCGCTACGATCCCTGGAGGAGATCAGAGGCGAATCCAGAAGTCGACCACGGGGTATGCGGGCAAGGAGAGAACGTCTTCGCTCCCGGTTCGAATCGGGAAATTCCCGAGGGCCACACCGACCCCCAATCGCGCCCGGTCCCACGCAAAAGCCCACATGGCGAGCGCCTCGGCGTTGGTGAGATCGCCGGTAGCCGAACTCATGGAGAGGCTCCCCTGAACGATGAGGAGATTGCCGCTGTTCACGATCCAGTTCAACCCCAGCCCCGCCGTCACTCCATGCTCTCGTCGCTCGAGGACGATCCCCTCGGTCTCCACGCGCGTGGCGAAATCCACAACATCGTCGGCGGCGACGAGAACGTCGGTATCGGGCTCCGGTTCGGTCGTGGAAAACTCCACGAAATATCCCAGGCTCGGCGTCAGAATCACCCCCGAACCCAGCGAGAAGGAAGCGAGGAGACTCCCCTCGACGACGCCGGGGAATCCCCCTTCGTCCAGCTCGCGGATGAATGTCTGGACATAGCTACCGGCAAGGGTCAGCGCAAAGGGCTCCGAGACAATCTGGTAGCGCGCAGAGATGTTCGGGGTCAGCAGCAGCTCGAAGATCGGATGCAATCCGACAGAGAAGGAGTCGCTCACCCCATAGTGAATCGGAGTAAAGACGCCGATCATGAACTCGCCCGGGTCGAGCATGTGGGCCGTGTTGTGGACGACATCCCGATCGTTTTTCCATCGGGCATCCGCTCCCGAAGGGTTCATCACGAGGAGTCCCACGACCCCAACCAACACCAGCCATTGGCTCCGTGAATGCATACCCAGGTCCCCTTTCCCTAGAAGAGCCCCATCCTACACCGGGACAGCGCCCCCCGACAGTCCTTGACCCGTTCGATTCCAAGATTGACGCCATCATCGACCTCTGCAACCATGCGGCGCTTCTGGCGTGATTGGACGCCATCGGGAGAGAGTTTTGGAAGAGGTCGGCAACGCATACGGGGACGCAATCATCGATCGCATGCACCGTGAAGCCGCACGGGCCCTCCAGGCCGCGCGGCTGAGCGGGGACGGGCTTCACTTCGCGGACGAGCCCGACCATGTCCTGCTCCTCGGGCGCCGAGTCAACGAAGAAACCCAGAACTTCACAGCGATCGGGCGCCTTCATGAGCAGCTCCTGGAGACCCCTCTCGAGAGCGAGAAGCTGCGCGCTGCCGCCACTGTGGGGGCGCCTCGACTGAGCAGCTGGGTGGAGACCGCGATCGCTCATTGGCTCTGGGAACGAGCAGGCTGGTGGCAGCTGAGCGAGTACGTCGAATGCTCCTGGGTCCCCTGGCAGACTGTCGTCAACCGAATGATCCGCGAGAAGCGTGGTTTGCAGAGCCGAGCGGAACGATTCGCATCGGATGCTGCTGCCAGCGTACCGCTTCCAGTCGCGCAGAGCGCCTTCGAGCAATGGCTCCCCATCGCCCTCGGATCTCTCGGGAACCCAGGCGACCCCACGGAGGCCTTTGCGATGGCCGCAGGTCTCCGGCAACGCATGCCGGAGTCGGTCATGGAAGACTTCCTCGAGGACATCAAGCCGGCATGCCGCGTGATGACCCTCTCTCTTCCAGATACCGAACAGATGGATTTGGCCATTCCCCCCCAGTTGGACTGGTCGCTCTAAATGGCCGTCGCCTCCCTGCTCCCGCTCCCCCGTCACGTGGCGATCATCATGGATGGCAACGGACGGTGGGCTGAACGGCATGGATTGGAGCGTCCTGAGGGCCATCGCGCAGGCGCTGAGGCAGTGCATCGCGTGGTGCAGCACGCCCGCTCCATCGGCATCCAGGAGTTGACCCTCTACGCGTTCTCTGCTCAGAACTGGGACCGACCTGCGAGCGAAGTGGACCACCTCATGGGGCTCCTGCAGGAGTTCATTCATGTCCACCTCCCCGATCTCCTGGGAAACGGGATCCGATTGTCGATGATCGGCGATCAGGAACCGCTGCCCCAGGCGACCCAGACCTGCCTCTCCGAAGGCATCAAACAGACCGCTGAAGCCCTCGGGATGACCCTCTGCCTCGCCCTGAACTACGGCGCAAGAGAAGAGATCGTGCAAGCGACCCGGTCGATCGCCGAGGCCGTCCAGACGGGAGCGCTCTCTCCAGAGAACATCGACATGGACCTCTTCGAAGAACACCTCCACACCGCGCACCTCGCCGGCGATCCGGACCTCGTCGTTCGGACCAGCGGTGAGCAACGCCTCTCGAATTTTCTCCTCTGGCAGGCAGCCTACGCCGAGTTCTACTTCACCCCAACCCTCTGGCCCGACTTCG
>Ga0114996_10007964_pt1 | contig 11869 bp, 18 predicted proteins | sample ArcticOcean_MG_C_4_FD_87039 | JGI IMG/M metagenome (GOLD analysis project Ga0114996, IMG submission 87039) | Marine microbial communities from western Arctic Ocean - ArcticOcean_MG_CB4_134 | ecosystem: Environmental > Aquatic > Marine > Oceanic | place: Arctic Ocean: Canada Basin | collected... | reverse complement strand
TTTATGGTGCCCTAATTCTCATTAATCTATAATTCATTAGCAACCATTGGTAAAAAGGCACCAGCATCAGATACAATTCCTAATGCTTGCCAAGTACCACGATCCATTAACTTTGTTACAGTTGGCTGATTTATGTCAATGATTATTACTTTGACATTGGCAGGAAGCATATTTCCTGTTGCAATTGAATGTAACATACTGGCTACCATTATAACCAATGACGCATCTTTGAGAATTTCCTTATATTTTTTCTGAGCTAGTGTAACATCTACAATCACATCAGGCAAAGGACCATCATCACGTAAGGATCCAGCTAAAACAAAAGGTACTTTCTTTTTTATACATTCATACATTATTCCTCTTGTTAGTTTTTTTGTTTTCACCATTTTTTCGATAGAGCCGGCTTTAAAGACTGCATTAATAGCTTCCATATGATTTCTATGACCTCTCACAGCAAGTGTTCCATCACGAATGTTCATTCCTAGAGATGTTCCTAGTGTAGCATATTCAATATCATGAACAGCAAGTGCATTTCCAGCTAAAACAGCATCAATGTATCCACGACGAACAAGTGTTGAAACTGATTCAGAAGCACCTGTATGAATAATTGCAGGGCCACCAACTAGAACAATCTTACCACCATTCTTTTTGGTACGTCGTATATCCTCTGCAACTTTTTTAGCTATATGTTGGGTAGGTCTCTCACTAGAGCTTCCACTTCCCATGAATTCAAACACATTCATTCCTTCTCTTGGTCTTTCTGGAGGAATTATTTTCACACCATTTTCTCCGACAACAATTTTATCTCCTTTTTTCACTTGACGTATAGGAATACACATCGCTTTTTTTCCTTTTACTAAAATACATTTATCCATCATCATGTTTTCTACGTTAATCCATATGTTAGCAAGAAAAATCTGCGTTGGATTATTTGTAGTACTGTAAAAATTATCAGGCATAACCATATTTTTCATCGTAACTTTTAGTGTTACATTTTTTTGAGTCTTGGATGTAGCGCCCTGGCGATAAACATAATTTAAGATTGTATCTAGATTTTTTGTATTATTTCCTGTTACAAGCAGCTTCGCATAACTTTCATCCTTCTTCTTTTTACCTACTTGTATATCTAAAACTTCGAATGAACCACCATGATCCATAATTCCATCAAAAACTTTTGTAAGGATCAGAGAATCTATTAGGTGTCCTCGCATCTCGATTTCGGATGAAAATTTCTTCATATCTTCGCTTAAATTATTGGTAAGTAAAATGTTACGACAATATAATTTGATTAACTACTATACTGGGAGGCTAACCTCACCGTCATACTCTTCAATATTATCTGATTTTAGTGAATTTATTATATTGATTTTTTCTTCGTCAGATAATCCTTGGGCAATAGTCTTAGCAATTCCATTTTTATCACATAACACAAGTATGTATCCACCATCATCAGTTACTACAAATCCAGATGGACCATTAACAACGGCATACAAATTTTCTTCTCCAACCGGCTCCCACACATTCGTTTTATTGTCTTTTAGTGCTAATGCTGGCATTGCTTTACCATTTGCAAACTTGTTGAGATATTCTCTAGCATCTCCTACACGTTTCTGTCCAACCTTTAGAGCCATGAAATATTGCATTTTATATCATCTATACCTACTTCTTATTTTTTGATTTTTTCTTAGGATGGCGGTTACTCTTTTTTTTCTTAGGTTCAGTATAATAATCTGCAGCAGCAATTTTTGGGTTTAAAACTTGCATTAGATGTTTTTTAACACCAGTCATTTTCTTTTTCGGCTCATTATTCTTTTTTCCAATAAAGTTAAAAAAACCCATGATAAGTAATTAGATAATACATGATAAATATTATTCTATAAAATTTGAAATAATATTAGATAAGTTTTTGTTTTTAATTCCTATCTTTGCAGTATTGAAGAATGTTTGAAGTTTTTCTTTTGAAATTCCTTTATCATAATAAAATTTTGCTTGAAATGCCATTTCTAATTTATCAACATCGTGCAATAATTCAGCTTCCTGCGAAGAATTTTTTTGATATTCATTCCATAATTCAAAATATTGTTCAGCAATTTTATTTGGAAGGTTTTTTAAAATTTGTTTCATGGCAAAGTTTTCCTTCTTAATTTTTTCATTTTTTAACATTTTATCTGGAGTTATGTCACCAATTATTGATTCAGACAAATCATGCAATAATGCCATTTTAATAATTTTTTCAGTGTCTAACCCATCTAAATCTGATAAAACCATTGACATAACAGAAGTTGAATAACTATGATCCGCGACTGATTCAGGATTATCAATTTCAAGTTTTTCCTTCCAGCCTTGTCTTGGAACATTCTTTAATTCTAAAACTCTTTGAAAAAACTGTCCAATCATTTTATTTATGTCATTATTTTTAAAGGACAGGCTTAAATCTGTAACAATTTGAATTGCGGATATGCCAGGGTAGCTCAGCCTGGGAGAGCACTCGGCTGAAGACCGAGCTGTCGCGCGTTCAAGTCCCGCCCCTGGCACTAATTTTTTATTCAATAATAAATGATAATATTTTAATACAAGATATCATATTGTTTTTCTGAATTTGTCATGAAAAATGAAAAGACCAAAGTAGTAAAGCCAAAATCTAAAAAAGATAAAAAAAAGTCATCTAAGAAGACGATTAAAAAATCGGTTGATTTAGTCGACGATCCAGCTATCATAGTAATAGACGATAATTTAGAAGTGGATCAAGAAAAGGAAATGGAAGAACGTAAAGCGTATTTAGAAGAATCACGTTCTCAAGATTCTGGTGATTGACTAAATATTTATCTATTTTAGTGGGTAATAGAAAACATGAGAGCATTATGTTTGATCACAATTAAACCAGGAACAATTGATGAAGTAATCACATCACTAATAAAAAAACGCAAGATTGCAAAAGAGATTTTACCAGTAACTGGCAGGGCAGATGTTTGTGTTCTTCTGAATGGGTCTATTGATAATATTAATATCGCAGTTATGGATTTTAAAAAGATTAACTACATAGTTTCAACTGAAACTCTAATAGAAATGGAGGTTGATTTAGGCTGGTAAAGGCAATAGTATTAGTAAAATCTCCTAAAAAATTAATTGCGGCAAAATTGAAACAAGTAAATTTAGTGTATGAATCTTTTCCTGTTAATGGCCAGTTTGATGCGGTTGCACTAATTCAAGTAGAAAGCTTGGCACAAATTAAGGATATTACGACTCAGATACAAAAAATAAATGGAGTAGAAAGAACTGAAACAATGATAGAGGTACAGTAATAAACAATTTACAATAACGAAGATTAGAAGATGTATGAATATTAAAAAAGTTGGAAATGTTATATTGGCAGTAAAGGATCTGAATAAATCAGTTGAATTTTATAATAAAATTTTAGGTATGCCGATAAAAAGACAAAGGGATAATTGGGTTGACCTCGGTCAATCTGGTGCATTACTTAGTCTCCACCCAGCATCTACGGAACTTCCAACACCAAATGATATGATTATGATCGGTTTTGTAGTAGGTGATGTTTCTTCTGTGATTGATGAATTGAAATCTAAAAATGTAAAAATTCATAGGAATATACAAAATAAATCATCTGGAAAAAATGCAATTATATTAGATCCTGATGATTATATGATTTCGTTCTTTGAACCTGATTTCAGTGCTGAAAAAAATATTCAGTCAGGTGGTTACATAGGATTTACTCCTGAATAGAATTTATTAATCCGATTTTTTTATTGATATAATGGACTTTGATTCTGATTTTATAGATAATGGGTTCGTAGATTTAGGATCAGTTTTAGATAAAACCAAATGTGATGAATTAATCAAAAAAGTACATGGAACAAGGAATTTTGGACCAGAATTATTTATAGATGAAAAACAGCATAGAATTAATCCCAGATGGACAAAAAATAATCCAGGACCAGGAATTAATTTAACAGAAAAATTCGATTTAGATTTTATTGAAAATAACGATTCTTTTAAAAATTCAATGACGAGAGTTTTAGGCCCAGATTACAAAATAATGCATAAGTCATTTGTAGTTGGTGTTCCAACTGATTGGTTACCAGAATGGGTGAAAAATGATACAGAAGATCTAATGGATGCAAATTTAGGAGCATGGATCAAGCCTGAATTTCAAGACATGACATATTTCAGAGGAATAGACTTTCATCAAGACTTGATTGATTATAAATCAAGACTTTCAGATTTTATCACACTTTATGTATATCTTGATAATGTAGATATGAAAATGTCACCACTTATGATAATTCCAAAAAGTCATGTTTTTGGAGCAACAAAATTTCCACATGATCTAAAAATTGAATTGGATACTGAGAATTGTTTGTATTCAGATACAAGAGGTAACACCACAAATTTAAATTATAAATTTTTAACTGGAAATTCAGGGCAGTTGTATTTTTGGTCAGCATTAACATTGCATGGGACACAAGCTCAAATGGCAGATAAATCACGTATATCTCTAAGATATTTAATTGAACGATCAAAAATTAGCGGTGAATTTTTAATTGATAAGTTTAATGAAACCATAAATTTTGATTTATCACTTGATTCCACACGTAATTATCTAGAAGGTGTTAGCAAACCTACACATGGAAAGATGTTAAAACCCTGATTTACGAAAATTAAATTTTTTGCTAACATTATAATTTTGTTATATAACAAATTTATCGTGTAACTATTGTTTTTTCTGTTCTAATTTCTTTTTTAATTCTAAATTTTCTTTCAGAATTTTTTCTTTCTCTTTTTTTAGTAGTGTGACAGAATTTTCTTTTGAATATAATGGATGTCCAGGTGGAATTAATCGATTTAGTGACATACTTAGAAGATTTGTTGCCATTTGTTGGTACATTTGCGCAAAATTTTCTAGATTAGGATTTAGTGCAGCATTATCTGTAGATAATTTTTCTTTTAGCTTTGGTGCATTCACCAAACCTTTTGGGATAGTTGCATTTGGTGGGTAACGAATTGAATCTGGTGCAAAAGCAGAAAAATCTGTTGCAAAACCATACATATTGAAAAGTCTTTTTGTCTTCAAATCTTCCATAGTTTTTAGGAGTTATTGGCATATTTGTTCTTTAGTATACGTAGAATATAGTAATAAGGTAAAGATAGAATGAGCTCTTATCAATTACCATCGATCGTTGATCCTTATAGCGATCATAAGTTTTTTGAAAAAAATGATCCAACGGCAAAAAAAGAAATGTCTAAAATGTGAAAAAGACATACATCCTATGGAATTACATAAACTTGTTATGTATGTAATCGAGGAAGAATTTACTGAGCATCATTATGAACATGTTGAATGTCCTGAAAAGTTTACAGTTTGATTAGATTTTATGTAATAGGTTTTATGATAAGATATGAGATTAGGGAATAAAACAGACGATGAGTTTTTGATTGGACTCAATGAAAAAAATAATCAGATTCAAAATATTTTTCATGAAAAAGTCAAAGATATTGCAAAAAAATATTCGATAGATGTTATGATGCAGAATGGAACTGTAAAAAAACAGGAAACTTTTGATGTAGAAGAAATTCATAAAATTTACACTAGGTTTGCTGATAAATTGCAGGGTTGGATGTCAGATGGAATCTCAAGTACTAACGATGAGGGTATTAGAAGAAATTTTATCAAATTGAATACTAATATTGATGATTGTAAAATTTTGTTACATCTTTCTATACAATATCATGTTATATTATTTTATCAACCAAACTATGAAGTTATGAAAAAGCAAAAAGAATTATCAGAATTTATGGATATGACAAAAAAACATGAAAGTGAACTTACTGAAAAGAGTGACCATGTAATACTTGAAAAATTAAAGGCTGAAGGATATAAGGATCTAGATACACAGAATCTTTTTGAAATTTTTTATAGGGATGATAAAATTAGGGAAAAAATCATGAGTGAAATTGAATTACAAACTGATGGTGATTTACAAAAAATTACTCGGCGCAAAGAAAGTCTCTGTAAGGCATTAGATGATTTACTTCTTGAAACATATCAAATGGAACCTGTCCTTATTGATGAAGCAAGACTTGTGACAGGCGAGGAAGGCTGTGTATGTAACATTGACATTGAAATGTTTGAAAATGATCAGAAAAATAGTTTGTTTGATTCCAAAAAAGTTTCAAATAGTACAAAAGAAAAAATCAGTGCTTTTATTGATCAAGTTTTGGAAGCAATAATCTAATTATTCCAAATCATGGATTTGGTGAAAATGAATGGTGTGTCAATTGGTTGATCAAGTGTCCAATATGTTGGTAATGTAACTGTCTTGACAACTTCAAGATTATAATATTCAATTACTTTTCCCCAACCCCACTTTGATTTGTCTCTAGAATCTTTTCTCATTACATGACTTCCAGTAAATACAAAAATTGGGTTTGCTTTCAAATTTGGAATAGACATAATTTTAGAAATCACACTATTTGCCAACATTTCACCAACTTCTGGAAGTCCAGATATGAAAAATATTGGTTGTGATAATTCAAGCGATGCATAATCAAATTGTGTAGCATCCGCCATCATTGGCTTGAAATTTATCTCAGTACTTGATACTATTTTCTTTTCAAGGCTTACAAGGTTTTCATCAATTTCAATTCCATATGATTGGATACCTGCAACTTTGGCACAATAGGCAATTCTACCATCACCTGAACCAATATCAATTATTTGTTTAGCACCAAGACTTTTTGATTCTAATGCAAGTGCATATGCTGAAAGTATCCATATGGGGTAAAATGGCGCATAGCTTGTGTCATGCTTTATACTATCAAGCCAATAGTTATTCACATCTCCATGATAGACCTTGCAGACAGTATCCAGTATCTTCATTTCATAGGAACCAGAATAAATTAAATTATTTTCAGCAAATTTGTGAAGCATTTTTAATTCATGTTCATCAATTGAAAATGATTCATGTAAAATGGGTATAATCTCGTAAATGTGACTAACACTTTGGTTCTTTTTCATAAATTCAGTCTTTAGTGTAACCACATCATTAGCAAATGTTTCATTCATAATATTGTAAGATGTTTCTCATTGATTAGCCCAGCTATTTGTTTGCAGATATAAAATAATAGAAGATATGGCAAATGCTGTTATTATTGCTATTCCACGTAAATTAACTATTTTTTCATCTTCATCTTCCATAAAATCATTCAGTACACTTTATCTTAAAAATTATGTAAATCTAAGAATAAACAACACCTTGATGAATTAAATAACCAATTAAATCAAAAAAATAGGAATTAGATGAGTGTTACATATGATGATGTTGTTGCTGCACAAAAAGCACAAGTAGATGTGATCAGAAAAACATCTCTTACCTTTTCAGATACATTTACAGAGATAACTGGTTCTACAGTCTACTTGAAAAATGAGTTTGAACAAAAAACTGGTTCATTCAAACTTCGTGGAGCATATTATAAAATTAAAACATTGTCTACTGAAGAAAGAAAAAATGGTGTAGTAGCTGCTTCTGCTGGTAATCATGCACAAGGTGTTGCATTTGCATCAGCGTTAGAAAAGATCAACTGTACAATAGTTATGCCAAAAAATGCCTCTCCTGCAAAAGTTGCTGCTACAAGGGGATATGGTGCAACAGTAGTATTGAATGGAAAAAATTACGACGAAGCATGGATAAAGGCACAAGAAATTGCTAAAACAACTAGGGCAACAATCATTCATGCATTTGATGACTCGCAAATTATTGCTGCACAAGGTGTGATTGGCTTAGAAATAATTGAACAGCTTCCTGATGTTGATGAGATTTATGTACCAATAGGTGGTGGTGGATTAGTAGCAGGTGTTTTAGTTGCTGTCAAAGATAAAAATCCAAATGTAAAAGTTATCGGCGTAGAATCAAAATCATTTCCTTCAATGAAAAAATCGTTAGATTCCGGTAAAGTGGAAACTATTGAAGGTGGATTTACTGTTGCGGATGGAATATCAGTCAGAACACCAGGTGAACAAACATTTGAAATTATCAAAGATAAAATTGATGAAATTGTACTTGTCGATGATGATGAAATCATCAATGCGATGTTCTTATTGATGGAAAGATCAAAATCAGTTGTTGAGCCTGCTGGTGCAGCTGGACTTGCATATTTGATAAGCAAAAAGCCATCACCAGGAAAAAAAGTCGTTCCAATATTATGTGGTGGAAATATTGACATGTACTTGCTTGGTCAAATAGTTGCAAAAGGTCTGACAACGATGGGCAGAATGGTAAAGATTTTCATTTTGCTTAAGGACAAACCAGGAGCATTGAAAGAAGTTGTTGACGAATTGGCATCACTCAGTGCAAACATTGTAGAAGTTGTTCATGATCGATTAAGCTCTAATGTACGTGCTGGAACAACTGGTGTTACATTAAGCTTAGAAACAGAAGATCAAAAACATATGGACGAACTAATACAACATTTGGAAGAGAAAAACATAGACTTCAAGGTTCTTACTTAATCGAGATAAGAAATGATTGAATGAGATAGTACCAGTATCTCATTCAATCTTTTGGTTTGGTACAATATTAGCTTAAAAATCTAACAATAAAAATTATTGCAACAACAGCAAAACCAACCAAGTATATCTTATTTCTTCGTGTTATCATGATAATACAGACAAAAAGAGTCTGGTTAAGGTATTTACTTGAATTTTTTCTTGACAAACTTCTTTAGACCCACTCTTTTCAGATCCTGAGATTCCTTGAGAACTGATTTATGCTGCTTTTCCTTGTGGGATTTTAGCATCTTTCTGATATTACTGGATTCGTTAGCCAGAATTTTTAGGGCATAAATTCCAGCATTTGCTGCCTTGTTTACACCAACAGTTACCACTGAAGAGCCAGACGGCATCTCAGATATTGACAATAAAGAATCAAGACCACCAAACGCAGATTTTTTCTGTTGCTTGTCATTGTAAACCAGTATTGGAACACCAATCACTGGCAGAACGGTATGTGATGCAATCATTCCTGGTAGGTGTGCAGCACCTCCAGCGCCAGCTATTATTACTTTGAATCCATTTTTTTCTGCATGCTTTGCATACTCTTCCAATCTTGTTGGGGTTCTATGAGCCGAGATTATCTGATCTTCGTGACCAACGCCAAACTCATCAAGAATTTCAGCTGCACCGTGCATTATTCTGCTATCAGAACTGGAACCCATAATGATTCCAACAAGTGGCTTTTTCATAGTATTCATAGACCTCAAGATGTTTTTAATGTAACGAACAGTGGTATCCAGCTCAAAAAAGATAACTAAACTAAATTTTGACTAGTCACGAATAAAAAAAACCAAGCCTAAAATGTTCTACTACATTTTTGTAATTTCTATATAGAAAATTCATTCCTTATGATTCTAAGATTTTTTTAATTCCATCTAGCATTACTGCCATCTTGTGGGCGTTTGCTTTGTAATGTTTAGATGAACCCGAATCCTCAAAATCTTGAATTAATTCTAAAGTTTTTTTGATTTTTTCCTTATCAGTTAGTGTCCATGCTGGTTGTTTTTCCTTATCGTTCATAACATCCTAAAACAGTACTTTATCTTAAAAATTGTGGATATTCAGGAATAAACCAATCGCGAAGATCAACTATAACTTCCATCTGTTGAGGTGTAGTTTAACTAACGATAAGATCAACGTGGCAGTGGTTTTTATCTAGTTTATCTTTAGGGTAATTATGACAAAAAGGCTTGGAATTATAGGAGGAGGTCAGCTTGGCATGATGATAACTGAAGCTGCCAAAAATCTAAGTGAGTATATATCAGAAATCACAGTGCTTGACCCAACAGAGAATTGCCCAGCTGCTCAGGCCGGTGCAAAGCAAATTGTCGGTGACTTTAAGGACGAACTTGCAATCCTGAAACTTGCAGAACAGTCTGACATCATTACATATGAGATAGAATCTGGTAATACGAATGTGCTAAGCAAACTAAAGGCAGAGATTGAGCCATCTCCATCCACCCTGGGCATCATACAAGACAAACTTTCACAAAAAACATTTCTTTCGGAAAACGAACTTCCCGTTTCACAATTTTATGAGATTACATCCTTGGATGACCTACATGAAAAAATTAAGGAACTTGGGCTTCCCGTTCTGCTAAAGTTAAGGAGAGACGCATATGATGGTAGGGGAAATTTCAAGATTACATCACCAGATGAAGTTGAAAAGGCATACAAATACTTTGGCGGAAAAAGTCTGATGGTTGAAAAATTTGTCAATTTTAAGATGGAAGTATCCGTGATAGCGGCTCGAAACACAAAAGGTGAGATTGCCGCGTATCCTTTAGTGGAAAACATTCATGAGAATAACATTTTGAAGATAACAATTGCTCCTGCGCGCGTATCAGACGATGTGATAAGAGATGCGAGCAAAATTGCAAAAAAGACGATGGAAGTATTGAAGGGTGCAGGTGTTTTTGGAATTGAGATGTTCATTGATCATGATGATAAGATTCTCATCAATGAAATAGCACCACGTGTGCACAATTCTGGTCACCATACGTTACAATCATGTAAGACATCACAGTTTGAACAGCATCTTCGTGCAATACTTGGGCTGGAGCTTGGAAATACTGACCTTATCCATAAAACTACCATGTGCAATATTTTAGGTCCTGATGGATTTGAAGGAAAATACAAACCAGTTCATATAGAAAAGGATGGTGTATATCTGAAGATGTATGGAAAAGATATCTCAAAGCCACAACGCAAGATTGGTCACTTTAACGTTGTAGACTTGAGTGACTCCAAGGACGCGTCCGAGTTGCTGAAAACGGCTGACGAGATAAAAAACTTGGTCTCAATCGTGCCCATTAGCTAAAGTAAGTTCATTCTTTGATTTCTTTAAGCATATTATGAAACTCTATAGTTAGGATTAGTTTATTAATTCTGAAACTTTGAGCTAATCATGGCAAAAGCTGCAGCATTAGTAATCACTGGCATATCAATTGCGTTGCTAGTAATTTATGGCGCAGATGCTGCTGTTGGTGCAGGTAATCCTGACCATCAGGGCTTTCTAGATATGGATCACAAGACAAGAGGACTTGGTCTTGGTGGTCCTGCAATGGTTTTGCCATTAATCGCATATTTTATTTCACGAAATGATTCGTCCAAGGGACTTGGTGGAATGATACTAGTTGCAGGCATTCTGATCATAATTGGTGCTGTAACAGTGATTGGCATGGCTGATCTTTCTGAAGTTACAGAAACAACTAGAAATCCACTCATGGAAGTAGCTCCGTTACTAATAGTTGGTGGAATTCAAATGTGTCTTGGCGTATTAAAGATAAAAAAATCTTAGATATGTCAGTTTGTGAAAAATGCAAAAACAAAGTTCCTAAAGTGTATAATTGTGAGCATACGGATGATCAGGACTATTGTTCAGATTGCTATACTGAACTGCATTACTATCTGACTGAATAAAATAGTAATAGCCTTTTAGCTTACATGTTTATATTGATTATAACACGTTTTTCTACATTCTCTTTATTTTTTCTATATAGAATATCAAGATATTTTTAAAATTACTTTTGGTGTGGACATTTGCCAAGTATACCTTTAGCGAAATTACAATAGATAAGACCTATGTTCAGGAACTAGCAGACTTTTGTACTTCCTAGTCTTTTCTATTTTTATGACCGAGCCAGAACACAAACCAGAATCTGAACCAGAATCTGAACCAGAACCTGAAACAGAACCTGAAGCAGAATCTGAACCAGAACCTGAAACAGAACCTGAAGCAGAACCTGAAACAGAACCTGAAACAGAACCTGAAACAGAACCTGAAACAGAACCTGAAACAGA
>Ga0114996_10007963_pt1 | contig 11870 bp, 8 predicted proteins | sample ArcticOcean_MG_C_4_FD_87039 | JGI IMG/M metagenome (GOLD analysis project Ga0114996, IMG submission 87039) | Marine microbial communities from western Arctic Ocean - ArcticOcean_MG_CB4_134 | ecosystem: Environmental > Aquatic > Marine > Oceanic | place: Arctic Ocean: Canada Basin | collected... | reverse complement strand
CTATAGATCCAGAAGGTTACAGACCTGGAAAAATTAATGTGATAACTAATTGATTTATTTTGATAATGCTGCTTCAACTGCAGTTCATCCAGAAGTGGTTAAAGAGATGTTACCGTATTTTGATGTACAGTATGGCAATCCATCATCAATCCATCAATTTGGTAGGAAAACAAAGAATGCAATAGAAAAAGCACGAAAGCAAGTAGCCGCACTTATTGGTGCGGAACCAGATGAAATTACATTCACCTCAGGTGGAACTGAATCAAATAACACTATTTTCTATGGTATAAAATTTCAAGGAGCAAAATTTGAGGGAAGTCAGATCATAACATCGTCAATAGAGCATGATGCAGTTTTAAAACCCATAAGAGAATTTGAAAAAAATGGGTGTCAGGTCATATATCTACCAGTTGATGAACACGGAATTGTAAATTCCGATGATATTACTAATTCGATAACCCCACAAACAGTTATGGTTAGTATCATGTTTGCAAACAACGAAGTAGGTACAATACAACCCATTAAAGAAATATCAAAAATTTGTAACAAATATCAAATACCATTACATACTGATGCTGTACAAGCAGCAGGTAAGGTTCCAATCAATGTAAAAGAATTAGGCGTTGACGCATTATCAATTTCTTCACATAAAATTAATGGTCCTAAGGGTGTTGGTGCATTATTTATAAAAAAAGGTTTCACAGTAGTACCATACCTTCTGGGTGGTGGTCAGGAGAATGGAATGCGTTCTGGCACTGAAAATGTTGCTAGTATAGTAGGATTTGGAAAGGCTTGTGAGATTGCAAAAGAAAGCTTAAACAAAAATATCTCTCACTTTCAAGTACTTCATTCTTCAATGCTCTCAAAAATAGTCAAAGAAATACCTTATGTAAAACTTAATGGCCATACAGAAAAAAGAATTTTCAACAATATTCATCTTACATTTCTTGGAGTAAATGGTGAAGACTTGATCATAAAGTTGGATGAACATGGCATTGCTGCTTCAACTGGATCTGCATGTTCAGTGCACACTCAAAAAGCATCACATGTATTGAAAGCAATGGGTTTTAACCATGAGCAAATAACTGGTTCGTTACGGATATCGTTTGGATACATGAATACGCTGGATGAAGTAGAGCAAGCAGTAGAAGTTTTAAAAAAAGTTGTAGCAGAATTACGAAGTGTTTCTCCTTATAAAACAAAATATAGTTTTTGAATCTAATTATATCTAATAGAAAATTTGCTTTTAGATATTATAATTGCTGATGATACTGCTACAACCAAAATTATAATTACTACACTTCCAAATTCAGGGATTACATATGTGCCTATTATCTCGATCCACTTGTCACCTTCTTCTAATGGGATACGTATAGTTCTATAATCAGAGCTGGTAGCAATTTCTTCATATTCAACCTGCACAAAATTTTTCCCAATAGAGACAGGGTCTTTACTGATCAAAATTATGAAAGCTTCACGTTCACCATCATTTTGAGCATCAAAGCTGGCTCTAGGTAATTTGAGAACTATGTTACCATTGGAATTTGCGTCTATTGCTACAAGAAGCGAGTAGCGCTCCTGAACCATCTGTATTTTATTAACATCACCACCCCTTATCGTATATCCTACATCAAAAGTTCCTGAGTTGGGAATATCAACCGGAAGAATTTCGGAGCCTTCCTCACCCATCTGATTAAAAAATTCAAAAGTTATTTCTGCTATCTGAGTTGGAGTGTATTGTACCCTAACAGTGTAAGTGCCATCTTCATTCCATTTTGTTCCAGTAGCATAGAAACTTACAGCAAATGTTCCATCTTTTGCAACATTTGGCTGAGCAATCGTTATCAAATTTGTATCATGGTAGATTTGTATAGTTATAGGCATATCCTCAAAAACTGTTTTAACACTACCAAAAATCACTACGTAGTCTCCATCATAGTATATGTCATTGGAAGTTGATACTGAAAGTGATTCTTCTGCTTCTGCAGTATGAAATGCAAGAATACCAAGCATCAGAGTAAAGATAACACAAAAAATTTTACTGTTATACATGATCAGTTTAAATTTGATTTGTATATTTCCTTTACTGATTTCTTTATTTTATTGCAAAAATAAAAAGACGAATTTTAGTATTTTGGTACCAAACTGAGTCTTGTCTTTGCTGTAACTACAATTATTGATACAATTGCTATTGCGAGTATCATTGCTGCTATTACACCAAATTCTGGGATTGCCCAACTACCATGAATTTCAATTTTTTCAGTTCCTACTGTACAGGGAATTGTTAACGTATTTCCAACCTGCGTGAAATCCTGCATTTCTTGATTGTTTATTATAACAGCAAACGTTCCGTCCTCAAAAGGTTTGATTAGTTCTTCATGTAAGGTGAGTGTTATTATTCCATCAGTTTTTGGTTCAAGATGTACTATAATACTATCATCATCCCCATTAGCAAAGAAAGCAGGATCAGCATCGCAAGTCATATCATACTCTATCTGTCCTGCACCTAATCTATAAAATTCTCCAGTAGATTCTTCCAGCGTTCCACTTACAGCTATTCCAATTTCAGATTCTGTTTCAGAAGTTTCTATAGCATCAACTAGTTTAACTGACACAGTTGCACTTGCTAAGCTGCTATATTGAGCTTGAAACTGATAGACGCCATTCTTTTTCATTAAAAAAGTTGATGTATTAATTGAAAGTGAAAAATCGCCATCACTGTTTACACTAAGTTGGTATATACCACAAACACCTGCACCGCTTGGACTCTTACATAGAATAGTAACTTCAGAACCTCTTAGGTCTACAGGTTCAGCATGACCAGTTAGAATAATTATTGATGCATGATCATAAATCTGTTTATCGGTATCTAATGTTAAAACAGTTTCAGCAAACGTTTGTGATACTATACCCGTTCCAGATAGAATCAAAAGAGCGATAGGAACAAGTGCTACGTATCTATTCATATGATTTGGTTGACGTGATATAGTCTATTTATCTAGTAAGTCTAATAAACAAAATAAAAAGATGAATTTTAGTACCTTGGTACCAAACTGAGTCTTGTCTTTGCTGTAACTACAATTATTGATACAATTGCTACTGCGAGTATCATTACTGCTATTACACCAAATTCTGGGATTACATGACCATCTATAACTTCAACTTCAGCGGATACTTGATAATTTGAAGCTGCTCCTTGAACTGCTTTGATTGTATACAATCCATCTTGACTCCATAATGCTCCACCTGTTGAAATTGTTGTTGCAAAGCTACCATCTGAAGGAGATATCTGAGATACTGTTACAATGTTTCCATTTGGTGCTGTAACTGTAAGTGTAATGTCTGCACTTCGGTCAGTTGTTCCACTTACATCAATTGTAGTAGAACCTTCCATGCCACCAGCTGTTAGTGATAATCCACTTGCTGATTCTGTTATTGCGGTTGTTGTTGTTGCAACATCTTCTGATCCATCAACAATATTGCTTACTGAGTTGGATGAATCTGAACTTCCACCTGAAACATCAATGCTAACTGATAGATTGTATTTTGAAGATGATCCTTGGTTTACTGCAATTGTATAAGCACCATCATCTAGGTTGCTTACATAAAGTGTTGTAGAGAAGCTACCACCTGATGTAGGCATTTGTGCAATGCTATGTATTCCATTATCATTTGATACAGTCATAGTTGCATCTTGGTCAGTTCTGTCAGTGGTACCACTTATGGCACAGCTTGAACCAGAACAATCTGCAGATAATGACATGCCAGCTCCACCTGCATAGGCATTTTGACCTATGGCAGAAACAGACATTATAGTGACTGCAAGAAGTACTATAGAAAGTGATGTGATCGTATGTCTACGAGAATTCATTATTCTAGCCTTAGAATGAGTCCTATTTATGTTTCTTTATTCACAGGTTTATTCCAAACAATGAAAGCGTCAAAGTCCTAATTATGTTATTTTTTTATAAATCTCATTTACAAGGATCAGTTATACCCAAAAATGGATCCGACTAATCAAAAATAGAGAATTTTTTCAACAAATTCCAAGTAAATATATATTAACCTAAAACCGGTTTTTTCTGTTTGTGTTGCTCATTTTTATCCATAATTGATATTATAGTTGAGGGTTTTTACGATGCCTCTTAAAAAGAAAATAACTCTAGCACCAGATCATATAGATGTACCAGAACATAAGATCATGACAAGAAAAGATGCTGAAGAAGTATTAGAAAAATATCATTGTAAGACAACTGATTTACCACTAATCTTTGCTACTGATCCAGCCATTATCGGGCTTGGCGTAAAACCAGGCGATATGATAAAAATTATTCGAAAAAGTTCAACTGCCGGAGAAAGTCTCTATTATAGATATGTGGTGGAAACATGACTGATTCTCTAAACAAACATTGGGCTATAATTCAGGATATTTTATCTAGAGAAGGAATTGCTAAACAACATCTTACCTCCTTTGACGAATTTTTAAAAAAAGGATTACAAGAAATTATTAATGAAATTGATCACATAGATGTTGAAAATGCTGAATATCCATACAGAATTCAACTAGGCAGAATTAAGTTTCAGGAACCAAGGATGATGGAACTTGATGGTTCTATTACACACATAACTCCTGCAGAAGCACGTTTACGTAATGTTTCATATATTGCACCTTTGCATATGACAGCAAATGTTATTGAAGATGGAAAAACTCTAGAAAGTAGAGAACTTCATATTGGTGATATACCAGTAATGGTAAAATCAGACGCTTGTATTTTACGAAATTTTTCAGAACAAAAACTAATTGATCATGCAGAAGATCCAAGTGATCCTGGAGGTTACTTCATCATTAATGGCTCTGAGCGTGTGATAGTTGGATTAGAAGATTTATCATACAATAAAATTATTGTAGACAAAGAAAAAGTAGGTGGAAAACATGTATTCAAAGCAAAAGTTTATTCCTCGATTGTTGGTTACCGTGCAAAATTGGAGCTAGTATTGAAAGAAGATGGACTTATTGTTGCAAGGATACCGGGTTCACCTGTTGACATTCCAATGATTACTTTAATGCGTGCTCTCGGTCTAGAAACAGATAAACAAATTGCATCTGCAATATCTCTGAACGATGATATACAAAATGAACTTGAGGGTTCTTTTGAAAAAATAGAAAACGCAACACCAAAGGATGCTATTGAATACATTAGTAAAAGAATAGCACCTGGCATGTTAGAAGAATTTCAAATTAAGCGTGCAGAAACACTATTGGATTGGAGTTTACTTCCACATTTGGGTAAACAACCTGACAACAGAAAAGAGAAAACACAATTTTTGGGTGAAGCTGCATGTAAATTACTGGAGTTAAAACTTGGATGGATTAAACCAGATGATAAAGATCATTATGGTAACAAAGTTGTCAAGTTTGCAGGACAGATGCTGGCTGATTTATTCAGAACTGCTTTTAGGAATTTAGTACGAGACATGAAATATCAACTTGAACGTTCTGGTCAAAAAAGAGGAATCAATGCTGTTAGTGCAGCGATTCGTCCTGGTATAATATCTGATAAACTCAATAATGCTATAGCGACAGGAAATTGGGGACGTGGAAGGGTTGGAGTTACACAATTACTTGACAGAACAAACTATTTGTCTACTTTAAGTCATCTAAGACGTGTACAGTCACCTTTGAGCAGAACTCAACCTAATTTTGAGGCAAGAGATTTACATTCTACACATTTTGGTAGGATTTGTCCCAGTGAAACACCAGAAGGATCTAATTGTGGTTTAGTTAAGAATTTGGCTTTATCTGCTATAATTTCTAGTAGTGTACCTTCAGAAGAAGTTATTGAAAAACTGTATGAGATTGGAACAGTTCATTTTTCAGATGTAAAGGACTCGGTAAAAAAGGATGGCACTAGAATTTTTGTCGATGGAAAATTAATTGGGTATCATCCGGATGGGGATAAATTGGCAAATTCTTTACGTGAATTCCGTAGATCTTCTACACTTCATCCACATATTGGGATATCTATACACAAGCCAGAACAAGAAGGGGCTACAAAAAGACTTTATGTAAACTGTAATGCAGGACGTGTTTTACGCTCCCTCATTATAGTAAAAGATGGAAAATCAGCACTTACTGCAGATCTTCTTGATAAAATATCAAAAAAACTTGTTTCATGGAATGACTTAATTCGAATGGGTGTAATTGAACTTATAGATGCAAACGAAGAAGAAAACTGCTTCATAACATTTGATGATAAACACATTAAGAAGCATACTCATACCGAAATTTTTCCTTCATCTATTTTAGGTGCTGCTGCATCAATAATACCTTATCCTGAACATAATCAATCTCCGCGTAATACATATGAATCTGCCATGGCCAAACAAAGCCTAGGTTTTTCAACACCAATGATGAATACCAGTACATATGTAAGACAGCACTCAATGCTATATCCTCAAACTTCTATTGTAACTACGAAGGCTATGGAGCTTCTAGGTCTAGAGAAAAGACCTGCGGGACAAAATTGTGTGGTTGCAGTCTTACCATTTGATGGATATAACATTGAGGATGCCATTGTTCTAAGTAAAGCTTCGGTTGATAGAGGATTAGGACGTACATTATTTTATAGGATCTATGAAGCAGAATCAAAACAATATCCAGGTGGAATGCGTGACAATTTTGAGATTCCAAATTCCGAGGACAATCTTCGTGGATACAAAGGTGAAAAAGCATATCGTTTATTGGAAGACGATGGTATCATTGCTTCAGAATCTCGTGTGGCGGGAGGTGATATTCTAATCGGTAAAACTAGTCCACCTAGATTTATGGAAGAATATCGTGAACTTGGATCTACTGGACCATATAGAAGGGATACATCGATAGGGGTAAGACCTTCTGAATCAGGAGTTGTTGACACCATTATTTTGACGCAATCAGCTGAAGGAGGAAAAATGTACAAAGTTAGACTTAGAGATATGCGTCTTCCTGAAATAGGAGATAAATTTGCTTCAAGGCATGGTCAGAAAGGAGTAGTAGGTTTACTAGCTAAAGCCGAAGATTTACCTTATACTGCTGATGGAATATCACCAGACGTTCTAATCAATCCTCATGCATTTCCATCAAGAATGACTGTTGGTATGATGATGGAATCAATAACTGGTAAGGCAGCTGCAATGCGAGGCAAAAAGGTTGATGCATCTGCTTTTGTTGGTGAGAAAATGGAAGACGTAAAGGATGTGATGGAGAATGCAGGATTCAAATATTCTGGTAAGGAAATAATGTATGACGGTAGAACAGGTAAACAGTTCCCAGTAGAGGTATTTATCGGAGTGGTTTATTATCAAAAATTACATCATATGGTTGCAGATAAAATACATGCACGTGCACGTGGACAAGTTCAGATGTTAACTAAACAACCTACTGAAGGTAGGGCACGTGGTGGCGGTTTAAGATTTGGAGAAATGGAGAGAGATTGTATAATAGCCTATGGGGCTTCGATGATTCTCAAAGATAGGTTACTTGATGAATCTGATAAATCTGATATATTTGTATGTGAACGGTGTGGTCTTGTAGCATATCATGATATTAAACAGAGAAAATTTTATTGTAGAGTTTGTGACAAAAAGGGAAAAGTAAGTTCTGTGTCTGTGGCGTATGCATTCAAGCTGTTAATACAGGAAATGTCCTGTCTCAATATTGCACCCCGTTTGCTGATTAAGGAGAGAGTGTAATGTCTATTCAAACAGTAAAATCTATTTCTGGGATTAAATTTTGTGTTTGGTCTCCAAACGAAATTAGGAAATATTCAGTTGGTGAAATTACTGCACCTGAAACTTATGATGAAGATGGTATGGCAGTACAAGGTGGATTGATGGATGGGCGTCTTGGAACTTTAGAACCTGGTCAAAAATGTCTAACCTGTGGTAATACTTCTGCTAGATGTCCTGGTCACTTTGGACACATAGAGCTTTCAGAGCCTGTATTACATATTGCATTTATTGACAATATTCACAAGTTGTTGAATGCTATGTGCAGATCTTGTTCAAGATTAAAAGTTCCTCAGGAAGTACTTGATGAATTCTCAAAATTTAAAAAATATAGTGCACCATTTACTGTGCTATCAAAGAAACGTATTCCAGAACGAATATTTGAAAAAGCAAAAAAATCAAAGGAGTGTCCACATTGCGGAAAACCACAATACGAACTTATTTTCACAAAACCAACAATATTTATAGAAAAAACTGAACTTGGAGAAAACAGATTATTACCAGTTACAATAAGAGAACGATTCTCAAACATCATTGACGAAGATCTTGAATTATTAAATTATAATATTACAACAGCCAGACCAGAATGGCTTATTTTACAAGCATTACCTGTACCTCCCGTAACTGTTAGACCTTCCATTATACTTGAAACTGGGGTAAGATCTGAAGATGATCTAACCCATAAAATGGTAGATATTATTAGGGTAAATCAACGACTTAAAGAAAGTAAAGAAGCTGGAACACCTCCACTAATAGTTCAAGATCTTGTCGATCTACTTCAGTATCATGTTACAACTTATTTTGATAACGAGGTTTCAGGAATTCCACAGGCTCACCATCGTTCTGGCAGACCCCTGAAAACATTGACGCAGAGACTCAAAGGTAAGGAAGGTCGTTTCAGAGGATCACTATCCGGAAAACGAGTAGACTTTTCAAGTCGAACTGTTATTTCTCCAGATCCTAATTTAGATTTGGGCGAAGTTGGTGTTCCTGTAACCATTGCAACTAAACTCACAATTCCTGAGATTGTTACAGAATGGAATATTGAAAAACTAAAGAAATTAGTTATGAATGGACCAAAAATATTTCCTGGAGTAAATTATATTGTAAGACCTGATGGAGTTAAAATTAGATTAGATTTTGTAGAAGATCCTTCAGTTATTGCGGATTCTCTCGAGATCGGATATCTAGTGGAAAGACATCTTTCTGATGGTGATATTGTATTGTTTAACAGACAACCGTCACTTCACCAAATGTCTATAATGGCTCACCATGTTCGTGTATTACCAGGAAAAACTTTTCGATTACATCCTTCTGTTTGTCCACCATATAATGCCGACTTTGATGGTGATGAAATGAATCTTCATGTACCACAAAGTGAAGAGGCTAGGGCTGAGGCAATACTGTTAATGCGTGTACAGGAGCAATTAATTTCTCCTAGATTTGGTGGTCCAATCATTGGTGCTCTTCGTGATTTTATTACTGGAGCATATCTTCTAACAAAGGACGATACTACTTTAACAAAGCAAGAATTTGCTAATTATGCAATGTTAGGTGGATATGATAAAAAATTACCAGAACCAAAAATTAACAATAAAAATGGTTCACTTTATACTGGAAAACAATTGTTTTCTATTTTCCTTCCATCTGATTTCAACTTAGTATTGACTTCTAAATGGTCAAAAGGAACAACTGGTGCGATGAAAGACATAGTGATTAAAAATGGTGAATTGATCAGTGGTGTAATAGATAAATCATCCATTGGAGCCGAAGAGCCAGAAAGTGTTTTACATAGAATTGCAAAGGACTATGGTAATGAAAAAGCTAAAAAATTTCTAAACTCCATTCTTATCATAATAAAACAGTTTATCACTAATTATGGATTTAGTTATGGTTATTCTGACTTAGAACTTTCTGAGAAAGATAGAGGAGCAATTCTTACTGATATACAAGAAACATATGATAAGGTTGCAGATATTACAAGCCAAAAAAACAAAGGAACTTTGAAAGCATTGCGAGGAAGGACTGTTGCTGAAACTGCAGAGACCTTAATCACATTCGAACTTGGTAAGGCTAGAGATAGAGCGGGTATCACTGCAAATTCAAACCTTGCAGATGATAATGCAGGTAAAATTATGGCAACTACTGGTGCTAGAGGTTCTGCTTTGAATGTAGGACAAATGGCTGGCGCTTTAGGGCAACAATCAAGACGTGGAAAAAGATTAGATGAAGGTTATGGCAATCGTACTCTTCCTCACTTTAAAGAGCATGATAATAATCCTAATTCTCATGGATTTGTTAAATCTAATCTCCGTGATGGTCTTTCAGTCTTAGAATTTTTCTTCCACGCTATGGGTGGAAGAGAGGGACTTGTTGATACTGCTGTAAGAACACAACAAAGTGGGTATATGCAGAGAAGGCTAATCAATGCGCTGGAGCATATTAGATTAGAATATGATGGGACAGTGAGAGATCCACATAGTCATATCATACAATTTTTGTATGGTGAAGATGGCATAGATGTAGCAAAAAGTGATCATGGAGAAGCTTTTAACATTAATCGATTAGTAGAATCTCAGTCAATCATAGATACTGGTAGTAAAGCAGTCAAAGAAGAAATATCTAGTATATCTAAAAAATACACCAAGACGTTTAATCTAAGATTGACTTCTATGGTGGATAAGGCATTACATAGTTCGAATCTAAGCAAAGCAGGATTAGAAAATGTTTGTAAAAAAGGTCTTGAATTATATAATAAATCCCAAGTTGAACCTGGTCAGGCAGTTGGTATTGTTACTGCACAATCTATTGGAGAACCTGGTACTCAAATGACGCTGAGGACTTTTCATACTGCTGGAATTGCTGAGAAAAATGTAACTCTTGGTTTACCAAGAATTATTGAATTGGTTGATGCACGTAAAAAACCTTCTACTCCTTCAATGGATATTTACCTTGATAAAAAATCGTCATCTGATCAACAAGCTGCGATTAAAGTTGCTCGAGAAATCTTACAAACAACTGTTAATGATTTGTTAGTGAAAAAAAATACAGTACAAACAGATTACAAAACTAAAATCGCACTTCATTTTGATGACGCTCGACTAAAAAATAGAGGATGTTCATTAGATGACATAATGCTTGTTTTTGAAACAAACAAGAAATTCAAACCAAGACTTGATAATAATACAATTATTTTACAACTAGTTGATGAATCTGATTCTGCAACTGTGATTGCTATACGAAATAAAATACTCAAAACAACAGTAAAGGGTGTACCTGATATAGAACGTATAACACTTAAGGAAGAAAATGGTGAGTGGTTAATTCAAACAACAGGATCAAATCTAGCCAAAGTACTTGGAGTTGTGGGAGTTGATAAGAATAATGTTAGAACAAATAATGTGTTTGAAATTAGTGGTGTCTTGGGAATAGAAGCAGCAAGAAATGCACTCATTAGTGAACTTAAAGTAACCCTTGAAAACCAAGGATTAGAAGTTGATATGCGATATCTTATGTTAGTATCTGATTTAATGTGTCATAAAGGCTATCTTCAACAAATTGGTCGTCATGGAATTGCAGGAACAAAAGATAGTGTTCTTGCAAGAGCAGCTTTTGAAATAACTGTACCTACTATTGCAAATGCTGCAAAATTAGGAGAGATTGAAGAATTGAAAGGAATTACTGAGAATGTAATAGTTGGGAGCCAAATACCAATTGGCAGTGGGACGGTTGATATATTTATGAAATCAAATACAAAAAAGTAATCCAAAATGGCAAAACTATTAGAAAAAGCACTAACAAATGCAATTAAAGAAAGAAAACGAACTCTTGGCGCAAAACAAATCATATCTTTGATGGAAAAAAGTAAGTTAGTCGTAATTTCACAATCAGTTCCCGATGAAATATCTCAAAAAATAGAAGAAAGTGCGAAAAATAATGATGTACCTTTAATACATTTTCATGATACATCTGTAATATTAGGAAAACTTTGTAAATTGCAATTTTCTGTATCAGCGATCTCAATTAATTCATTATCTGATACAAATGTACAAGCAATTTTAAAAGAATATGAAAAAAAATAATTTTGAGGTAATAGACTAATG
>Ga0114996_10007957_pt1 | contig 11876 bp, 14 predicted proteins | sample ArcticOcean_MG_C_4_FD_87039 | JGI IMG/M metagenome (GOLD analysis project Ga0114996, IMG submission 87039) | Marine microbial communities from western Arctic Ocean - ArcticOcean_MG_CB4_134 | ecosystem: Environmental > Aquatic > Marine > Oceanic | place: Arctic Ocean: Canada Basin | collected... | reverse complement strand
CTTGCACGCGATATGCAGCACCGGATAATGCCAAATCCCGGCGACCTGGCGAAACTGAATGAAAAATACGGGATCGAGTTCAAAAGCCATTTTCAGACCTGTGACGCGCTTGGTGGCGATATGTGGAATGTCTGGCCGGTTACCGAAACCCGGATGGGCTTTCACATCATCGACTTCACCGGTCACGGCGTTGTTGCGTCGCTAAATACCTTCAGATTTCAATCATTGGTGATGGCCACCGGATTCGATCTCGACGATCATGCAGGATACATCGAAAAGATAAATCGGCGACTGCACAGCATGTTGCCGGTCGGGCAGTTCGCCACCGCGATCGGCGGCTATATAGATATCCGCGAAGACGTCATTCGATATATCGCCGCCGCCGGACCCAAACCGTTTCTTAAAACGCCGGCGGAAAAAGATGGTTTATTTCTGCCATCGGACGGACGACCCCTGGGCATGACCAGTGACGCCGAATACAGCGAACGCGAAGTACCGTTCCCGCCCGGAAGCTCTCTGTTCCTGCATAGCGACGCGCTGACCGAAACGCCTGATATGATAAATCCGGTTTATGACGAGGACCGCATTCAGGCGGCACTGACCGGCCAGATCAACCCGACCGATCATCCGTTCGATATCATCACCGCTGATTTTTTCGACCGCGCCAGAGAACCTCTCAACCACGATCTGACGATGGTCATGCTGAGCCGGCCGTCCCCAGACGATGTGGGTCGGCGATGAGCCGGCGTACTACATCCGCCAGCGTGACTGGTTCAGCCGACCGCAGTGATCGGAAACCCGATGGCGGCGCCCGGCAACACGGCTCAATAGTTCTGCCGGGCTGCATGATTCATTCGGATCTTACCGGCGATGCACTGGAATGGATTTACGGCGCCCTGCATCTCCGGTAAGGCCTCCCGACCTTCCTCTGGATGCTTTTGAAAATTTTCACGCGACGTTCAGGGTGCAAACCTTCGACGATATCGATGTTTTTGTGAATATCGCGGTGAAGACCCTTTCGCTTTCATCCATGGCAACGATGGGGCTGCGGGAACTTGTCGTTAATGCCTTTGAGCACGGAAATCTTGAAATCAGTTTCGGCAAAAAATCGGAATTGCTTGCCCGCGGTGCCTGGCAAGCCGAAATCGAACGTCGCCTGACTCTCGAAAAATACCGGGCTCGTGCCGCGTCCATCGTAATTCTGCGCAGCACCGATAGGTTGACGACAGCGCTAGGGTCGCCTGAAACTCAGTTTAACTTTTCGTCCCGGTAGACACCCCAGATATGGGTGCGGCGCATCCAGCCGCGTTTTTTGCCGATTTTGATCCGGCACCAGTCGCCGTCGCATTTGAGAATGCGTACGACCGCCTTTTCCATCACCCGGGCGGTCAGCGTTGCGTTGGGATCCGGATTGCGCCGTATCGGCTGAACCCCGCCTTTGACGACGGCGGTGCGTTTACCCGACAGCATCGACCGGTGTACCCAGCCTTCCGTGCCCTGCCAGTCGCGTACTTTCCGCCAGTTTTCGAATTCGGCAACGATTTCAACCGGCATATCCCGGGACACGAAAATCCAGTCGACCGGATAGCGCACGCCCGGCCCGGTCCTGAGGTGGACCTTGTTTGCGCGCAGCGACGCAAACCGCGGCAGCGGCAGACCAGTCTCCGCAACTACCGCTGCAGGCGTGACCGCCATCAATATGCCGGTCAGAACCAATGCAGCTACGATCTTTGAGGGGCGCACCATGACCGCATCATAAACGGTGCGTGCGCTTTGCTCCACGCCCTCACCGCAGAACCGGTTTCAGGCAACATCGCTGGACAAGCGCGCGATGCCCTGATAGGCCAGATAAAATATAAAACGGGAGACGGGCCGGGCATGGCGAGGAGAAAACCGGTTGTTATCGTGACGCGGACACTGCCGCGGGATGTTGAAACCCGCATGATGGAGCTGTTCGAGGCGCGGCTGAATCCTGACGACACGCCGATGACCGCAGACGATATTGTTGCCGCCGCGGATGGCGCTGACGCGCTGGTTCCGACGGTTACCGACAAAATCGACGCTGATTTGATCGCACGCCTGCCCGATTCGATAGAGCTGATCGCCAATTTTGGCGTGGGCGTGAATCACGTCGACCTTGATGCCGCCGCTGGACGCAAGATTGTCGTCACCAACACGCCCGGCGTACTCACCGACGACACGGCAGATATGACGGCGTGCCTCCTATTGGCGGCGCCGCGCCGGCTGACCGAGGGAGACAGGCTTGTCCGTTCGGGGAAATGGGCTGGATGGTCGCCGACTTTCATGATCGGTCACCGAATTTCAGGCAAGCGCCTCGGCATAATCGGCATGGGCCGGATCGGCCAGGCGGTTGCGCGGCGCGTTCGGGGATTTGGCATGACCGTTCATTATCATAACCGACGGCGCCTTCATGACGAGATCGAGGCAGAGCTGGAAGCGACGTACTGGGAAAGCCTGGATCAGATGCTTGGCCATATGGATTTCATCTCGATCAATTGCCCGCATACGAAGGAAACTCATCATCTTCTGAACGAAGAACGGCTGAATCTTCTGAAACCGCATGCATTTATCGTCAATACCGCGCGCGGCGAGATAATCGACGAAGCCGCGCTGGCGCGCCTGCTGGCGGAGAAAAAAATCGCCGGGGCCGGGCTTGATGTGTATGAGCGCGAACCCGCGATCGAGCCGGGGCTGCTCAAACTCGACAACGTTGTCCTTGCACCTCATCTCGGCTCGGCAACCCATGAAGGCCGTATCGCCATGGGAGAAAAGGTCATCGTCAACATCCGAAGCTTCGTCGACCAGCACAATCCGCCGGATCGTGTATACGAAGTCTAGGCAGCCGGATGCTCAGACATAGAGCATCGCCCCGTGGCGCGATGCGTCCGACAGGAAACTGACGGCACTGCCTTCCGTGATCGCAATGTCGTCGCGCAAATCGCCCTCGGTCAGGTTTTCGGCCCGCATCCCGAGTTCGCAAACCATGAAGGTCGCCTCAAGTTCGCGGCAGGCATCGAGCAACTCCTCAAATGTTGCCAGCCCGGCATCTGCGAATGCCGTCTCTCGTGCCGTGTCTGCCCAGCCGGTCGTCATCGCGCGGGTTCCTGCCATGGTGAAGAGCAGCGTCACCGGCTTACCAGTCGCCAGTGCCGAGCTCGCCATTACGAGGGCGTAGTGAACCCGGTCGTAGTCTCCAGACTGGATGATAAGCGAAAGTTTGTCCGGCGAAGCCATCACGCCGCGTAAGCCGATAAATCGGTGATCGACGGTGCGTCGCCGCAGAGCGGGCATTTCGGGTCGCGTGGCAGTTTCATCTTCCGCACCTCGGTGGCCAGCGCGTCGTATATCAGCAATGAACCGGCAAGGCTGTCGCCGATGCCCATCAACTCCTTCAGCACCTCGATCGCCTGCAGCGAACCGACCGCCCCGGCCAGCGCCCCGAGCACGCCCCCCTCCGAGCAGCTCGGCACCAGACCCGGCGGCGGCGCTTCACGGTACAGGCAACGGTAGCATGGCTCACCCGTCCCGTGCCCTGAACGGAAGGTCGCGATCTGACCTTCGAAGCGAAGGATTGCAGCCGATACCAGGGTTTTGGACCTGAGATGACAGGCATCGTTGACGAGGAAACGTGTTTCGAAATTATCGCTCCCGTCGGCAACCAGGTCGTATTGACCGATCAGCGTATCCACGTTTGATGCGGTCAGGCGCACCTGGTGCGCGATAAACTCGATATCGGGATTTATATTCCGAACGGTTTGGCCAGCGCTGTCGACCTTGGGCATTCCGATCCGGTCCGTGGCATGGATAATTTGGCGCTGCAGGTTCGACAGATCGACCGTATCGTCATCGACCACACCCAACGTGCCGACGCCAGCTGCCGCCAGGTACATCAGCAGCGGCGCTCCTAAACCACCGGCGCCGATTACCAAAACGCGCGATTTCAGCAGTATTTCCTGACCGGTCCCGCCGATCTCGGGCAGCACGATATGCCGTGCGTAACGGTGAATTTGGTCTTCGGTGAAATCCATGTTCCCCGGCTCCCGTCTCTGACCTAGGCGCCGGTCGACCCGAAACCGCCCGTCCCGCGCGCCGTTTCCGGCAACTCGGCGGCTTCGGAAAATGCCGCCTGGGTAACGGGAGAGACGACCATCTGAGCGATACGCATTCCGCGCTCGATCTCGAATGTCTCGTCGCCCAGATTGATCAGGATCACCTTCACCTCGCCGCGGTAATCGGCATCTATCGTGCCCGGCGTATTCAACACGGTCACCCCGTTGCGCACCGCCAGTCCCGATCGCGGCCGAACCTGCGCCTCGTACCCGTCGGGCAGGGCGATGGCGAGCCCGGTCGGTACCATGACACGGCTCCCCGGCGCCAGTGTTATCGGTTCTTTAATCGCCGCCGCCAAATCCATCCCGGCGGACTGGGCTGTCTCGTAGGCAGGTAGCGGCAGGTCGGCGTTGTGCGGCAGCCGCGTGACGGCGATTTCAACCTGTGTCATTCGGCAGCTTCCGTGTCGTCGGCGAAATGTCTGGCGATGCGTTCGGCGAGGCGGGTTGCGACTTCGGTTTTCCGCATGGTCGGCCAGTTTTCGACACCTGTGCCCGCAACCAGAATTACCGTGTTCGAATCGCCGCCAAACGTGCCGGTGGCAGGCGAGACGTCGTTGGCGACGATCCAGTCGCAACCCTTCCGGTCGCGTTTGGCTGTCGCGTTTTCAACTACATCGTCGGTTTCCGCCGCGAACCCGATTACCAGGCCCGGGCGCTGATTTCCTGCCGCCGACAGCGCGCGCAGAATATCAGGGTTCTCAACCATCTCGAGCCGCGGCGGCGGTGCGCCGGCTTGTTTCTTGATCTTGCTTTCATCTGCCTGGGCGGGTCGCCAGTCGGCGACGGCCGCGGCGCATACGGCGATATCAGCCGGCAGCGCCGCCATACAGGCGTCATACATTTCGCGGGCGGATTCGACCCGCACGATCTCGACACCGGGCGGATCGTTCTCATCGCTAGGTCCGGTTACCAGGACAGTCTGCGCACCCATTCCGGCCAACGTGGCGGCGATTGCGTGGCCCTGTTTCCCCGATGACCGGTTGGCGATATAGCGCACTGGGTCGATTGCTTCATGGGTAGGCCCGCTGGTGACGATGGCACGGCGCCCGGCCAGTGGCGCCGCGGCGCCGAAGTAGCGTTCGATTTGAGCGACGATTTCGAGCGGCTCCACCATGCGGCCCTCGCCGTATTCGCCGCAGGCCATGGCGCCTTCGGTCGGCCCGGCGAAGTGCACGCCCCGTGTTTTCAGCGTCGCGATATTGTCGCGTGTCGCCGCGTGCTCCCACATGCGCACGTTCATCGCCGGCGCGACAATGACATCTTTATCCGTTGCCAGTAGCACCGTTGTTGCCAGATCGTCGCCAGTTCCCTGCGCCATCTTGGCGAGGATATTGGCTGTTGCCGGCGCGACCACCACAAGGTCGGCATACCGCGATAGTTGGATATGCCCCATCTCCGCCTCGTCGGTCAGCGAGAAAAGATCGCCGTAGACCTTGTCTTCGCTCAGCGCCGAGACGGACAGTGGGGTCACGAATTGGGTGGCGGAATCCGTCAGCACACAGCGCACGGCGGCGCCGCGTTCGCGCAGTCGCCGGATCAGATCGAGGCTCTTATAGGCCGCGATCCCGCCGGAAATAATCAGAAGTATACGTTTGCCGTGGAGCATTCAGGGCTCCTGCCGTGGCTGAGGAGGCGGTAACCTAATGATATTAAAGTGTTTCTGCAACAAAATGCGGTCAGTCGAAAATCACGATGGCGACAATCGCCGCCAGGGTTGCCGCCGCCCAAACCTGCCATCCGCTGCCCCGCCCTTGGTTCCGTGCCAGGGTTTCGAGCGACGCCGGGTCGAGCCGTATGCCGTTGCGTGCCGCCGCGCCGACGGATTCTTCCATGTCGGAGATCAGTTTCGGCAGCCTTTCCAGCCCGTCCAGCAGGCGCTCGGTGGCGTCGCGTATCCGGGCCTCCGGGCCCATATTCTCCATCATCCAGTCTTCTATGAGGGGGCGCGCGAGTTCCCACATGTTGATGTCCGGATATAGTTTGCGTCCGACGCCTTCGGCGACAAGCATTGTTTTCTGCAGCAGCAGCAATTGCGGCTGCGCCTCCATCTTGAATTTTTCAGTGACGGCGAACAGCTGGGCGAGCAGCCGGGCCAGTGAAATGTCGCTGAGCGGCAAACCGAGGATCGGCTCGGCAATAGATCGGGCGGCCTGGGCGAATTCTTCCGCCGACTGATCTGCAGGCACGTATCCGGCGCGTATATGAACATCCGCGACGCGTTTGTAATCGCCGGTGAGAAACCCGTGCAGCATCTCCGCCAGATACTGCCGGGTATTGCGGTCCAGTCGGCCCATAATGCCGAAATCGACCACATGAATCACGCCATCATCGTCGATAAAGATGTTTCCCGGATGCAGATCCGCGTGAAAGAAACCATCGCGGAAGACCTGCAGGAAAAACGCCTTGGCGAAGTTTGCGACGATGACTTCGTGATCCAGCCCGTCATCCGCCGCCGCGTTCCGCTCGTTCATTGGGGTCGCATCGATCCACGCCGTCGTCATGACGCGCCGCCCGGTGCGAAGCCAGTCGACATCGGGCACCGAAAAGGACGGCTCGTCTGCGAAATTGTGGCGCAGTTCGTCCGCCGCGGCGGCTTCGAACCTTAGATCCATCTCAATTTCGACCGACCGGATGATCGTGTCCACTGCATCAACGGGCCGCAGGCGACGAAGATCCGGCCGCAGTTTTTCAATCCACTGCGCCGTCCACCTTGCGAGATCGAGATCGCGGGCGAACGCGGCTTCGATCCCCGGTCGCAGCACCTTGACCGCGACATCGCGCCCGTCCGGCGTGGCCGCTCTATGGACCTGAGCGATGGATGCCGCTGCAACCGCGTTATCATCAAAGGAATCGAACAGTTCAGTTAGCGGATTTCCCAGCTCCAGTTCGATCGCCGCGCGGGCTTCCAATCCGCTGAACGGCGGCAGGCGGTCCTGAAGCGACGTCAGATCGTCCGCCAGTTCGTCGCCGACCAGGTCCGGTCTGACCGACAGGGCCTGGCCAAGCTTCACAAAAGCCGGGCCCAGAGCGGTCATCGCCGCGGACAATCGTTCCCCGGGCCGTTTGGCGCGGATTCCCGGTTTCCGCGGGGCGACCAGCAGTATCCGCAGCAGGCGGAGACCAAGCCGCGGGACACCCAGACGTTCAAGTGGAAACAGCGCGTCATGACGCGCCAGCGTTCGGGCCGCGGCGATTATCCGGCGGAAATGTCGCAGACCTGCAAACATGTTTCAGACACGCCAGCCCGAGTGCATCCAGACGATGCCGCCGGTCATCGGGGTCTGGCGGATATTGCCGAATCCGGCCAGGAGCATTTCGGCCGACAAGTCGTCCGGCGCCGGAAACTTGCGGATGCTTTCCGCCAGGTAGGCATAGGAATCCCGGTCGCTGGCGATCTGTTGGCCGAGCCACGGCAGCACCTTGAAGGAATAGGCGTCATAGATTGATTTAAGCTGCGGCAGCACTGCGGGGCTGAATTCCAGACAGATGAAATGCCCGCCCGGTTTCAGAACCCGGTGCATTTCCACCAGCGCATCGGTACGTCGGGTGACGTTCCGCAACCCGAATGCGATGGTGCATGAATCCATACTGAATTGTTGGACCGGCAGCGTCGCGGCGTCACCGCAAATCCGTTCTGGACCGTGCACATCGCCGCGGTCAAACGACCGGTCGAGCCCGGCAAGCAGCATTTCCTGATTGATGTCGCAGATCAGGGCATCACCGCCACCGCGTTTGAGAAATCCCGTCGCGATGTCACCGGTTCCCCCCGCGACATCGAGAAGCATCATGCCGGCGCGCGGCGCGAGACGATCCAGCAGGGCCGATTTCCAAACCCGGTGCAGGCCGCCCGACATCAAGTCGTTCATCAGGTCGTAACGCCGGGCCACCGAGTCAAAGACCCCGCGGACGAGCGACGGATGATCGGCCGGGTCTACCCGGCGGAAACCGAAATCGATCTCTTCGCCGGTCTCTGCGGGGCGCTTATCAGGGCTTGATTCCATGTATTTGAGGATAGCGCGCGCGCACGCTTCCGGCTACCTTCTCGGCATGCCTGAACTACCGGAAGTCGAAACAGTCCGCCGCGGTCTTGCCGAGGCGATGGAAGGTCGCCGGATTGAGCGGGTCGAGGTCCGGCGCCACGACCTGCGCATTCCGGTACCGGACGATTTCGCGGATCGCCTGCAGGGCCGTACACTGGAGAAGCTGGGACGCCGCGCAAAATATCTGGTCGGAGAATTCGACGACGGTACCGTACTTCTCGCCCATCTCGGGATGTCGGGGCGGATGGTTATCGAAACGCCCGATCAGCGGGCGGCGGCCCCCGGGGGTTTTGCGCACGATCCTGGCGGTCACCATGCGCACGAACATATTGTTTTTCATGTCGGAAATGGCACGCTTATCCGGTTTTCCGACCCACGGCGTTTCGGTTTGATGACGCTGACAGACCGGGCCGGATTCCCCGATCATAAATTGATCCGCCATCTTGGGCCGGAACCGACCGGCCCGGAATTCACCGGCCCGGTGCTGGCAGCCCGATTGGAAGGAAAAAACACACCGATAAAGGCCGCTCTGCTGGATCAAACCGTAGTCGCCGGGGTTGGCAATATCTATGCGTGCGAAGCGCTCTACGAAGCCGGCCTGTCACCCCGCCGCAAGGCGTCGACCGTCCAGGGTGTTCGTGCTGACCGGTTGGCGCGCGCTGTTCGCAAAGTGTTGGCGGAAGCGATTGCCGCCGGTGGCTCATCCCTGCGCGACCATGTAGCGCCGACCGGCGAACTGGGCTATTTTCAGCATAGTTTCAAGGTTTACGGTCGCACGGGGGAACCCTGTCCGGGGTGCGATTGTGGCCAGGCAGTCAGGCGTATTGTGCAGTCCGGTAGATCGACGTTTTATTGCGCCCGGCGGCAAAGGTAGGTGGAAATTTCTGTTTCCGGCAAGCGTCGTTGTGTGTCTTGCTCCTTCGTCGCGGCGTTTCTGTTGGTCGTGATGCTAGCCGCGCCATCGGGCACGTCCGCGGCTGAATTCTTCCACGCGATTGACGATCTGCCGCTTGCGCCAGGAATGACCGAAGCGGTCGATCAGGGCGTTGAGTTCGATAGTCCGGCGGGCCGGATCGTGACCGCGGAGGCGCAGGGCGAAGGCGATATCGAGGCGGTCAGGACGTTCTATCGCAAAGCATTGCCGCCGCTTGGCTGGGAACCCTTGCCCAACGACATGTACCGGCGCGAAGGGGAGATTCTTACGCTGCAGTTCGTCAGAACCGGACGCCGTATCTCCGTTCAGGTGCGTTTGGTTCCCTCAGGGTCAAAAAAACATCGCTAACCCCGCAGAAACCCTTGACGCCACTGCACTTCCTTCGTAAAAACAGCCCCCGTTTCAAAGGAAATCCGATGGCGAATACATCATCCGCGAAAAAGCGGGTCCGGCGTGATGAACGCAAGACCGCAACCAACATCAGCCGGCGCAGCCGCATCCGTACCTTTATCAAAAAGGTCGAGACGGCGATCGAGACCGGCGATAAGGATGCCACGAATGACGCGCTCAAGGCCGCGCAGCCTGAGCTGATGCGCGGCGTAACGCGCGGCGTTGTCAATAAAAATGCCGCTTCGCGCAAAATCTCTCGTCTTTCGCGCCGCATTAAAGCGATCTGAATGTTCCCCTATCGGCGGATAGTTCTTTAGACTCAACCGCTTCTGCTAATCTCTACTGAGGCCGGCTTCATGCCGGCCTTTTGCATTTGTGCAAATTCCTGCAAACCGGTGCTCACGGCGGGTTTCCGAGTTCGTCCACAGGTTATGCACCGTTCTGTCCTGTTCCATTCTGTCAACCCCATATATTTCCCCGAATCGTAAATATTTTCACGTGCAGGCATGATCGAAGCGTTGCGCCATCGGATCGTCACGGTTACAGTTATCTTGCGGTTCGACAGGGCGGCTCGTAAAGAAATAGAATTCAACGGCGTTTTTATTGTTCTTTTGTTGTAATAGACCGTTTGATTTTGGCGATTTATTGGAAATCTATTGCAGTATTAAGTTATTCACAAAAGTCATCAATTGTTCGCCGGATTAAAATAAGACGTCGTTAAAGGGGGCAGTCTATGAGTCAATCATCCGATACTGGTGTACCCGCTGCGGGGCAGGCAAATAGTGCTGGTTACACTGGGGATGTTGACGTCGCGGACGCATGGGAGAATGTGAAGAACAATCCCGGCGCCGTGCTTGTCGATGTACGAACGCAACCAGAATGGAATTTCGTCGGCGTGCCCGATTTGTCGGAAGCAGGCAAGACGCCCGTTCTCGTCGAATGGCAGATTTTTCCGACGATGGGGGTTAATCCATCGTTCGTCGAGGCGGTAACCGCCGCCGCGCCCGATAAAACCATGCCGATATATTTTCTGTGCCGCTCCGGTGCGCGATCTCAATCCGCGGCAATGGCGATGACGCAGGCCGGCTATAGCACCTGCTACAACATCAGCGGTGGGTTCGAAGGCCGCCACGACGGCGATCAGCACCGCGGCTCCATCGATGGCTGGAAAGCCAGCGGTCTTCCCTGGGTACAGGGCTGATCACATGGCTGGCAAAGGACTTAGTCAAGATATCAATGCCCGTTGGACGCGTGTCCGGGGTGTTTTGCGCGCCGAAGTCGGCGATTCCGCCTATAAAAGCTGGCTGAAACCGTTAAATCTCGTCGAGTATGAGGACGGTAAGGTCAAGCTGTCTGTGCCGACCCGTTTCATGCGCGACTGGGTGGCGAACCATTATGGAGAGCGCATCTGTGCGCTCTGGTCCGATGGCAATTCGCCAGTGTCGGATGTCAAGATCTTCGTTCTGGCCGACAATGACGAGGCGTCGACCAGTGCGGCGAGCAAGCCGGCTGCCGAGACGGCGGTCAAGGCGGGCGGCGGGGCCCGGGTGTCTCCCGACCGGGTAGACGGTGATGTTAGCGGCGCTCTCGATTCCCGGTTCAAGTTTGACAATTTCGTTGTGGGCAAGCCGAACGAACTGGCCTATGCCGCCGCGCGTCGCGTCGCGGATTCGCCGATGGCTACTTATAATCCGCTGTTTCTCTATGGCGGCGTCGGGCTTGGCAAAACCCATCTCATGCATGCAATCGCATGGCATATCCGGGAACACCAGCCGGATCGCAAAGTCGCCTATTTGTCGGCAGAGAAGTTCATGTACCACTTCATCCGGGCATTGCGATTCCAGGATACCATGGCCTTCAAGGAGCGGTTCCGGTCGGTCGACGTTCTGATGATCGACGATGTTCAGTTCATCAACGGGAAGGAATCCACGCAGGAAGAATTCTTCCATACTTTCAATGATCTGGTCGACAATAACCGTCAGGTCGTTGTCTCGGCGGACAAATCGCCATCGGACCTGGAAGGAATGGAGGAGAGACTGCGGTCACGGCTCGGCTGGGGCCTGGTCGCCGACATCCACGCGACGACCTATGAATTGCGCCTTGGCATCCTGCACGCCAAGAAAGACGGGATGGACGTCGTTGTCCCCGACAAGGTGCTGGAATTCCTGGCTCACAAGATAACCTCCAGCGTGCGCGAGCTGGAAGGCGCGCTGAACCGGGTTGCCGCGCATTCATCGCTGATCGGGCACGACATAACGCTGGAGAGCTGTCAGGAAGTGCTGCACGATCTCCTGCGCGCGAGCGACCGGCGTATCACGATTGAAGAGATCCAGACACGCGTCGCGGAACAATTCAACATCAGGATGGTGGATATGCATT
>Ga0114996_10007956_pt1 | contig 11876 bp, 9 predicted proteins | sample ArcticOcean_MG_C_4_FD_87039 | JGI IMG/M metagenome (GOLD analysis project Ga0114996, IMG submission 87039) | Marine microbial communities from western Arctic Ocean - ArcticOcean_MG_CB4_134 | ecosystem: Environmental > Aquatic > Marine > Oceanic | place: Arctic Ocean: Canada Basin | collected... | reverse complement strand
CGCAAGAGCCCTTGTCAATGTTCGATTTGAGACCTCCACCATGGGACAGAAGCAAGGAAACCGGGGAATCGCTGCGACCGAGGTGGTGTGCCACGGCACCGCAGTGCGGTGACTAGGTCTCTTTCCAGGAGTCAAGCCCGGCGCATAGCGCTAGGAGCCCAAGGCTTCGATCGAGCGAGGCCAGCAAAGGTTGATCGGCGTCATATTCGGCGCGCTATGGGCGATATGCAGGTGCTACAACTTGACAGCGTAAACGTGTGCGTCCGTAGCCATTACATGCCGCTGTTTTCTCGGCTGGGTACCTACCGAAGTGAGCTTATCGATGAGATGGCCTACCAAGGACTCGAGTACTTCGAGTACTGGGGTCATGTTGCTTCTCTCGTACCTATGGAGATGTACTCGCTGTTCGACTTCCGGCGAGATCGTGACTGGATGTGGGGAAGCCTGAAGAAGGTTCTGAATGCCCAACCCGGTCTCGCCGCTGAGATCGAAGCTCGCGTGCGGAGCGAGGGACCCGTGCGAACCGGCGATCTCGAAGCGCCGGGGGGTCGGACGGGATCGTGGTGGGGGTACAGCGAGACGAAGCATGTGCTGGAACATCTCTTCGGAAAGGGCCGTTTGGTGACGGCGCATCGCCGCCACTTCAACCGCTACTACGACACTCCAGAAAAGGTACTCCCAGCGTCTGTGTTTGACCAGCCACAGCACACAACCGACTCCTCTTACCGGGCTCTCATCCTGTCCGGTACCGGTGCAGCGGGGGTTGGGACTGCTGAGGACATCCTGGATTGGTGGCGGCTCAACAAGCCGACCGGGAGACCGATCTTGGCAAACATGGTGGAGGAAGGCCTCCTACAATAAGTCAGCGTCGAAGGCTGGGAGAAGCCGGCCTACATGCTGCCGAGTACTCGGGTGCCTAGGACTGTGGATGCGCAAGCGTTGTTGACGCCCTTCGATCCAGTGGTATGGAATCGTGACCGGGCATTGCGACTCTTCGGTTTCCAGTACCGAATTGAGATCTACGTCCCAGAACCTCAACGACAGTACGGCTATTACGTCTACCCGTTCCTCCTTGGCGAGACGATCGTTGCCCGAGTGGATCTCAAAGCCGACAGAAAGGCGGGCTCGCTAATCGCCCAAGCCTCATGGCTGGAGGAGGGTCAAGATGCCGAAGTGGTGACTCCGGCTCTTCGTGAGTCCCTAGAAGAGATGGCTGCGTGGCTGGGGATGTCAGAAGTGGTGGTGAAGCCCAGAGGGAATCTGGCGAGTCACCTGAACCCCAACTAGGGCTAAGACTGAAACTAAGGCCAGCTCCAACCCTGTTCGCAACTCGAGTTGGGCAGATCTATAAGACGGGTGCCCCCTCAGTCGGTTCCACCGACAGCTCCCCCGAAATCGGGGAGCAAGCGCGTGAATACCCTAAGAAATAGGACGCCGTTACGGGCAAGGTGAGCCCGAAGAGCTCCGATGGAGCAGCCCGAGCGCATCACTATTCCCCATGCGGGTAAGGGGTGTGGCTAGCCCTCGCTCTTGCCTTAGTTGGGCTTGGGCTTTAGCCGGCGAGGGTGCTCTTGCGGAGCTCTTCTCGGTAATCGGCCAGTTTTCCGCGCAGGCCCTCGTCGGTCATAGCGATCATTTGGACGGCCAATAAGGCTGCGTTGTTGGCTGCGTCTATGGCGACGGTTGCGACTGGAATACCCGTGGGCATCTGAACAATCGACAGCAGAGCGTCCATGCCATCCAACGTCGCTGAGATGGGTACTCCGATGACCGGAACAAGGGTGAGCGCTGCCAGCATGCCGGGGAGGGCAGCTGCCTTGCCCGCACCAGCGATAATGACGTCGAAGCCGTTGCTCTGAGCACCCCTACCGAAGGCAAGGGTTTCTTCAACACTCTTATGAGCGGAAATGACTCTCACATCTGAGTCGACGCCAAAGCGGTCCAGCATCGTTGCTGCCTTTTCCATGACGGGACGGTCTGAGCCTGAGCCCATGATGATGGCAACCTTGGCCATTATTGATCTCCTGCGATGTCGGTTCGGTGTTGTTCGCCCTTGAAATGTACTTGATCTACCGCTCTGTAGGCTGCGGCGCGCGCTGAGGCGACGTCGTCACCCAGACCTACGATGCTCAGGACTCTACCGCCAGAGGTCACCAGATGCTTGTCGGTCTTGGCGGTGCCCGCATGGAAGATCAGAACGTCATGGGCTACCTGGTTAAGCCCCGAAATGCTGTTGCCCTTGCGCGGGGAGGTGGGATATCCGGAGGCGGCAAGCACCACGTTGACAGCTGCGGTATCGGACCAGTGCAAGTGCTTAGCTGATAGGCCAGAGGTCGCGGCTGCGTACAGAATCTCCAGCAGATCGTCCTCGAGCAGCGGCAGGACCACCTGCGTTTCTGGATCGCCGAGCCGCGCATTGAACTCGATGACCTTGGGCCCAGCCTCCGTGAGGGCGAGACCCACGTATAGGAATCCGATGAACGGGTTGCCGTCGTTAGCCATCACGCGCAGAGTGGGGTAGACAACCTGCTGTATGACGTGTTCTGTGAGAGCGTCCGGAAGATCGGCGACAGGGGAGAAGGAACCCATTCCCCCGGTGTTAGGGCCCTTATCGTGATCCGATAGAAGCTTGTAGTCGCGGGCAGGCTGGAGAGCTACGGCGCTTGTTCCGTCACAGACGGCGAAGATGGATAACTCAGGTCCGTCAAGGAACTCCTCAATGACCACGGACGCGTCATCACCTCCGAAGCTGCCGTCGAGGCACTCGTCAACCCATGCACGTGCTTTTTCGAGATTCGACGTGACGAGAACCCCTTTGCCTGCAGCGAGCCCGTCAGCCTTGACTACGTACGGTGCTTGGCAGGTAGCGAGGTGGGCCGTAGCTTCGATCGCCGAGGTGAAGGACTCATAGGAGCCGGTGGGGATGTTCGCTCGGTGCATGATTTCTTTGGCAAAGGACTTTGACGCTTCTAGTCGAGCAGCCGCCCGAGTGGGGCCGAACACGGGGATGGATCGGGCAATCAAGGCGTCGGCGAGGCCGGCCGCAAGCGGTCCCTCGGGTCCAATGACCACGAAGTCGAAGGCAAGCTGCTCAGCAAGCGACGCCACCGCTCCTACGTCGGTTGGCGAGACCCCTTCGATAACGCCGCCGATCTCAGCTAGCCCAGGGTTACCAGGCAGTGACACCAAGTCGGTGCATTTGGGACTTTGGATGAGCTTCCACCCTAAAGCGTGTTCCCGGGCGCCCGACCCAATGAGCAGGACCTTCATGGGGGGCGGTTCATCGCTCTAGGAGTTGCTGGCGCTCGGGCCCTACCGATATCCACCGGATGGGTGTATCGATGGCCTTCTCGATGTACTTGATGTAACTCTGGGCTTCGGACGGCAAGTCGTCCCAATGGCGAGCACCAGTAACGTCGGACTTCCAGCCGGGGAAGGTTTCATAGATCGGCGAAACTCTGGCGAGTTCCCTCTGATCCCTCGGGAATTCGGTGATGACTTCGCCATCGAGCATGTATCCGTTGGCAAGCTTGATCTCATTGAAGGCCGAGAGGATGTCGAGCTTGGTGAGGAAGATTCCGGTAAGGCTGTTGATCCGTGCCGCGTACCTAAGCGAAACGAGGTCGAGCCATCCTGGGCGCCTGCGGCGACCGGTAACCACACCGTACTCATGGCCTAGGTTGACCATGGTTACGCCGTCCTCGTCGAAGAGTTCGGTGGGGAAGATACCCGAGCCGACACGGGTGATGTAGGCCTTGGAGACGCCGACGATTTCGTCAATCGCTTTGGGTCCTAGGCCAGTGCCTGTGGTCACCCCACCAGCGGTAGGGCTTGACGAGGTCACGAACGGGTAGGTGCCGTGGTTGATGTCTAGGAGCGTTCCTTGAGCCCCTTCGAACAAGATGTTTTGTCCAGCTTTAGAGGCGTTGTGAAGGACGATCGTGGTGTCCGCTATATAGGGTCGGAGGGTTTCGGCCATTTCCAGATAGTGGTCTGCGATGACCTCGGCGTCGAATGGCTCGAGCCCATAAGCTGAGGTGAATACGTGATTCTTCTCAGCCACTCTGTTCTTGAGCAACGCCCTGAAGTGGCCTGGGTCGAGGAGGTCCTGCATGCGGAGACCTGCACGCTCAAACTTGTCTTGGTAGGCCGGTCCGATTCCCTTCTTTGTGGTCCCCAGGTTGGCGTCACCTCGCCGGGCTTCCAACACCTCGTCAAGGGCACGGTGGTACGGCATGATCAGGTGAGCTGCAGAATCGATGAGCAACTTCGACGGATCCACTCCACGGGATCGAAGCATCTCCATCTCGTCGAGCAGAACGGCGGGGTCGACAACCGCTCCACAGCCGATGATTGGTACGGCGTTCTGATTCATGACTCCGGAGGGAACGAGAGAAAGAGCGAACTTCTCCTCGCCGATAATGATGGTGTGGCCGGCGTTGTTGCCGCCTTGGTAGCGCACGACGAACTCGGCACTTTCAGCGAAGTAGTCGGTAACGCGGCCTTTGCCTTCGTCACCCCACTGGGCTCCTAGAACAACAGTTGCAGTCATCCGGAAAACGATCCTTACTTGGGAACGTAACGGGATTGTAGTGGCCTGAAGGAAGTTCACCTGCGAGCCGCTGGCAAATGAATCTACAGCCGGTAGGGTATTCCGAATGCCGCGTATACAGGCTGGATCAGTCCAGGAACACAAGATGGTCATCCGGAAGCGCCTACTTGACGCGGCGCAGGTCCTGTTCTCCGAACTTGGCTACGGGCCCACGACGTTCAGCGATCTCGCCTCCGAGGCGGGCGTCGGCCGAACAACAATTTACGAGTACTTTTCCGACAAGGACGACCTCTTGGCCAGTTTGGTCGAAGAAGAACTCCCGGCGGTCCTCTGGGAAATGCTCTCCCAGCTTCCCCCGGATGGGCCTACAGCCGATCGGCTGGCGATTCTTGCCCAGCAACTTATCCGGTTCGTGGCGACCGATCCGATCCTTGGCTTGCTGCTGCATAGAGATGTGGCTGCCCTCAACGACGACGCCAAGAGCCGCATCGAGATGGCCCACCTGGAGCTAATCCATGAATTCATCTCATTGCTGCGCACGGGTGTGCAGGCCGGAGAGTTACGCGAGATGCCGTTGGACCTCATGGGCCGCTTCGTCCAGGACCTGATCATGTCGGGCGCACAGGTACTGATCGACGCCGAAGATCCGGCCGCCCGCATGGAGGAAGTCACTGACACCATCGTGGCAATGCTACTTGAGGGGATACGCACGTAGGGGTCCGCCTTACAGCGAACCCCAAGCTCCTCAAGCGGCTGCGCCGACAGCGTCGCGCGAGGTGTGCCCCATCCGTCTGCTTCGCAGCCATCTTCTCCTTTACGGGTAAGGAAGCGCAATACCCCTGTGAAGGGGGGTTGGGCATTCGCATTCGCCGCGCCTTCTGGGGTTAGTTCTACTTCTAGTTTTAGTCTTAGTTCTAATATCTTTTGAACTTGGAGGGTGCGCATGATGGACGACAAGATTATTGACGAAGCGTTGTCGTTTGATGACGTGCTGCTGATTCCTCGCCACTCACAGGTGTTGCCGCGGGACGTTGATACCTCTACCCGCTTCTCTCGGAATGTGAGGCTCAACATCCCGGTCGTGGCAGCGGCGATGGACACGGTGACCGAGACTCAGATGGCCATAGCTATGGCCCGTCAGGGAGGGATTGGCGTCATCCACAACAAGATGTCCATCTCGGATCAGGCAGAAATGGTGCGCCGAGTCAAGCGTTCCGAGTCCGGGATGATTGTTGATCCAATCACCCTGCCTCCGACCGCTACCCTGCAGGAAGCTGAAGACCTGATGCACAACAACAGGATCTCGGGTGTTCCCATCGTTGAAACGTCTGGGCTGTTGGTCGGAATTCTGACTAACCGAGACATTCGTTTTGAGACCGATTTCACTCAGGGCGTCGCCGCGAGAATGACTGGCGATCGCCTTATAACAGTGCCCGACGGAACGACCTTGGAGGAAGCGCGGGAGATGCTCAGGGAGCATCGCATCGAGAAGCTCCCAGTAGTCGATGGCGCTGGCCATCTCACGGGACTCATCACTATCAAGGACCTCAACAAACGACTCGAGTTTCCTGATGCAGCGAAGGACTCTTTGGGGCGGTTACGCGTGGCGGCGGCTCTTGCCGGTTCACCCGATGTCCTTGACAGAGCCGAGGCATTGTTTGAGTCTGGCGTGGACGCGATGGTCCTCGACTCTGCTCACGGGCATTCACTCGGAATCCTAGAAGCGCTGAGCGCGGTCAAGGAACGCTTTCCAGATGTGGACGTGGTAGCGGGGAACGTGGTGACCGCCGAGGCAGTAAGGGACCTTGTCGAGCGGGGCGCCGATGCTGTGAAGGTGGGTGTTGGCCCTGGGTCAATCTGCACGACCCGGATCGTTACCGGTGTTGGGATGCCACAGTTATCAGCGGTGTTGTACGCGGCAGAAGTCGCTGGAGAAGCGGGCGTTCCTCTCATCGCCGACGGAGGAATCAAGCAAACCGGTGATGTGCCGAAGGCGCTTGCTGCAGGTGGCGACACGATCATGGTTGGCTCGATGCTGGCGGGTACCTCCGAAGCTCCAGGGGAAGAAATCTTGAGGGATGGCCGTCGGTACAAGTCCTACCGCGGAATGGGCAGCATGGGTGCCATGACCGATGGATCTGCTGGTCGGTATTTCCAAGAAGATGCCAAGAAGTTGGTGCCGGAAGGCATTGAGGGAATGGTGCCGTTCAAGGGACCGGTCGGCGACGTGATCTTCCAAATGGTTGGTGGTCTCAGGTCGGCGATGGGTTACACAGGGTCTCCCAACCTCGGAGCGTTAAAAGGCGCACCCTTCGTGAAGATCACGCCAGCTTCTCTTGTCGAGAGTCATCCTCACGATGTCACGATCACCAAAGAGGCCCCGAACTACCGGGTCGGGCAGTAGACGACCCCCCCCCCCTGTCGGGTCCACTGACAGCTCCCCGCAAGCTGAGGAGCAAGCGCGGGGGTGGTTGTCGTTGTAGTCTAAGTCTTAATCGTGGAAGCGGTAGCTTCCGCTCCTGGAGAGGTACGTCGGATGCGCCCCACTCTTAACCCCAGCGAGTTTCAAACAGGGATACCAGCATGGCGGTAGCAAGCGCGCCCCGAGCGCCGAATGCAGGTCGCTTTAATTGGTTCTCTGGAGTGTTCACTCCGAGCATCCTCACGGTGCTGGGAGTCATCATGTACCTCCGCCTAGGCACCACCACCGGGGCGGTCGGCCTGGGCGTCATGCTGCTGATTGTGATCGTGACCCACCTCATCACAGGAGCTACCGGCCTATCTATTTCATCGATCGCTACTAATAGAACCGTGGGCGCAGGTGGGGCCTATTTCATGATCTCTCGGTCGTTGGGGCCGTCAGTAGGGTCAGCGGTGGGGATTCCGCTCTTCCTAGCTCAGGCGTTGAGCATCACGTTCTACATTGTCGGATTTGCCGAGTCGATTCATCTGCTGGCTCCCGACCTCAACGTGTTTTGGGTGGCAACGATCACCAACATTGTTATAACCGGGTTGTCCTACTGGGACGCGTCCATCGCCATCAAAGCCCAGTATTTCGTGATGGCGGCGATAGCGGTCTCCCTGGTGTCCTTCTTTATGGGCACCACTGACGCGTTTCCCATAACCGACATTGAATGGGCTGTTCCCGCCGTGAGCCGTGACACCGTCGCGACCTTCGCCATCTTCTTCCCAGCGGCAACCGGGATCATGGCCGGAGTCTCGTTGTCGGGTGACTTGAAGAACCCGCGCAAGGACATCCCGAAGGGAACCTTGTGGGTCATCCTCACCGGACTTCTGGTGTACATGGCTGTTCCGGTGTGGCTAGCGCTTAACTTCACCAACGAAGACCTGCGTGCAACGGAGAACGTGATGGGGGCGGTTGCTGCGATTCCTCCGCTCATCTTCGTCGGGATTTGGGGAGCCACTCTTTCGAGCGCTCTGGGATCGGTTCTGGCTGCCCCTAGGACGTTGCAGGCGTTGGCGAACGACGGCCATGTGCCGAAGTTCCTCGGCCGATTGTCTGGCGGAGGCAAAGAGCCAAGAGTGGGCACGTTTATCACGTTCCTTCTGGTCCAAGCTGCCCTTCTCCTGGGTTCATTGGACACCATCGCTCCGATCCTCACGATGTTCTTCTTGGCAACATACGGTGTCGTCAACCTGGCCTCAGGTCTAGAGACTTGGGCTGCCAACCCCAGCTTCCGACCCACGTTCAAGGTTCCAGCGTGGATCAGCCTCATTGCCGGGGTGGTCTGTTTCTACGTAATGAGTATCATTCACCTCGGTTGGATGGGTATCGCCGTCGTGATGATGGTCGCCCTCTATTACTTATCGCAACGGCGGCAGGTGACGTCTACCTTCGGAGACGCTCGGCAAGGCCTTTGGGCGGCGCTTGTACGCGAGGGCGTTCGCCATATCCGACGCGATACCAAAGACGCTGCGAGCTGGCGTCCCAACCTCATGATTCTTGGAGGCGAGGTGGAGAACCGCCACTACCTCCTCGAGGTGGGTTCCGCGTTGGTTCAGGAACGCGGATTGGTTACGTATCTGCACTTGCTTGAAGGCGAGATCGAGGAGCAGGTGGCTGAGCGGCAACGCCTCATGGCTAAGTACTCGGATATCTTTGCTGAAACGCACCCGAACACCTTCTTCCGAGCTGACATTGTTCCTGATGTGTACGAAGGGGCTGTCGCCGCAGCTCAGTCCTATGGCCTTGGGGACTTCGAAGCTAACACCATCATGTTCGGTTGGCCTAGGGCGTCGGGGGCCATAGAGCCGTACATGGGAATGCTGCGCCGACTGCACGTCTTGGATCAGACGCTGCTGTTGGTGCGAGATCCGCTGGAGGCAGTAGAAAACCGCTTCGAGAATATTCATGTTTGGTGGACGGGCACGTCGGGGAATGGTTCGCTGATGTTGTTGTTCGCCGACCTAGTGAGCCGTCACAAGGATTGGGCGCGGGCGCGGGTGACAGTGTTGACAGCTGTCGACGCTGCGTCTGAGATAGCGGGCGCAGAAGGACGCTTACGCTCACTGTTAGCCGCGGCACGTCTGGACGCTGATATCAGAGTGGTGGAAGCTGGCGGTCGTGATATTCAAACAGTGGTCTGTGCTGAGTCCTGCAAAGCCGATCTGGTGTTTCTGGGCTTCCTTCTGCCTCGTCATGTACAACCGGCAGTGTTTTACCTGCGGATGGAAGCCTTGATGAAGCAATTGCCACGAACCGTCCTTGTCAACGCGGCTTCAACGGGCGATTTCACGACAGTGCTGTTTGACCAGACCGAGGAGGTAACGGCGGTCCATGAGGCTTTGGAGAGTTAGAGCTCGCTAACTCCCAGACACTGTGGCGGTGGAGTTCTGGCTGCAGTTCGGGAGAGATAATCAGCATCTGTGTTTGTGCCAACTTCGCGACCGCTGTATTGTTATGCCCTCTCTTGTTTATAGGGTTCACTAGTGAAGAAATAGAAGGGAAGTAGTTCCATGCGTAAATTTCGTAATGTAATGGCATTGCTAATGGTTCTGGGGCTTGTTTCGGCAGCCTGCGCGTCCGATGCAGAGCCCGACGTTTCTGAGGTAGCTGCCACCGAGGCAACTACAGCAGTGACACAGGCGCAATCCGGTGGCGACACCTTGGCTGACGTACTAGCTCGTGGAGAGCTCAACTGTGGTGTTGGAGGATCAGCTGTTGGTTTCTCAGAGACCCAGACCGATGGCTCCATGACTGGGCTTGACGCAGACTTCTGCCGTGGCGTAGCCGCAGCAGTGTTGGGTGATGCCGACGCAATCAACTGGACCGAAACAACCGCTGCCGAGCGCTTCGAAGTGCTTGCAGCCGGGACGATCGACGTCCTAATGCGGAACACCACGTTCACGCAGTCTCGCGATACAACTCTTGGCTTGGACTTCCTGCCAACGACGTACTTCGATGGACAGGGTGTGATGGGTAAAGCAGAGTTCGGTTTCACCGAGGACTCCACGCTTGCTGACGTAGACGGCGCTGTGCTCTGCACAAACGCTGGTACCACGACTGAGAAGAACATCACTGAGGGCGCTATCCTCCATGGAGCCACCATTCAGCTGAAGACCGTTGAGTCATTCAGTGAGGCAATGGAAGGCTTCAAGGCTGGTGACTGTGACCTCGTGACCACTGATGCATCTGGCTTGTTCGGAAACCGTTTCAACGCCATTGCTAATGGTGAGATTGCAGAGGGCGACTGGGTCGTCTTCCCGCGTGCACCAATCTCCAAGGAGCCACTGGGTCCTGTCGTTCGTCAGAACGACTCGGTCTGGGAAGACGTTGTCCGGTGGACAATCTACGCAATCTTCATCGCTGATGAGCGCGGAGTCACCTCTGCCAACATCGACGAAGTCATTGCTGGCATCGTTCTTAATGCTGATGGAAACGTCATCGAGGGTGATCCAGAACTAGCACGTCTCTTCGGCGTGACAACTGGTGAGCTCCAGTCTGGAATGGGACTACCAGCTGATGCCTTCTACGAGGTCATCAAGCAGGTAGGTAACTACGACGAGATCTTCTCTCGTAACCTAAACGTACTCGGCATTAGCCGTGACGGTTCACCGAACCGCCAGTGGACTGATGGTGGCTTGATCTACGCTCCGCCAGCTCGATAGAAAACCAACTATTCGCAAGAAAGGGGCGCGGAAGCGCCCCTTTCTTCGTTTCCAGAGTGCTATGTTCCACACACCGCATTGCGCTTAACGTCGCGCTGCTCTGCACGAACTGATGCTTAGGAGGTAGGACAGAGGTGGCACTAGACCAAGACGGGATAATCCTTCCCGAGAAACCTCCCTTTTATCGGGACCTGAGGATTATCAAGTGGATCGCCCAGCTAGCTGCTCTGGGCGTTGTCGCCTTTGTCGGCTGGCTCTTGGCCACACAACTACAGCACAACCTAGCAATCCAGGGCAAAGAGATCTCTTTCGTCTTCCTCTCGAAGCCTGTGGGGATCACGCTTTCGGACGGATTCAATACGACGCCGACCTCTGGGATGCAGGCGCTTGCTGTAGGTATCACCAATACCTTGCGAGTGACAGCGAGTGGCATCATCGCCGCAATCCTGCTGGGTACCCTCCTGGGTGTCGCCCGGTTGTCTGATAACTGGATCGTGAGTAGGGCTTCGACGATATATGTCGAAACCATTCGCAACATTCCAGTGCTGGTGCAGATCGTGTTCTGGCAGGTGCTTCTGAGGGGTCTCGGTCCTCTCACGCTAGAGTCGGGAATCTTTAATGTCGGCGACAAAGCCGTGTTCTACGCGTCTGCGAAGGGTCTCTCGTTTCCATGGTTCAACCCCACGGATACGCGCTGGCAGTGGGTAGTAATCTTCGCGATCGGTATCTACGCCGCCAAGCGGGTCTACGCCTGGCGGATTGGCGTCCAAGAAGCTGGCACCGGCGAAGCGAGAGTGGGGACATGGGTCCTACTCAGTCTCGCGGTTGCGGGGATCATCGGATGGTACGCCCACGCGCTGACTGGATTCATGCATCACGTGTTTCTCTTCACCGCGGGATTGTTCGAGACCGTCCCCATCATCGTCTACCAGTTGCTCATCTCGGCGATAGTCGCCTATGTCGCTTATCGAGTGGTGCGAGCTCGTCTGAACCTTCTGGAGACCCCCAACGGGTACGGTAAGTTCTCGGATGATGACTGGTATCGGATCATCGCTGCCAGCATTGTTGGGCTGCTTGTGGTGATTCTCTTCATGACCCAGGCAGGCATCAGCGCGGCCATCGCGGGTCAAGAGGACGTAGCCGGCACCTTCATGGGCTTCCAGCAATTATTCGAGATCTTTGCTTCGAAGTTCGG
>Ga0114996_10007955_pt1 | contig 11877 bp, 8 predicted proteins | sample ArcticOcean_MG_C_4_FD_87039 | JGI IMG/M metagenome (GOLD analysis project Ga0114996, IMG submission 87039) | Marine microbial communities from western Arctic Ocean - ArcticOcean_MG_CB4_134 | ecosystem: Environmental > Aquatic > Marine > Oceanic | place: Arctic Ocean: Canada Basin | collected... | reverse complement strand
GTCGTGGGCCGCGGGAATCGCCGCCGCGGTCATCACGGCTTGGACCTCGGGAGTATCCACCACGATCATCGTCACGCCTTGGTCCGCGCGAATCGCCCCCGCGGTCACCTCGTGACTCACCTCGTGATTCGCCACGAGACGGACGCGGCGCCTCTCCCTCGTCGATTTCTGAACGATATCGTCCTGTCGGCGCACTTCGATCACCGAACGAAGATCGAGGAGACTCTCCACGATCAACCTTCCGAGGACCCGTGCTTCGCCGGGGCTCTCGAACACCTTCTCGGCGATCACTCTCAGCCCTGTAACTCAATTCGCCTTCACGCGGTTGTCGAGGCGGCAACGCCATCTCTTCGAGAAGTTCGAGTCCGGCCTCAGTCCCCATCGTGCGACCAATACCCGTATACCGGGCATAGCCCTGACCAACAAGCTGAGCCATCTTGGCTCGCGCCGTTGCGGGATCAATATTTCGGAACCAGCGAGCGATCATCAAATAAACCAGCTCACCCGGCGTAAGGCTCTCTTCAGTTCCAACCAGTACATAAAGCACACGGTCGGCAGCGCTCTTCAGTTCACGAAATGCAGGAGCCGAAGGAATCATCCCCGTCAGGTCCCAGGCAGCAAGCACCCACTCTTTTTCATCGTCGGCCAAACGTCCCCAGGCGCGCAGGCGCTTGGCTTCGAGGTCGGGCGATTGACCGGGTCGGTGCTCTATTGCGGATAAATCTATGTCGTGAACTATTTCGGGCATCGTTAAATGATGAACTCGATTTCCACTTACAACAAGCACAAAGTGTTAACGAGCGCCCCCAAGGTGGAATTGTCTTACCCTCCCTCTCAGGCAGGAAGGGAGTTAGAGGGTAGACCGATGACAGCTCACGACGGACGCCAGCCCAAGTCGTCCTACGACGCCCGGAACAAACGTTCCCCCCGGAATGGGGGAGTTAGAGGGGGAGACTGCAGCGGCGACCAAGTCGTCAGACGACGCCCGGAGCAAAACGAGACTGCGACGCCAGCCCAAGTCGTTCGACGACATCCAGTCCCATTCAAATTAGCCTCCACACCCACAAATTTACCGACAAACCTCACCCAAAACAAAACGTGCCACTGGAACCCTTTGCTACCATCCCAAACGTGACAAATCCAAATCTGCAATACGCACTCGCTGCTGACATCGGTGGCACCAACATCCGAGCCGCACTCGTCGACGCCGAAGGCCACATGACTGGGCGCGGTTCCATCAACACCGAACCCGAACGTGGCATCGACGATGCAAGCTCCCGACTCGCCACGCTACTCAAAGCCGCACGGGCAACAGCGCCTTCCGGAGCCGAAATCGTAGGAGTAGGCGTCTCAACCGCAGGCCCCATCCGACCCGCCACCGGAACCTACAACCACCCGCCCAACCTGCCCGGATGGCACGATAAGTCGATGAAATCATCGCTATCCGAAGCGATGAGCATGCCCGTCTGGGTTGGCCATGATGCCACCCTCGCCGCGTTAGCCGAAACCCGATTCGGTGATCACGTCGGGGCCGAAAATCTTATCTACGTAACTATCAGCACCGGCGTTGGCGGCGGCATCATCGCCAACAGCGAAATGGTCACCGGCTCGGCCGGGGGTGCAGGCGAAGTGGGTCACCTCGCAGTACGCACCGGAGCCTACAAGTGCAACGTGGGCTGCGACGGCTGTTTCGAAGGTAACGCATCCGGACCCGCCATCGCAAAAATCGCCCGAGAACGATTCACAGGCGAAGGTCCATTAGCTGAAATGGCCGACGGAAATCCCGAATACATTACTTCACGCATGGTGTTCGATGCAGCCGATGCTGGCGATGAGGTAGCGCAGGGAGTCGTCGATCTAACAATTGAAAACGTCAGCATCGGACTCGGCATGCTGATCAACGTCTTCAACCCGGAAGCACTCGTAATCGGTGGCGGAGTAGTTCAGGGACTCCAACGACACTGGGAGAAGCTCAAGGCAACGGTCATTGAAAAATCACTCCCCGGCTACGGCAGAGCAACCCCGCTAACCGCAACTCGCTTGGGAGACGACGTAAGCCTACTAGGAGCCGCTCAGCTAGCCTTCCGCCAGGCAAGGCGACAATAGCAAAAGATCTATCGCCCCTACACTGTCATCCTGAACTTGATTCAGGATCTGTGAAAGACGTAGGCACCTCTTCACCGCCAGCATTGCTCACTACGCCTTAAAGCCAACCCTCTGCGCGACTCCCGCGGATACTGAATCAAGTTCAGCATGACAATTTAGTCGCGTCCGACTACCCGGAACCAATCCCAAAGAAAAAGTGCCCTCAGCACTAGAAATTCTCTTCGTGGTCCCACGGGTCTTCTGGCGGAAGATCGATATCGAACGGATCACCACGGTCAAGCCCAAGATCCTCGGCTTCATCAGTAACACCCGTGCCGAAGTCATCCACATCGCCCGGATCAGGCGCATTCGCCCATCCCTCGATCTCGGCGGGCTCGTAACCCTCGGTATCGATCCCCGGCAAAGTATCGCCAGCCCCGAACATCGAACGAGCCATCTCCTGAGTCACAACCTCATCAAGATCCTCTTCATCCTTCATCGCCTGCAAAGCCTGCTGTACAAGCTCCACAACACGGGGCTCCGAACTCACCAGCAGCTGCTCAAGCTGACTCTTGGCGACATCGCCACCAATGCGCTCAACAGCCGATATCGCCGCCAGCTGAACCGTTAGGTCGGCGTCGTCCAGCGAAACATCCAGCGAATGCAAATGCTCTTCGTCGCCCAACTCACCCATCGCCATCGCCGCCTCATAGCGAATCGAAGCGTCATCATGTTCAAGATCGGGAAGAACGTAGCTAACCCATCTCGGATCCGACGTTCGCCCCATAGCGAAAATACTGCTCTGCCGTGACCTGACGTCTGGCAGCGCATATGCCGATTCAATAAACGGAATCAGACGCTCACCACCGAACACCGAAACTGCTTCAAGCGCCTTCAGCTTCACCGTCTGGACCTCTCGCTCGTCCTCAAGAACGGCATACAGAACGCGAGTCAAAATGACCTCGTCTTTGACACCGAGTTTGCCCGATTGCGCCATTGCAGAAAGATACGCCAGCGGTACCGCAGCGGCAGCCCGAACCTCCACTGAAGGATCGGTCGTAAGCATGTCGGTCAAAGGTTTGACCAACGCACGATCGCTGCTCTCTTCGAGCCCCTTTAGTGCGCTCAACCGAACGTCGGTACTCGTGTGTTGCATTCCCTGCTTGTAGATCGCCTCGAACTCGACGTCGGGCTGCTCATCGCAAAGAGCCACCATGCGATCGACAATCTCCAACACCCGTTCAGGCGTCCATTCCAGCCAGAGCTGCCCGAACTCTTCGGCCTCGGGACCCGTAAGTTTCGACAGCTCAGGAAGCGACGCATAGTTAATCGCTGCGTCGTCGTCTTCAGGAAGTTGATTTAGAAATTCGTCTAGACCCATATTTACGTTTTCTTGCGCCCTCTAGATGCCAGCGTACGTTCGCGCCGACCCAACGACGTTCTATTCGTCCTTCGCAGCAACCTCAACACCGAGACACTGAATGGCAGGCGATCGCATCGATCCGAACACCCATTCTGCCGCGTCGCCCACCTGCTCCACCTGTGACAGCACCTTGTAGACGTTGCCTGAAATCATCGTGTCCTTCACCCGACCAACAATTTCACCGTTCTCAATTTTATAACCAAGTGAAACGTTTGCACGGAAATCTCCGCCCAATTCGTTACCCTGCCCAGCACCTAGAAGTTCCTCGACGATAAGGCCTTCTTTAATTCCGGTGATCATGTCTTCAAAATGAGTGTCACCGTGAGCTATGTCGATCACAGAAGTACCTGGCGAAGGAGTGCTCGCAAGCCCACGTCCAGCTGCTCCAGTCGACGTCTTCCCGAGCTGACCCGCCGTTTGCAGATCCAGTAACGGCCCGCCTGCAACACCGTTTTCGATCAGCGCATGTCGACGACTCGCAACACCCTCGTCGTCAAACGGCCTGCTGCCGCTCGCACCGCTAATCAGTGGATCATCAAAAATCGTTATTCGTTCGTCAACAATCTTCTCGCCCCAGCGATCGCCCAGCGGCGATGATCCGTTAGCAACGTTCTTGCCATTAAACCCCGAAAGCAGAGGATGAATCATCGTTGCGCCAACACCGCGAGGCGTAAATATCACCGGAAGATCGCCTTTATTGGCCGTTGCCTGAGCGGTCTCCTTAGACCATCGCAGCGATCGTCGAACCGTCTGCAACAGTCGATCCAACTCAACTTCGCCGAATAAATGACTCGAACCGAATCCGGCCCAAACGTTCAGCATGTCGGTGCCACGAATGAGCTGAGCACCCAGCGAGCAGTAGTAGCTCGTCTGTTCATACTCAGCATCGATCCCGGCCGAATTCATGATCCGACCTCGCCCCGTAGACCACCCAATGCGGGCGTCACAAAGCAGCTCCGGCCACTCGTCCATCAGCCGTTCGATCAGCCCTTGTCCAACGTCGATCATCGACTGCTGAGAAACCGCAGGAATCTTGGCATCGACAATATCGACAGTCGGATATTCACTCGGAGCAGGAAACTCAAACAAAGCCTCGGATCCAAACGGAGCCAGCGTTGCCGCCCGATCCACTAGTTCCGATTCACGGCTAGCGTCGGTAGTCGAAGTAAATCCAATCCGACCGTCATCGATCACCCGAAGCGCAACACCCGAAGTGTCACGACGCATGATTTCCTTCAGCCGGTTCGCCTCAAACGAAACGGGATGACTCTCCATCTCAATCCGGTAAACCTCGGCCTGATCAAATTTTGCCGCAGCGGCATTTAGTAGCGATTCGCTCAATGTTTTATCTCTCGAAATATCTGGTCACAAACTGTCGATAACAACACGCCTACGCCCCTGAAATCAGGCATTTTTGAATACGTATGTGCGGGCTGCCGTTCGAAACCGGCAATGGCGACTGACCACCCTTGCCGCAACCGCCGCCCTGGTTCATGCCGAGGTCGTTTCCAATCCCATCGAGATTTTTCAATGTCTCGAACAGGTTTCCGGTAAGCATTACGGGACGAACAGCTTCCTGAATCTCGCCGTTGCGAATCATGTACGCCTCGCCCGACGAGAAAGTGAACATCTCGTGCTGCGTCATCCCGCCGTACCAATTGCGAACGTAAACGCCATCTTCAACGCCCTCAAGCAAATCCTCAAGAGTCGCCTCACCCGGCTCAATTATCGTGTTCGTCATGCGCACGATCGGAGGAAAGTTGTAGCCAATCGCCCGAGCGTTACCGGTCGGCTTCTCACCCATCTTCGCGGCAGTCTCACGAGAGTGAAGGCGACCTACCAGCTCACCTTCTCGAACAAGTGCCGTTCGAGTAGCCGGAGTCCCCTCATCGTCATATTTAAAGCTGCCCCGCAACCCCGGAATCGCAGCACCATCGGTGAAGTTCAGGTGCTTTCCACCGAACTTACGACCCATGTACATAATCTCTTTCAGCTTGTCGTTCTCATACACGTTGTCGCCCTCAGAAAGGTGCCCAAACGCCTCGTGAACGAACACGCCCGCAAGCACTGGATCAAGAATTACCGTGCGCTCACCGCCCTCAAGCGACTTCGCATCCAGCAGCGCAACCGCTCGCTTTGCAGCGTCGACCACCTGCTCATCCAGATCTCGAATCAGATCATAATCGCCCTGCGACCCAAGACTAAATCCGGCCTGCTGAACGTCACCACCGCTTCGAGCCTGCGCCGAAATTCGTGAAATAACGTGGACTTGTTCTTGCTCGATATACGAACCATCAGAGCTTCCAAAGAACGTTTTGCGTGAAGTGTCGCCGTAAATAATGTCGGCGCTGTTAATGCCATCTACCGACCACACAAGATCGTTGTAGTGATCCATGATCCGTTTTTTCTCATCGAGAGAAACATCGGCGGGATCGTGAACGATGTGAGCCGGAACCACGTCAACATGAGGATCCGCTTCGCCAATTTCAGTCTTCGTCCCGCCAACAGCCTTCGACTGTGCAACGGCGTCTCCAATCTTGGCCTTCAGATCGTCGAGACTGTTGAAACTAGCAAATCCCCAGCCACCTTTAGTAACGGCTCGAACGTTCCCGCCCAAACCACTGGTTTGCGCAATTGTTTCAAGCGATTTACCGCGGTAGGTAAGCCGCGAATTATCAGTCTCTTCTATTCGTACTTCGCAATAATCGGCGCCATGGCCTTTGATTGCGCTGTCTATAAGGTCGCGGTATTTCACGAATTTGCCGAGCCTCTTCTAAATTGCGATCGGGCATTGAATCAAAAAGTGTCAAAAATACTGGATAGCCCTGTTTTTCCAGACAATCGATCTTCGGAGCGTCAATACTAGCAATGGGGTACGCAAAACCCCACCGGTGAACCCCAATAAGAGTGACATTCAGTCCCATACACCGTGATAATCGAACCCAATGTCGCACCAAACTCCCGAAAGATCCAACGGTAGCGTGAATATCGAATATCAGGCAGCTGTTTCGAAGCTACTCTCGCTCGCCGACTTCGAGAGAAAATCCCGCGCCAACGACCCGCCGGACTTCCACCTCAAACGCATCGAACGGCTCCTTAAGTATCTCGGCAATCCGCACATCGGCCAGAAGTACGTTCACGTAGCGGGCAGTAAAGGCAAGGGCAGCACATCGGCGATGATCGCATGGTCGCTCGCCGCCAGCGGATACACGACAGGCCTCTTCACATCACCATCGATTCACCGAATCACCGAACGATTACGAATCAACGGCGAACCGATTTCCGAGCACGATTTCACCCAGCTAGTTAACGATCTATGGCCCGCAGTTGAACGAGTATCCGAAGATGGCGACATCGGCAGAGCTTCAGTTTTCGAACTCGAAACAGCGATGGCGTTCTGCCATTTCAATAACTCGAATGCCGATATAAGCGTGATCGAAGTTGGACTCGGCGGCAGGCTCGATTCGACCAATATCATCACACCACTGGTATCGGTCATGACCCCAATCAGCCTCGATCACGTTGCCATACTCGGCGATACGATCGAATTAATTGCGAAAGAAAAAGCCGGAATCATCAAGCCGGGAATTCCGGTGGTTACTTCGCCGCAAAAACCAGAAGCGCTCGAAGTAATACGAAAAACAGCGAACGCAAAACAAAGCCCGCTAACCGAATCGAACACAATAGTTGAGATCCTCGCCTCAAACGATCTCGGCATCGACGGCGTCGAACTCGAATTCGCCACTCACAACGAATCAATCACCACCCATCTACACCTTCTGGGTTCCCACCAGACCGACAACGCACGCACTGCAGTAGCTGCCTTGGCAGAACTCTCCAAAGCAGGCATCCCAACCACAAACGAAGCAATTGGCGAAGGCCTAAGCAACGTCGAATGGCCAGCCAGAAATCACGTCGTCGCCATTGCGCCTGTCCCGATTTTCGTCGACGGTGCCCACAACGACGCATCTGCACTGGCACTCCGTAAATCCATCGAAAGCCTCTTCCCAAACCGAAACGAAACCATACTCATCCTCGGCGTAGTTAGAGGCCACGATCCCACCGCGGTACTACGTGAATTAGCCCCACTTAACCCCAAAATCATCGTTACAGAGTCTCGACACCCTAAATCTCTCACCAATATCGAACTGTCAGATGCCTTGGGTGAGAGTAAAATTTCCGTGTCCGCAGTAACAACCAATACCAGCGAGGCTCTTTCTCAGGCCAAAAAACTGGCTAACAGCAACGACCTGATACTCGCAACCGGATCGCTATTTGTGGCAGCGGAGATAGTTGAGATCGAGCACGGAATCGAACCTGAACTGTACCCTGATATCAAGCTCCCACCCCGTTCAAATATATAAAAGTCTCGAACACCACCTAAATGACCAGCAATAACGAAACAAGAGTCGTGATCACAGGTATGGGCGCCATCACCGCCCTCGGAAATACCGTCGACGAATTTTGGGCCGGTATCAAACACGGAAAATCGGGTATTCGAGAGATCAGCCTCGTTAGTCCCGATGGTTTTCCATGCAGCGTTTCAGGTGAAATTCAAGATTTCGACGCCACGGACTATATGGATCGCAAAGAAGCCCGCAGGATGGCTCGCTTCTCGCAATTCGCTGTCGCCGCTGCCCACCAGGCAGTAAAAGACTCGGGAATCGACTTCGAAAAAGAAGACCCCGACCGTATCGGAGTCTTGATCGGTAGTGGTTCTGGTGGACTTCCCGAAACTGACCAGCAATCTGAAATTCGCGTGAAGCGCGGCGTCGGTCGAATGAGCCCTTATTACATCCCGATGATGCTCGTGAACATGGCAGCGGCGAACATCTCGCACACGTTCAATCTCACCGGCTACACCAACACATGTGTCACAGCCTGCGCAGCAAGCACTCAGGCCATCGGCGAAGCAGCCGAGGTGATTCGACGTGGCACCGCCGACGTTATCGTCACTGGCGGAAGCGAAGCCGGTATTTGTGAAATTGGCATGGGCGGGTTCAGCACCATGCGAGCACTTTCCACATGGTCTGGCGATCCCGCAAAAGCCAGCCGCCCGTTCGACAAGGGTCGTGACGGTTTCGCACCCGCTGAAGGCAGCGGAATTCTCATTATTGAAAGCCTTGAACACGCCAAAGCACGTGGTGCCCACATCTACGCCGAAGTGGGCGGATGGGGCGTTTCTTCGGATGCATATCACCTGGTTCAGCCGCACCCAGAAGGATTCGGAGCCGCAAAAGCGATCAAGCGTGCGTTAGACAACGCCGGCGTTGAACTCGACGAAGTCGACTACATCAACGCTCACGGCACTTCGACTCCAATCAACGATGCCGCGGAAACCAAAGCAATCAAAGCAGTATTTGGCGAGCAGGCCTACAAGATTCCGGTCAGCTCAACCAAGTCGATGGTTGGTCACTCACTCGGTGCGTCGGGAGCGTTGGAAGCGATCGTCTGCATCAACAGCATCAACGACAATATTCTTCACCCGACTATCAACCAGGAAGAATCCGACCCCGACTGCGATCTCGACTACATTCCAAACGTAGCCCGAGAACTCGAAGTCAACATCACGCTCTCGAACTCATTCGGATTCGGCGGCCAAAACGCCTGCCTAATAATCAAACAATTCGCGGGCTAGCCCGACCTCTCGAACGAGATACTAGCCGACATCGGGGAAAAGCTGAGGGAACGTCGCATCGTCGTTCCGAACTTGATTCAGAATCTTGATCAGCATTGTGGCGTGTGACTTGTTCGCCCACATCGTACTAAAAAACCCAGTCTAATACGCCTAGCTCGGGCATCGGAACAAATTCGCGCCACGGCACGTCTACCTCTAGACTGCGCACTCTAAAAGCGCGACGCAGAACCACTTTTGTCCCAAAAATTCTCTGGAGGATCTAATGACCAACAGCCAAACAAGAATGCTTGCATCATCAATCGGCCTAATCGGCGGTGCGATCATAAGTCAAACGGACAATCTGAACATCAACCTGAGCATCGTGATTATCTTGATCACATTCGCAATGCTGCTAGTCGAATATTCACGCTCCTGGCGATCTGAGTAGAACCTCAGCCCTGAACAGCGAACACGATCACCTTCGACTCGCCACGAGTCTGAACACGAACCCGGCTACCAACCTCAATCCCGTTGGCCGCCCGCCTGCGCACTCGAAGCAAAGTGCCTGAATCCAACCGAATGCTGTACTCGCTGAACTCGCCCGCAAACTCCCGCAGCTCAACGGTCGCCGTCCTCTGCTCCGCATCACCAGCATGCTCAATCTCAAGCTCCGACGCACGCATCAGCGCCAACACCTGCTGACCATCCGAAACGGTACCGTCAGTTGTAGTTCGAGTAGGGAACACACCCGCCTCGGTCACCACAACGCCACCTCGATACACACCCGGAATCAACTCACACGGTCCGATCAATCGCGCAACCGAAGCCGAAACCGGATTCTGATATACCTCCTCGGGCGTGCCAATCTGCTCAATAGACCGCTCGCCCATCACGGCTACACGATCCGAAGTCGCCAGTGCCTCTTCACGATCATGAGTTACCAACAACGTCGTAGCGCCAGTCTCTTGAACAATCTTCTTGATATCTCGCCGCAACTCGGCCCTCAGCTGACGATCAAGGTTGCTGAACGGCTCATCTAGCAACAACGCGACCGGATCTGGAGCCAATGCACGCGCAATCGCCACCCGCTGTTGCTGACCACCAGAAAGCTCGTGAACGTAACGGTCTTCATATCCGCTCATTCCAACCATCTCGAGCACCGGCGCAATACGAACAGCCCGTTCGGAAGCCTGCAATCCCTTCAAGCCAAATTCAACGTTCTTCGCAACCGAAAGATGCGGAAACAATGCGTAGTCCTGAAATACCAGTCCGATTCTGCGTTGATCGGGCGGCACATGAACGAACGACGATCCAACCAGCTGCCCACCAACACGAACATACCCAGCAGAAACTTGTTCAAACCCGGCAACCACGCGGAGCGCGGTCGTTTTACCCGCACCACTTCGCCCAAGAATGCTCACGAACTCACCTGGTCGAACCAGCAAATCAAATCCACTTATAGCCGGTGAGTTAGATCCCGGATAACTGCACTCAACACCCTGTAGGTGAATGACGCCCGTCTCAGCCGCACCCGTATCCGCGGCACCAGGTGCGACAACGCCTTGAACGGGCGTCGGAATAGAAATCTCTGCGGTACGCCGCCGCCATGGCATCCTCATCGTGCCGCCTCGTCGAGTTTAAGTGGCCTGTCAGAAACACCCGTTTTATCGCCATGACCACGTAGCGTCAAATACGCCGTCGGTATTCCAGCAACCACCACCAACAACAACGCGGCCGCAGCAGTTTTGGCGAAGAACGCCTCTGAAGCTGCCGACCAAATCGACGATGAGAGCGTTCGATATCCGATAGGAGAAAGTATCAAAGTTGCCGGTAACTCTTTCATTGTCAGCAGGAACACCATCGCTCCACCAGCGAAAGCGCCCGGCATCACAAGTGGGATTGTCACAGAGAAAATCACCCGCCATTGCGAACGACCAAGACTTTGAGCCGCCTCTTCAATTCTCGGGTTCACCTGCAGCAACGTACTCCGTAGTGCCCCAATACTTGCGGGCAAGAACAACACGCCATACGCAAACACCAATAACCAAATCGACTGATACAGCGGGCGTGCAACATTTATTCCGAAGAACACTAAGGAAAGTGCCACTACAACGCCCGGCAATCCAAAACCGATATACACCGAACGTTCGAAGAATCGACTCATACGACTCTGGAATCGAACTGCCAATATCGCCACTGGCAGCGCTGCAAACACTGTTACGACCGCGGCCAACAACGAAACATAAAGCGAATTGCGAGCTGGAACCAGCAGCGGCAGCAGTTCCTGATTATTGAGCAATCCTCGCACAAGCCAGTGAACTAGCACGCCAACAGGAATCATAAGCCCAATAAGCACCGGCAGCCCAACAGCGCCAGCGCCAAGCCAACGCCACCGCCCAAGATCAAATCTTCGAGATACTCGAACAGCTCCCACTGTGCTTCGGTGATACGCACCACTGCCACGGGTAAAACCTTCACCCAACAGCAGCAATACCGCAATTACAACTAGAACCAGCGACAACACCGCCGCAGCCGTTCGATCGATAGACGACTCGTACTGAATCATGATCGTTGATGTAAACGTCTGGTACCGAAGCAATGCAACTCCGCCAAAATCGCTCAGCGTATACAGCGCTACCAGTAACGATCCACCAGCAATAGCCGGACGCAGCATCGGCAACGTAACCGCTCTAAACGTGTGGATCGGCCCGTAGCCCATCGCACGAGCCGCCTCTTCAAGCGCAGGGTCCAT
>Ga0114996_10007952_pt1 | contig 11878 bp, 11 predicted proteins | sample ArcticOcean_MG_C_4_FD_87039 | JGI IMG/M metagenome (GOLD analysis project Ga0114996, IMG submission 87039) | Marine microbial communities from western Arctic Ocean - ArcticOcean_MG_CB4_134 | ecosystem: Environmental > Aquatic > Marine > Oceanic | place: Arctic Ocean: Canada Basin | collected... | reverse complement strand
TTTACAGTATATCTTGCTCAACATACAAGAGCACTTAGAAGCCTTCTGGGATTGTGTAGGGTTGTTGATTCATCCCTATGAAATCCGAACAGATTAGTTTTGTCGTGTATTATGCACAATAATATAAGATACACAGATTTAGATGAAAGTTTGGTCGATAAAACCCCTAGCTATATATTAAATCTACGTAAAAATAATTCGGGCATGATTAAGGAGATTGATATGATTTTGGTGACGGGAGCAGCGGGCCGTTTGGGGCGGCGCGTAGTGCAACTTCTGGTCGATAAAGGCTACGACGTAGTGGGAACGGATCAGGTTGCCTACGACGAGACGCCGGCGGTTTTTGTACAGGCCGATCTAGGCGACGCAAGAAAGGTCGATGAATTAGTGGCAGATGCCGAAGCGGTAATCCACATGGGGGCTATCCCCGGCCCTAGAAACAAAACACCGCGCACACCGTTTGATAATAATGTGCGCAGCACGTTTAACATTTTGATGAGTGCGGCCGAGCGAAATTTGCGCCGGGTAGTTTTTTCTTCTAGCGCCTTCGCCATGTGTTATGCCGAGGATCCGCGGGCTTTTGTGCCGCAGTACCTGCCGCTCGACGAAGAACATCCCATGGTGCCCTTTGAACCCTATGGCCTGTCCAAACAAATTGGCGAATGCATTGGCGCCATGGTTGCCCGCAGTACCGCTACCTCGGTGGTCAGTCTGCGTTTCACCAATGTGGTGCCGCCAGAGCAGCAGGCCGAGTTTCCGCTGCCGGCGCCGACGCCGGAAGATCCGACAACCCTGGTGATGTGGGCCTATGCCGATCCTCGCGATGTGGCCGCTGCCCACGTATTGGCGCTCGAAGCCGATATAGAGGGGCACGAGGCTTTTATGTTGGCCCAGCCGACGACCCGCTTTCGGGAACCTACGCGCGAATTGATCGAGCGCAACTTTGGCGATAAGGTTGAGATTCGCGGCCAACTTGCGGGCAATGCCAGCGTCATAAGCACGGCCAAAGCACAGCGGCTACTCGGCTTTAAACCTAGGCCCGGATGGAGCCAAACTTAATACGGCTACAAATTGGGCAATTTCTATGCGCAGGCCGTTGGGGGCCTCCAGGGCCTCCAGGGCCGCTAGGGCCCGCTGCATATTCCTGTGGCCGATGGCCGTGGTCGCTGGTTCATTAGTGGGATGTAAAACAGAGTCACAACAAAAGTTTCCGCGCCGACACGACGAATCTTTTACTCAATCCGCAGTATTGGGATATGTCTTCCTGAATGAGCTCCTCCCATTCTGGCTTTGCCCAACAGCATTGTCCAGCACCTCACGTATAATCTGTAGAGCGCGCACCATGCTATAAGGCTTTATGAGCATAGCCTGGGCGCCCAATGTCTCTACATTATGGGCTGGATTGCCTGTCGAGATGATCACCTTAACGGCTGGATTCAGACTCGTCCTCAACGATAAGAATGGTTTCGGTGCCTTGGGGCAAGTCTTCCGATGATTCCGACTCTAAGGGAAGGTCCTCGCGCTCTGAAACAGGCAGATAAACCGAAAAGGTCGTGCCAACGCCTAACTGGCTGTCACACTCTATCCAGCCCTTGTGCTCTGTAACAATGCCGTACGCGGTAGCCAAGCCTAACCCCGTCCCTTTGCCCACCTCCTTGGTCGTGAAAAATGGTTCAAAGATATGCGCTCGAGTTTCTTCGTCCATGCCCACGCCATCATCCGTCAGGCGGATGCAGATATAGTCTCCTGGGGAAACATCTGGACGATGGACCAACTCCCCTTCCTGATAAGAGACCGTGTTCACTTCCATTTCAATAGAAGGAGCGGGCTGTTGGCTTACTTCCAGCGCATCACGGGCATTGAGCAAAAGATTCAGGAAAATCTGCTCCAGTTGGTTTTCATCTCCTGAAACCAAAGGCAGATTCTTAGCAATTTTATCAATGAGGGCGATATTCTTATCAAACGTCTTACGGCCCATTTCTATCGTACCTTGAAGGACCTTTTTGATCTGAACAGGCTGAAGCGCAAGAGAGCTTTCTGAACGGGAAAAGTGCATAAGCTGCTCGATCATCTCCCCGGCTCGTTTCGCCGCCGCTTCGCCGCGTTGTAGTACATCCAGATCGAGCTCGCCTTTGAACTTGGGATCGACCAGGAATATCGATCCGCGGACCTCAGGGAGGTAGGCTTCAACGGTCTTGATCAGTTTGTGAAGCACGGTTTTTAGATCGGCCCCCATGGCTATCAGTTTCAGTATATGGTTCCTAGAATCCAGTAAATAACGCGTCCGTTCGTGGGCTCTCTCCTCGGTTGAATAGCTGCTGTCCAGTGTTCCCATTGCAGTGATTACCGTCGCTGTGGTTGGGCTCGCAACGTCACGCCAACTTCGATATCCGGAACAAGATCGAAGAACAGTATGAGGTGGCATTCGCCGTCCGTGTTTGCTGCGACAATGTATTCCTTGGCGTTGGTTTTCACATCGAGATTCTTCGTTGTGAAGCGGCGCGGCAATCCCCAGATACAAACGGCGTAGTTTTCGAATGCCGTGGTCGTCAGCATTTGCAGGCGAATGCTGAGGCCTCCATTCTTCAGAATCTTATCGGCTCTGATCACTTCGACGTCGGGCGTCGGCGCGTGCTCGATGCTGCTGCCCTGGCGGCTGCGGCGCTGGATGGTGTAGTCGTAGTACCAGATGGGATTGGGGGATTCGCGCTCGAATCGAAGGTGGCGGTGCTGGTCTTCGACCACGACGTATTCACAACTCAAAGGATCTTTGTATACGCGCGGTCGATTGCAGCGTTCGTGCCGCACGGTCGAAATTCGGGTTTCCCAAGGTATCGATTGACGGGTGATTTGTTGCCGGTCGTTGAGCCAATGGCAGAGCCACCATAAATCGTGCGGCAGATGATCCGTCTTTGAAACGTAGACGGTGCGTGGTGTCACTTCAAAGTGGCGACGGTAATAATCGGCAATATCAATCGAGCGAGCATAGACGACCTTGAATTGCTTAGTGAATTCAAACGCCATGGTGTACTGGTATTGCTTAACGAATTCGGCCATCGGCCGTCCACCCCAGCCGGCTTTGAAGGAGGGTCGCGGATAGCCGTTGTACTTGACAACACCATCGTACAGTGGAAAGGCAAAGGCAGGATGTCCGCTTAACTGTGCCAGATTGGCAAATTCTGCGACGCCCTGGCGCAGACACTTGTACGTCGATGCCCAGTCCCCTTGGGCGGTGCCATAGTGCCAGCTCACCGGGCCAAGAAAGTGCCAGCCGCCGCAGAAATCCCACTGGTGCGCGACAACGTCACCGCCTGCGCCTTGGTTCGCCTTGCGATAATCCGTCGCTGACGCGAAGTAGGGAAACTCCGGCATGCCCAGCCAGGGCTCCGCGTTCGACTCTTGGAGCCCACAATGGTTGTTGACGCCCAGTTTAGTGAAGGTCTTGGTGTAACCGGGATCAAATTCGTGAAACGCATCGACGCGGACAGCTCGCACCTCGTCGGGGATCAAGGCTCGTGCCTTTGCCACCCAGTCGCCGTACAGTTTCAGGCGTTGGCGCTGCGTCAGGTCCGGAGTGTCGGGGAAGTGGGGCACGATGAGGTCCCCGAAACAGCGGTGGTAGCGCAGGAACTTTTCGAACATCGGGTTTCGCGGCTCGATATACTCATCGGGCGGTGGGTCGTAGAGGATGTCGAGGTTTTCCTCGATCGGTAGGCGGTAGTCCACGGGAATGCCGCAAGCGTGCAAGGTTGGTTGCGGATCATGGTCAAGAAAGGTGCTGAAGGCCAGCACGACCGATTCGTTGTCGACCACCGAAAAGTATCGAAACAGCCGCTCCTGCCCAGCCTGCCATGCGGCAATGTAACTACCGACGGACCTGGGCTTGTAAGTGATCGTTGCATGCCCGTCAACGATTCTCAGCTTGCGGGTTTGGCAGGGCAATGCTGCCAGCCAGTCGAGATCTGCGCCAGGCCGAAACGAAGCGCCGGGATCAGCACGTTCGAGGTAGCGCGGATAGATCAGCAAATCTGATGAGGGCATGCCGGCTGGCAGATAGAAATCAAAGGTGATCGACTCACCGCGATGCAGCAGCCTGGCACTTGAGCGCCAGTGGGCGAATTCAGTCATCGGTTGTATGGGTGGTCATCTTTTTTATTTGAATGCGCAGTGAACGCAGCAATCATCTGCGAGCGAAGCGAGTCAGGTGTGTTGATGTTAGGCATACGCTGAGCTAACGAATAGGCTGCGCATGGCCAGCAGGCTTGTCGTCGGACTCAAGATTCACGCCGAACCGGGCAACCGCCTCGTTCAGAACCTTTTCAACATGAACCGCCATGTGCTCGAATTCCTCACCTTTTGGAGTAGACTTCACCCGTCCAGCAACGGTCGGATAACGAAAGGTAGTTGCATAATCACCGAGACTCTCAATTTCGCGGAGAAGCGACTTGATAGGATTCTCATCTGGGATCATGTCCACCATGATGTCCAGGTTGTGGCCGATTCCTCCGTGCTTGTCCTCCGAAGTAAGGACTGCGCGAATGATCTTCTCTGCCGCCTGAGAGCAAAGGTAAATGGCGTTTCGGTTCCCATCTTGGGCAAGCAATCTTGCGCCGCGAAGATCCTCTGCCGCGACGCGCAAGTAGCTCGCGATGACTTTTTCAGCGCTCATGGATCGGAAATCCTCTCCTAACAACCTCGTAGGCGAGTGTGTTGGGTATGTTGGTCCCCTCGGCAAATTCGCTTTCGTTGCAGTAGACAACATCTGCGTTCGTTCTGGTGAGGCGACGAAGGTGCCAAGGCGATAGGGATGCGTAAAGGTCATCCTCCACAGTCTCGTCAGGTAGAACTACAAGGAGATCCCAGTCGCTATCCTCGCGCGCATCTCCACGCGCACGACTACCGAAAAGCCATACCGACACCGGAGCGCAGCGCGTCACGATCAAGTTGACCAGCATTTCGATCGACTCCAGGTTGACTGTGTGGGAGACTGGTGAAAGAGAAGTATGCTCGTTCAATATAGACCTTTCTTACCTTGCGAGGTGCGTATGCATAATACGGATGGCCAAGTTTTCCTGATGAATATGCCTTCTGTTATGACTAACGTATTGGTGTTGAGCGGATTGGCAGATGACCACGCCATAACGTCTGTTCCGGCAAATCCTCCGTTAAGGCAACCACATCTAAAAGTTGAATATAATCCGACATATAAAACCTCCTTCGAGACAATAGTTCTGCAGTTTACGTATATCAACCACAGCATGATTGGCATGCGGGAGGGACATTCTGCCTCGCTCAGTGTCGGTCGATGGAATTCATGGGTATATCTGTTGGAAATATAGGAAATTTCAGGCGATAAAAGAATTTCTTCTCCTTGAGTGAGGAAGGCATGGATGGCAACCGGAAATCACGGATAGGATTTACTTGTCTTCTTCTGAACGGCCTAACGCTCGCGTTCAGCCGCAGCCCTGACGTCCGAACGACTGAAGGGAGTGACTTAAACTACCGCTTGTTATGTGTTGCCGATCTGATTTCGATATCGAAGTGGGGAAAGTCCAGGATGTTTTGGATAGAGAGGTTCATTCAAGACTCATGCAGTGAGATAACGCAGTGTTCAGCTGCGGCCAGATTCACCGTTTGCAGTGATCAACCGGGTCCTGCCCGGCGAATCACCGATCCGACCACGATTTACCGTCGAAGCTCGTCAGCTGCATTCCATGTTATCGTATCCCTACTGTGCTGATGTACTCATCACGAAACCAACTGCCTACCTCAGCGAGTCATGCAGCAGTTTGTTGCTCGCCTCCTCACTCGCATAGGCAGACAGAAGGTCACGGCAACTGCTCGGGGTGATTGCCTTCAGGCGTGGGCGATTCCATGCTTCCTCCAGTAGATCCTCCAAGATAAAGGCAAATAGACCCACACTAACGGCGATTTCCACAAGAACCCGATAGCCCCTCCCGCCCTTTGGGATTGTAGAGCCTATGCGTGCACGACCCATGGCTTCAGAGACCTTGGTCTCCCTGAACTCAGCATCCTCAGTGAGCCAATTAAGGATCTTCGGGTGGACCACAGGCGCGTTCTTACACCTCGCCGAGATCTGGTACTTTGTACCTTGGTGCTCGAAATGCCTGGTATAGCCTATATTGAAGCCTGCAGAGCGTGATGACACACCGCTTTCTGAATCCTCCCAAAGCACTAAGTGCGGGTCCACCAAAAACAGAACGGTCTGCGCGATAGGAGCCTTCAGCCAGCGGCGTAAAGCAATGTTTGCGTGCAAGAACTTTCTTGCTGTCGGCACGATGACCTCTCGTCTGTAAACTGCTGCGTAAGATCCTCAGCCAGATCGTACTGCCTCTAGTGCGACGAAAATGCTTGTAGGGTGAATTCTACCACCACAAACGACTCGCATGCCGGACCAAAAGGCCATGGTCGTCGTTATGAGACATTTTCTGAGAAAACTACTCGGCTGGTACCGATCCGGACGCGCCTTCGATGCCGAACGCTACTTCACCGACCAGAGCACCTACCAGGCTAAACGGGCGGCATGACAAGACAGAGCCAAATCCAGACCATTATCACGGGTCCACTCACACCGAAAGACAGCCTATAGAGACTACCGATAACGAGGACTGGGGCCAGAGATGACCGCATGGGATTCGTGACTCCCCGGAGATCACCGACTCCACAATCCGTCACTCTGGCCACGGCTTCTTCAACATGGCCGGTACCGTATGAAGGTCTCACCCGAAGACCGATAAGAGATTATTGCCAGTTGAAGTAATTCCTCCGAATCTCAAAGAAATCTCTTGCGCTTTTTCGCCTAATGAGATTCCATGTTATACGTTTTTTGTCGCGACGGGCACGGTCTCTCAGTCAACGACGAACCCCTTGATCACGTTGCGACGAGCACGGCCTCTCAAGTCGGCGACGAACCCATGACCACGACCGCGACGAGCAACCGTCTTCGTCGGCGAAGATGGGCCCATGACCACGACCGCGACGAGCAACCGTCTTCGTCGGCGAAGATGGGCCCATGACCACGATCGCGACGGGCAACCATCTGCGGCGGCGGCGATGAAACCATGGGTTTCCAAATCGGACCTCGACTCAGTCACACCGTGCCTTTTTTACGTATGACGCGGGAATGAGCCGCCGACAGATTCACCGTGGATGCAGACCCATCGCGTGGATGCAGACCCATCGATTGGCCTTGTGAACCAAAATACTGAGAAACTACTTGTCAGCGCGCGCCTCTCTGCTTGCAGCATCCACAAGCTCGTCAAGAGCTGCCTTCACGACAGGTCCCATTTCGTCTGAGGCGAAATCAAAGCTATCGACTGAATCAGCTCCCTCCATGTATCCTAATGAGCTCAGAAAGAGGTGAACTTCTCTCAACGTCTTCAGGAAAGGCAGATTCCCATCTCTCCCGAAATTGAAGAATCCGTGGCCAACACCTGGATAAAGCCGCAAGTCACATCGATTCCCGGCTTGTCGCATGGCCTTTTCAAAGTGCATGGCATTCGGCTCCACTCTGGTCACTGTATCATCCGTACCGTGCACTAACAAAGTTGGAGGCGCGCCCGCGCCGATGTGATTGATAGGTGAAAAGGCAGGCCACCATGGCTTCATGCCAACTCCCCCAAACATCCTCACGAAGGGAGGGTCCATAAGGTCGGTCACAGGATTGAACAGAATCATGGCGTCGGGCCTTGAGCTAATCGAACCGTCCTCCGTTGCCTCATCTAAGTCACCTATCAATCCACAACACGCCGTCACGTGGCCTCCAGCAGATCCTCCGCCAACGGCAACTCTAGTCGCGTCGACTCCCAGGTCATGGGCATTCTGTCGTATGTAGCGAATTGCCGACTTGGCGTCTACGACGCACTCTTTCAAGGTCGTACCATGTCTTGGGACTACACGAAGCTCTGGGTGGAGACAGACAACACCGCGCGAAGCCAGATACACGCTCTGTGGGTAAAATTGACCCGGCTCGAATACCTCCCAGCCGCCACAAGACAGGAACACGACGGCTGGGAATCCGCCAGTCGGCATGGGCAAAGTAGGACGGAAGATGTGTAAGTTGAGCGTCGTTTCGCCTACCGTCTTGAACGGCCTGACTTCGGGATCATCCATCTATGACTTCCTGACGTAGGTGTAACGTTGTTCTTGGTTGGCGTATAACGCTAAGCTAACCGGCCCTGAGCGAAGTCGAAGGGTCCGTGTTGAGCGATTTGTTATCTCGGTTATTCCGCAACAATGACTCGATATCCAAAATCAACTGAGTCTTGCGTTAGCAAGTCCGAGTACCGATCCGCCCAGACACCAGAATCGAGATCAGCGCGAAGGAGCCTCATTGCAGCCGAAACCAATTCTTCAGGTAGTTGCGCCAATGTAGAAATTGTAGCCTGTACGTCGGCACGCAAATACATTTCTGGTCGACGCCAGTATGCGGCCTGGAACCCATCGGTGCAATCATGCGGGATAGCGACCGGGTCAATCCGATCGGCACCCAGACACTCCGCAATCACATCGACAGGAAGCGCCCGTCCGTTCTCAAAATCCACGATTTGTGGTAAATAATCTCGCACAAGCCAAAGTGAATCTTGCAAGTCTGGATCGAAGGTGAACACTACCTGGCGCCCGGAAACCCGCTTCATTTCAGCAAGGCCCTTCTGTGGCGACTCCCAGTGATGGACAGATAGAATGGCCATCGCCGCATCAAATTCGTTGTCACGAAACGGCAGGTCTTCGGCCGCAGCACAAACAACCGGGAATGCTGACGTCCGTTGAGCGATCATTGTTTTGGACGGCTCGACGGCTGTCACGTCGCGATCGAGTGGTTCGTACGATCCCGACCCCGCCCCAATATTGCAAATTGAATTTGCGTCCCCCAACGTGGCGTGTATCGCCGACGCAACACGCGCATCAGGCTGACGCCGAGTAGCGTACTGTAGCCCGATCGTTTCGTAAACGTGAGCGTGTGATTTAAGGGTCATTTGATACTCCGAGCCGTTAGGGATAACTACTGATTATACTAGCAAAATGTCGTTCAATTCCTCTATACGGCATGATATCGCGCACCTCCTTCTTGGATTTTATTTGCTCATATATCCAGTACCCTTAATGCTATCCAGTGGAGTACCACCTCGATATCGAATAGTATGATGCAAGGAATAGAGCTGACAAAAATAGAGGATTCCTCTGACTTTATTGCCCCCAGATCTCAACTTCACAAAGCTCAAACGCATCCTCAGCCTGGCGTTCGGCGAAATCGAGCCGCACATAACGAAACGCATCCTGCCTTAGCTTCCCTGTGTTCGATTCTCCTCCAGAGCGGTAGGCGCCGCTCAGATAAAGTCGCACATCCTTCACATCGCTACCGGCCACTTCCTCGGCCGTGGAAGCCAGCCATATCCAATGCTCTCCATCCGTGCTCCCACTCACCTTGAGCGCCGGCATGGCTCCGGAGATAATCAGACGACACTGGGTCAAGGGCTGATTGGACTTCAGGTCGAAGGTCACCTTTAGCGGCGCGGGATCGTTCCAGGAAACGACCCACTTCGGCGTTTCCTCGGCAATCTGTGCCAGGGACGGCTCCACCTCTCTGGAGCGCGTCTCGAAAGCCGCCAACCGATTCGTTAGGTGGCCGCTGCTGAACGGCACGTCCGTTTCACCTGCGTCGGCCATGGCGTCCGGCGCGCGGCTGTAAGAGTAGGTCCCGTTTAGGTCGCGATTGTTCGGTTCCAGCAGTGGTTCATTGACATCGTAGATATAGTTGTTGGTCAGACAGATGCCGTGCTCCTTGCGATAGACATCCGGCTGGTACGGCGGCAGCTTGAAGCGCCAGATGTCGTGGTCCGCCTCCACACCCGCTGCTGCCTGGATAGCGCCGAAGAGTTGCACTACCGGCGAGTTCGGGGCCACGGTGGACCACTTCTGGGGATACTCCGAGAGGACGTAGAGCGGGTCGGCGGCAAAGTAGTAGACCTTCCCCTCGCCGTAGGGAAACATGGTGATCGCCGGATCGCCGTTAGGGAAGGTAGCAATGGTCACCACCGTTTCATTGACGAGTTCAACCCGAAACCCGGGAACCAGCGCCGAGAGGGTGAAGCCGTCGTGCAGGCAAAGAAAATCGTTTGCCTGCACCGTCATGACGGCCTCTTCGGTGCGCGGTTGCAGCCGCCGAACGCCGCAGAGTTCCTCCCAGATGGCGCCGAATTTTTCGCCGTTGATATTCCAGGTAAAGGCCTCCGGATCGGTGCACACCAACGTCCCGCCGGTACCAACGTAGTCTTTGAATTGGTCGAGCACTTGCGGATATTCGTAGGTGATCCAGGGAACGAAGATCGTCTTATAATCATTGAGGTCGCGCTGGCCACGGATGATCTGGCGGTCGCTGACGAAGTGGAACCAATTGCCCAGGCACGGACCCAGCGCCGCGTAAGCGCTGAGGTGGCGGTCGTTGTCGCCCGACAGGCCGCCCCATTGATCGGTGACCGTGGTGATTGCTGAGAACAGGATCGCACTATCGGCAATCTCCGGCAGGCGCGGCAGATGCATGTTGCGAATGACTTGCGTCAGTTCGACCATGGCGTTCCACTTGAACGGTTCGGCGAACATGGCATCGGCAGCTTCCAACTCGAAGAACTCGCGGGCCATCAGCCAAACGCCGGCACCGCCGTTGCGGAAGACCTGACTGTAGGCCTCGCGGATGTATTCTGGATCGCGCACCGGCCCATGGCGTTTGGACATGTGCACCATCATCCAAACCGGCTTATCGGTAAGGTCCACGTACAACTTAGTCGTAGCGCCGGGCCGGACCCACTCGCTGAGCGTGTTGGCGGCGCCACCCACCGTCTGGCCGCCGTAAATGTCAACTCCCTGAGACCAGGCCTCCATGTCGCCCGAAGTGGCAGAGCTACCGTGGGTGGGGCCAATGACCTTCATGTGGGGATCGATCTGCTTGGCCGCGTCGTAGCCGTTGACAAAGGATTCGGTCAGTTGGTCCCAGGCCCAGCGCGCGTAGGCGATGCGGTCGAAGGGGTCGCCGTCGGTGTAGGAGGTCGGCATTCCGTACTTGCCAAAACCATACTGCTGGCGAACTTCTTGGTCGACCGCCTCGACCTCTGGGTACCATTTGTCTTTGGCAACCGGGCGATTGGCCAAATAGGTCCATAGCTCGTCGAAGTGCGCTACATAATCGTATTGATTTTCGCGGGCGCGCTCGACGATCTGACGGCTCATCTCTTTGAGATAACGCGGGTCCATGATCCAGCCCCAGCTTTCGTGGACCAAGGGCAGGTCCTGGTCTGGCAAGCTGATGTAGGACTTGCCGGGCGCTACCTGCGCAATCATGTTGCGCGCAATGATGCCGCGTTTGGCATACTCCGGATCGCTGCGCTGACCATGGCAGGGAAAGCCGTATTGGACGGCCTCGTCGAGGACTTCGGCGTGGACAAAGCGCGCGCCGAAGCGCTTGGCCGCAAACTGGTGTCGGGCGATAGCGATGTCGCGTGGGTTGTTTGTCGATGAGTATTTGTTGGCGTAGGGGATGACGGTGCCGGGCGTCGGCCGGTCGCCGAACAATTCCTCAAACAGGGGCGCTTCGATTTCCACGCCCGTGATCTCGAAGGATTGCGTCTTGGCTCCTTCCATGTCTACTCCTATCTGCCCTAGCGTGCGCCGCTATGGACGTTTGGCCAGGGGAAGGACGCCGCCGGATAATTCGATCAATTCCTCAGGACTTAATAGGGGTTGATCTAAAAATTCGGTGGTGTCCGCTTTTACCTTAGCAGAATTTAGCTGGAAAGGTGATCCATTCCTTCAGGGTCCATACGTGATCGGTCAATCCGGCAGCCATCGCCCGGCGTTCGGCGTT
>Ga0114996_10007950_pt1 | contig 11879 bp, 9 predicted proteins | sample ArcticOcean_MG_C_4_FD_87039 | JGI IMG/M metagenome (GOLD analysis project Ga0114996, IMG submission 87039) | Marine microbial communities from western Arctic Ocean - ArcticOcean_MG_CB4_134 | ecosystem: Environmental > Aquatic > Marine > Oceanic | place: Arctic Ocean: Canada Basin | collected... | reverse complement strand
CCTGGTTCCACTGTAGTTACTAAATATCTTGAAGCTGCTGGATTGGATAAAGATCTTGATTTTCTTGGATTCAATACTGTGGGATATGGCTGTACTACATGTATAGGAAATTCAGGACCTTTACCAAAACAAGTTTCAGACTTCGTTTTGGACAATGATTTAACTGTAGCTGCCGTATTAAGTGGGAATCGAAATTTTGAAGGGAGAGTACATCCTGAGGTGAAGGCAAATTACTTGGCTTCACCAATGTTAGTTGTAGCTTATGCTTTAGCAGGTAGTGTGAATGTAAATTTGACACATGATTCTATAGGCAAGGATGACTTCGGTGATGATGTTTTTTTGAAAGATATTTGGCCATCTCAAAATGATATTGCAAATGTAATATCCTCTTCCTTAACTCCACAGATTTTTATAGAACAATATGAAAAGGTTGTAGACGGACCTGAGGAATGGCAAAATTTAACTACATCTTCATCCTTGAATTTTTCTTGGGATAATGGATCTACTTATATACAAAAACCGCCATATTTTAATGATTTTTCAAAAGATTTACCTTTTAGATCAGAAATTTCAGATGCTAGAGTATTAGTTTATTTGGAAGATTCAGTTACAACTGATCACATTTCTCCAGCAGGTTCGATTCCTCCAAGTGCTCCAGCAGGGCAATTTTTGTTGGCAAATGATGTGCCTCAGTGGGAATATAACTCATTTGGCTCCAGGAGAGGAAATCATAATGTGATGGCACGTGGAACTTTTGGGAATATTCGTTTGAAGAATAAATTAGCTTTTGGAATGGAAGGTGATTGGACTACACATTTTCCATCAAATGAAGTTATGCGAATCTTTGACGCTTCAGAAAAATACAGATCTGAAGGAGTGCCATTAATTGTAATTGCTGGGAAAGAATATGGTACTGGGAGTTCTAGGGATTGGGCAGCTAAAGGGCCCATGTTGTTGGGCGTAAGAGCGGTAATTGCAGAAAGCTTTGAAAGAATTCATAGATCAAATTTAATTGGAATGGGAATACTCCCATTGGTTTTTGAAAATGGACAATCCGCAAAGTCTTTAGGCTTAGATGGCACAGAAACATTTGATATAGCAGGTGTCTCAAATAGTGTCACACCTGCATCTAAAGTTGAAGTTTTAGCTATTTCGCATTCTGGTAAAATCACCAAATTTAAGACTTTAGTCAGAGTAGATACTGAAATAGAGAATCAGTATTATAAGCATGGAGGATTATTACCTTATGTTTTGAGACAGATGATGTCTGAAGATGATAAGTAGATCGATTAATTTGCAGTCGATTTGGTTTTTTTGTCTAACTTGTAATGAGTTCTAAGGCATCTGGAACAAATTTTCATTTTTGTTGGAACTCCATTAACATCGATTGTAGATGAATGTATATTAAGTTTCCACATGTGTTTTGTATGTCTTTTGGAATGGCTAACTCGGTTGCCGGATTGCGGAGTTTTGTTGCATAATTCGCATTTAGACATATATTATTCTTTTTAGATCTTAGTCTTTGGGATAATTTTATCGGTTAAAAATGATATACTATTTACGGTATCACACAAAGAATTTCTAAACAACTTATCTATAAAAAATTTATTTGGGAGGAATGAAATCAGGATGATAGATGGTTTGAAGTTTAAAAACCAATTAATTTCTGCAAATAAATTATTGCTAGATAACATAGATATTGTTAATTCATTGAATGTTTTTCCGGTACCAGATGGTGATACAGGTACAAATATGAGCTTGACGATGCAAGATGGAATAAAAAAAATTGCCAATTCAGATTTACAGTCTGTAGGGACAATTGCAGAAGATTTTTATCGGGGTGTATTTCATGGTGCCAGAGGAAATAGTGGAGTTATTCTGTCCCAATTTTTTCGAGGATTTTCTGAAGGTTTAAAATCTGTAAAGGTTTTGGAATCTCAGAACTTATGTGATGCATTTCTTTTAGCTAAAAAATTTGCTTATCAAGGTGTGCTAGATCCTGTTGAAGGTACAATGTTAACTTTAATAAATGATATTTCAAATTTTTGCAATTCAAAAGAAAATGAAGATGCTGGATTAGTTGATTTATTCAAGAATATTTCAGGATTAGCTAGAGATTCAGTTTTAAGAACTCCTTCTTTATTGCCAATTTTAGAAGAAGCTGGAGTTGTTGATTCTGGAGCTTATGGACTTGAAATAATTTTGAATGCTATGTATAAAAGTGCTGCTGATTTACAAATTAATTTTGAACACATTGAAAATGTAGGTAAAAACCCTTCAAGTAAAAATTCAATTTCTCAACAGTTTTTGGATAAAATCAAACATCACAAACATCAAGAATATGGATACTGTACTCAATTGTTGATCAGAGGAAGTAATCTAGATGAAAGTGTGATCAAAGAACAAATTATTCTTTTAGGCCAATCAGCTGTAATTGTTGGAGATGAAAATTTTGTAAAAATTCATATACATGCTGAAGATCCAGGGTTAGTATTAAGTTCTGCTAGTAAATTTGGTCAATTATCAGAAATAGATATTGCTAATATGGATGAACAGCATTCAGATTTTGATCGAGACAGTAGGAATAATACTTTTGAAGTAAATTCTGGAGCTGCATCTGTAATTGCTGTTGTTCAAGGCAGTGGATTCGAAAGAGTTTTTGTTGGTTTAGGAGTTGAAGAAGTAATTATTTGTCCAGATACAATGAACCCAACTGTTTTGGAAATGAGTCATGCAATTTCTAAGATAGTGTCAAATTCTGTGATAATTTTACCCAACAATAAAAATGTAATTCCTGTAGCAATTCAAGCCGCAAAAGTTTCGCAGAAAGATGTTAGAATAGTTGAGTCAGTTTCAATGATTCAGGGAGTTTTTTCAATGTTTTCCTTCGATAAGGATTTAGATATTGATTCTAGTTTAGAATTAATGAAAAATTCAATTTCAGAGACTCAATATGGTGAAATATCTGTTTCTGAAAGATCTTCTAAATTTGAAAGGGTGGCAGTTAAAGAAAGAGAATTCGTTGGGTTTTTAAATGGGGAATTAATAACTAGTGATAAATCTATTGGAGCTGTTTTTGATAAATTGCTCAAATATTTAGAAATTCAAGAGTTAGAATTGGTCACTTTGTATAGTGGATCTGATTTTTCTCATGATGAATCAGAAGAATTACTTAAAAATTTAAAACAAACTTGGAAAAATCTTGATTTTGAAGGGATTAGAGGAGAACAATCTAATTGCCATTTAATATTTTCCATAGAATAAATTGAAAAAGGAGCATCATGATGTCGGTAAAAATAGTTAGTGATAGTGCTTGTGACATTCCAAAAGAACTAGCAGATGAATTAGGTATTTACGTTGTGCCTTTGTATGTTAATTTTGGGGATGAGTCTTTAAAAGATGGAATAGATATTAATGCTGACGATTTTTATAAAAGGTTAATTTCAGGGCCAATTCATCCATTTACATCCCAACCATCTCCAGGAGATTTTTTGGATATTTATAAAAAACTCGATGGTGATAATGATGGAATAATTTCCATTCATCTATCTTCAAAGTTAAGTGGTACTTTTAAATCTGCATCGATTGCTTCAGAAGATCAATCATTAAAGTCTAAAATCCGAGTTATAGATACAGGACATGTGAGTATGTCTAGTGGATTATGTGTTTTGGAAGCAGCAAGGTTATCAAAAAGTGGAGCTGATATGGATACAATTATTCAAGCAACTAATGATTTTGCAAGCAGAGCTCATTTTGTAGGTCTTCTGGATACTCTTGAATACCTCGAAAAGGGTGGTCGGATAGGAAAAGCCAGTTCGATGTTAGGTTCTTTGTTGAATATCAAACCAATGATAACTGTTGAGAATGGAGAATCTAAGGAGTTTGGCAAGGCTAGAACTTTCAAAAAAGGGATTGCCAAATTAGATAGTTTTTGTCGTCAATTTGACAAACTACATAGTTTGTCAGTTGTATATAGTACAGATTTAGATTTAGCAGTAGAATTCAGTGACAGCTTGAGTTCGCTTTTAGAATCTAAGCCTATCATTAGTAGAATAGGCCCTGTGACAGGCACGCATTCAGGACCTGGCACTATAGGTGTAGGGTTAATTTCCAAGATTTAATTGCTAAGATAAATTTTTTTGATATTTTTTGTTTTCCATTTAAGGCGTTTTGATGTTAGAACAAGACAAGTTATTTTATATCAAAATTGGAACTTTGATTGAGATATTAAATAAGGAAATTGTTGCTGGTTTTTCAGATGGTGTTGTTGCGGGAGGGGTAGACAAATTTTTATTAAAGAATGCTTATCAATTAAAACCTGTTTTGGGCAATATTAAGGCTTATTCTAGATTAGATAAATCAAATCGCAAACAATGGGTTGAGGGGATATTAAAAAGTCTTTCAACTTATAATTTTGCTGACTTTATATATAAAAGTCAGAAATTTAGAATAGAATTTCTTAATCAAAAAATAGATAAAATTCTTAAAATTAATTTGCCAGGCAAAACAAAAATTCATAGTGTCAAGTTGTTTTCTGAACTAGGAATTAAAACAATATTTGATTTAATTACATATTTCCCATCAAGATATAACGATTTTAGCAATATTAGAAAAATCTCTGAATTAAAGCACGATGAATTTCAAACTGTATTTGTAGAAGTTATGGATGTCTTTAATGTTGTAAGGAATATTAAACGTCCAATCATTAAAACTGTTTTGTTCGACAGTACTGGTTCTATTGAAGTTATTTGGTTCAATCAACCATATATTAGAAATGTAATGAAAGTTGGATCCAAATTTTTTATTAGTGGAAAGCTGAGTGATTTTCGAGGCAAATCAGTTTTTGAAAACCCTGAATATGAAAATTTTAAAGATCCTAAAGAATTAATTCACACAGGTAGACTGGTGCCTGTGTATTCCTCTACAGATGGAATTAATCAAAAGTCTTTGAGGAGAATTATAGCTAATGCTGTCAATGAGTTCTCTATCTATTTGCCAGATCCTATTGAAGGAGATTTTTTGGAACGTTTAAATTTTATTTCTTTAAATGATTCTGTTCAAAAAATTCATTATCCTAATTCAGAACTTGATATATCACGATCAAAAAAACGTCTATCATTTGGAGAATTATTCAATATTCAATTAGCTGTTTTACAGCGGAAAAAAAATTTCCTCCAATCTTCTCCAAAGATCAAATTAGAATCAAATTTTATTTCTGAGTTTGAAAGTATATTACCATTTACTTTAACTATATCTCAAAAAGATGTTATTGAGGAAATTTTCAATGACATTAAATCGGGCGTTTCGATGAGTAGATTGCTACAAGGAGATGTGGGTAGTGGAAAAACAGTTGTCGCTTTGGCTGCGATGTTAGGAGTGCTTAGGAATGGATTTCAGAGTTCTTTAATGGCGCCAACAGAATTATTAGCTAAACAGCATTTTAATACGATAGTGAAAATATTTTCTAAAAATAAAGTTTTGAGAGACGAAAATTTTTATAAGGAAATAGAAGTAAGATTATTAAGAAATTCGTTGAAAATCGGATTGTTGATTGGTGGAATTTCTCAAGAAAATAAAGCTTTTATTCAAAAATTATTATCTGACGGTGGAATTGATTTGATCGTTGGGACACATGCCTTGATTCAAGAGAAGGTTGATATTCCAAAATTAGCACTTGCAATTGTAGATGAGCAGCACCGATTTGGTGTGACGCAAAGGCAGTTGTTAATGGAAAATAAGTCTAGGCCTCATCTTTTAATGATGTCGGCTACTCCAATACCTAGATCCTTGGCATTTACTGTATATGGAGATTTAGATATATCTGTAATTAACGAGATGCCAATCGGTAGACAACCGATTAAAACTATTTTAATCGAATATTCTGATAAAAATCGCGGATATGAATTATTGGAATCAGAAATATTAAAAGGGAGACAAGGTTTTATAGTTTGTCCATTAATAGAGGAGTCTGAAAAATTACATACTTCTTCAGCTATGGAGGTTTTCAAGAGATTATCTAATTCCGTCTTTTCTGGATATAAAATGGAATTAATTCATGGTAGATTGAATTACAAAGAAAAAGATGAAATTATGAATAAGTTTTCTTCTGGCAAAATAGATATTTTAGTTTCTACTACCGTTATTGAAGTCGGTATTGATGTTCCGAATGCTTCTGTAATGTTAATTGAGGGTGCTGAGAGATTTGGATTAGCACAGTTGCACCAACTCAGAGGCAGGGTTGGGAGAGGGGAGTTTGAAAGTTTATGTATATTAATTTCTATGTCTTCAGGAGGAGATGCTTTAGAGAGGATGAAGGTTTTAGAATCAGTAGATGATGGCTTTGAATTAGCTGAGCACGATTTAAGACTCAGAGGCCCTGGAGATTTTGTAGGGACCCGTCAAAGTGGTTTGTCTGATTTGAAAATTGCAGATCTGATGGATCATGAATTGATCAATTTAGCTAGAAATGAAGCATTAAATTTACTTTCTACAGATCCTGATTTGTCTAAAAATTCACATAAATTGTTACGAGATGAAGTCAAATTTATTCTTGATCGATTAAAAGTTTAAAGATTTATATAAGGAATTAATAATGTTTAGAGAAAACATAGATTTTGAAGTTTTGGATTACACAAATAATAGATATGAAAATTTAAAACCTGAGCTGAGTTTTTCTGCGAAAAATATTCATCAAGCTCACTCTTGGCAAAAACATCTCAGATCTAAGTTGATTGATTTAATTGGAGGGTTACCTGAAAAAAGGGGAAAATTAAATTCTAAAGTAATTAAAATTGAAGATTTTGGGACTTATATCAGAGAAACTATATTATTTGAAAGTAGTGAAAAAATGAAAGTTTTTGCATTTTTACTTTTGCCCAAATTTATTAGAAATGAAAAATTGCCTGTGATTTTATGTATACATGGCCATGGTAGAGGTGTGAATGACATTGTTGGTATTGAAAATGAGATCACAAGGAATAACTTTGATGGAATTCATAAAGATTTTGCTATTCAAGCTGTTAATCAAGGATATTCAGTGCTAGCAATTGAGCAACTTGGTTTCGGAAGAAGGAGAATACACGATCATTTAGATTCTGGAAACGAATCTCTTAGTTCGTGTAATTTACTTTCAGGTACTGCTCTTTTATTAGGCGAAACCATGATTAAATGGCGTGTAAGTGATGTGATGGCTGCGATTGATTATTTAGAAACTCGAGAAGAAGTTGATTTGAAGAGAATAGCTATAATGGGATTGTCAGGAGGAGGAACTACATCTTTTTTTACAGCTGCTGTAGATGAAAGAATCAAATTAGCAATAATTTCTGGGTATTTTTGTACTTTTAGAGATAGTATATTCAATATTAATCATTGTATTGATAATTATATTCCTGGAATTTTGAAATATGCAGAAATGTATGATATAGCAGGATTGATTGCACCACGTGGGCTTTTTGTAGAATCTGCCACTAATGATCCAATATTTCCTATAAATGCAACAAAGTATGCTATTGGTCGAGCTGAAAATATATTTACTTCTTTTGATTCGGCAACTTCTTTTTCTTACGAAATTTTTGAAGGGCAGCACGAATTTTATGGCAAAGGAGCCTTTAAGTTTGCAAAATCATTTTTGTGACGATTTATCCGGCAAAGCTTTTCGTTGACACTATTCTTGTTTGACAGATATCATAGTATGGTTTGTTCGAGTATTTTACAGGAAAATTATAAGTAGTTTAATGTCGAAATATACCAAAGCTGAATCTCAGGACTGGGCTAAAGAAAATTTAAATGGTCAATGGTCTACTTTAATCACCCCTTTCAAAGACGATCTTTCTTTAGATCAAGAAGGATTAATTAGCAATATAAATCATATTCGAATGTTGGGTACTAATGGATTAGGTTGTACATGGGGCATGGGTGAATTTTGGAGTCTTTCTTTTGAGGAACGCCTTAGGATTTATGACATTGTTAGTGATGTATCAAAAGGAATGTTGATCGGTGCTCATGTTTCTCATACTAGTTTAACTGAAGCCCTTAAATTAACTGATTATGCTCAATATTGCGGGTTTGACATAATAATGGTTGCTGCTCCTTATTTCGTTACAAAAAACGAAGATCAAGTTGTGGAGTTTGTAAAGGAACTTGCAAAGAATACTTCTATGGGAATCATGTTCTACAATTCGCCTCAGTTTGGAGTAATATTAGGTGTTGAAAAACTCAAAGAAATTTGTGAAATACCCAACGTAGTGGGAGTAAAAGAGGCAAGTTTTGATAGGAATTTATCTATCAGTGCTCATCAAATCCTTGGTGATGATCATGTGATCAGCACCCCTGACGAATGGATATTTTTTAAAGGAAAAGAACTTGGTTTTAATCAACAGGTAATGTTTGCTAATACTTCTGACTGGAGATTTGATAGGCCAGGGAAACCAAATTATGTAAATTTTGTAAATAGGGCTGTGTCTGGTGACTTGGATGAAAAATATTACAATTCTCATATAAAACAAATTAAAGAAATTTCAGATAAATGGTGGCAATATACTGTAAAAAAATTTAACGGTGTTTTACCAGTTGCAATGTGTAAATATTGGGGAGAATTAATGGGTATGGCATCTGGTGGAGTGAGACTTCCGTTACTAGATTTAACGAATGAAGAAAAATCAGAACTTAAGGAAGATTTGAAAGGTATTATTGAATAAGAAGCGCTTTTAAATAAAACTTATTTATTATATTTTAAGGTGAATTATGTTATTAATGGTTAGTGTTCAAAATTTAGAAGAAGCTAAGCACGCTATCAAAGGTGAAGCTGATATAGTTGATGTCAAAAATTTACAGGAAGCCTTAGTAGGTTCCGCACATCCTAGCTTAGTTAAAGAAATCAGAGAATTGGTTCCATTAGAACAGCATGCAAGTGTCACCCTAGGTGTTGTTCCTAAGCAAGTAGGCACTGTAGCTATGGCTGTTTATACAGCAGGTATTCTTAATGCTACTTCAGTAAAAGTTGGTTTTATGAATACGGAATATTCATTAGCTAAGGAAATTTTGTTGGCATCTAAGGAAGCTTTGAAAGATTCTCAAACAAAACTTATAGGCTCTTTATTTGCTGATAGCGAAATTTCTAACGGAATAGATCCTGGATTGATGCAAGACTTAGCGGTCGATGGTAAGTGTGATGGTTGGTTGATTGATACTATAACCAAAGATGGGCGTAATTTATTTGATTTCATGGAAGAATCTCAATTAAGGGAGTTAGTTTTTTCTGGTAAAAAAAGGGGAATTAGTACTGCGTTGTCAGGCCATTTAAAATTACAAAACTTAGATGAAATAGCTAGAATTAATCCTGATATAGTTGGTGTTCGTGGTGCTGTATGTGCAAAGCAAGATCGTGCAAAGGGTGTATATTGGGAATCAGTCAAAGAATTTAAAAAACAGCTAAATCTGAGACAAACTGGCGAAATAGATGTTTTGGTTGATCAACAGAAAAATGGTATATCTGATTTGGATTTTGAAAATTGGGTTATGGTTGACGGTACCGGTAAAAATTGTGCTTCTATTTTAGCTGAATTGGATCAAAAAATTGCCGAAAATAGTGTGGACCTGATTGAAGTAATTATTCCAGATATTTTAAATGCCTACGACGTAATTATTTGGACAGAACAACGTGGACATAGTATTGTTAGCAAAAGGAAAGATGATTCTACAGATTCTATTAGAATCTTGATAAAACCTTAGATTCATTAAAAACTTTGTTTAGTTGAATGTTTTTTAACTTTGAATTTTGTGTATTTTTGCTTTGTTATGGTACGATTATGTAATCTGCATATGTGATTTTAGTATTTTAAGAGCTTTGTATGGGAAATGTAATAGAGTTAATTAGAGACATATTATTGATTGTTTTAATGGCTTTGTCATTTGTTGTAATGCTTTTGCTTTATTTCAAAATTTCTAAGGTGCTCAAATCTATTAGACGTATAATTTCTGCTTTGGAAAAAACTACTACTACTGTGTCAGATAAATTTGTTGGAAAATTAGGATTGTCTTCTAAATTGTTATCTGTAATTAGCAAATGGATTAAGTTTTAGGTAATTTTAAGAAATAGTTACAAGGAGGTTTGTTATGGGAAATGATGGTGGAGGTTCTTTCATAACTGGATTTTTAATTGGAGGAATTATGGGTGCAGCTGTAGGAATTTTATTAGCTTCTCCTGAGGATTCTCAAACTAGAAAAGAGTTATATAAAAAGGCTGTTGATTTCAAATCAAAAGCGAATGATTTTGCAGAAAGGTTTGAAGAAAATATCAAGCCTTCTGTTGAAGTTATTAGGGAGCAAGTTGTCCCAATGGCTGAATCAGTTGCTTCCAGGGTCAGCAGTTTTTCTAAGTCTAGTAATGATTCATCAGAAAGTGATCAATCTACTGAAAAAATTTGATTTTTTTAATCTGATTGTTTAGTTTGATGTATAGGATATGATCCAAATAATTTTAGTTCCGAAACTTCTTGTTTTACTTCAAATATAGTTTCTTTGATAAGTTCTTCTTCTTGATGTCCTTTGAAATCTATCAAAAACACATATTGTCCTAAAGTATTTTTTGATGGCCTAGATTCAATTTTTGTAAGGTTTATTTGTTTTTTTGCAAATTTTCCTAGTACCTTATAAAGGCTACCTGGAGCATCCTTAGAAAATGAAAAACATAGAGATGTTTTATCATTTCCAGATGGAGAAGTTTTTTCATGAGATAAAACAATAAATCTTGTGGAGTTATTCATATTATCTTGAATGTTTTTTTCGAGAATTTGACCTCCATAAATATCTGCAGATCTATCTGTACCTATTGCCGCAATGTTTTTATTACTACTAGATACGAATTTTACGGCTTCAGATGTGCTCATTGATGCAATTAGTTTTGTTTTTGGATATTTATTAAGTAAATATTTTTTACATTGACCTAGTGCTTGCGGATGTGAAAAAATTTCAGAAAATTTTTCTTTTGTGGAAGAATTTTTGTTGCTGATTAAGCAGTGAGAAATATTTAAAACTATTTCTTTTTGAATTGATAGGTTTGATTCATGAATCAAAGTATCTAAAGTGTCAGTTATCGGTCCATCTATACTGTTTTCTATAGGGACAACACCTTCATCTGCTTTCTTAGACGTTACCATTTCAAAAATTTCATTAATAGAAGAACAAATTATTGGATTTGCCTTCGGGTTATATATTATTGTAGCTTGTTCAGTGTTAGTTCCTTTTGGCCCTAAGAAAGCTATAGATTTTGTTTCCAACTGCAATTCTCCGTTTTATACTAAATTTAATAATGCTTCTTCTTGATTGGTTTTAGTGACAATGATTATTTTGTGTCCAGCTTCAATTATTGAATCAGGTTGTGCTGGAAATGGTTCGCCAGATAATGGGATGATTAGTGAAAAAAAACTTCCATTTGGCAACTCAATTTCTGACACTTTTTTATTAGCTATGAAATTTTCAGGTGAAATAGTTATTGACAATATGGAATTTCCTGTTTCTGAATACAATTTAGATGCTGGAGAAATATTATTTTGATGCATTATGTTTTTTAGCTTGTCAGTAATTATTTCGTGCGTTGTGAGTGTATTATTAATTCCTAGATTTTTAAATAATTCGGAATTTTCTTTTTGATTTACAATAGTAAAAATATTCTTCAAATTGAAATGTTCTTTTGTGATTTGGCAAGAGACTAAATTTACAGAATCATTTTTTGTTGTGGATATAAAATTTGTGGCTCTAGATATTCCCGATGATTCCAAAACTGTTGGATCTGTTCCGTCACCATGAATCACAATATTTCCTAAATCTTTTTCTATTTTTTGACATTTATATAAAGAAGATTCTATTATGGTAATTTCATG
>Ga0114996_10007949_pt1 | contig 11881 bp, 8 predicted proteins | sample ArcticOcean_MG_C_4_FD_87039 | JGI IMG/M metagenome (GOLD analysis project Ga0114996, IMG submission 87039) | Marine microbial communities from western Arctic Ocean - ArcticOcean_MG_CB4_134 | ecosystem: Environmental > Aquatic > Marine > Oceanic | place: Arctic Ocean: Canada Basin | collected... | reverse complement strand
TCGGCCAACGTCATGCCCGCGACATAGGCCGAACCATAGGTGCCCAGATTGACCGTGCCGTCAGGCCCGACCAGATGTTCGCCGGAGATCTGCTGCACACCGGCCGATTGGGCCAAGCTAAGCGACACCAGCGGCTCTCTGAGGATCGTCCGCAGATGGCGATCGACCTCATCTCGGGCCTCGTCGATGCTCAGGCCAGAAAGCTTCACGCGACCGTATGCAGGGCCAAAATTGACCGTTCCCTCGGGCTCGACCTGATAGTTTCCAGAGATCGGTTGGTCGATCAGCGTGCCGGTGACAATGATCTGAAGGTGATCGAACGTGTCAACCTTGTAGGGCGATTTGGGAACAATTTTGACCGCATCGATGAGGATAATATCGGGCGGCTCGATAACATAGGGCGGCAGGGAAACTGGGTTAAGCTCCGTCGGCACGGCATCTGTCGGCACGAGTTGCGGATCGAGCGGTTTTCTTGGCGAGAGCACGCTCGAGCAGCCGCTGGCGAGTGTGCAGAGGCACATCAGCAGGACGATTGCGACAGAACGCGGCGAGTTTGAGGGGTTCATCATCGTCAACTGCCCAATCAAAGGGAGCCAAGGCTTGGCACCAGCCGCAACGTACCCCCCGGACGCGCAGGCTTTACCAACCAGATTCGATAATCGCTACGGCCTCTATAATCGGCAAAGTTCGCCAAAAGCTTTGGGCGAAACGACGAAACGGGCAGAAAAGTTAGAAAAGCAGCCGAAAACCGCTGGCCCTGCGAGCATCGCTAAACCGCCAGTTTGCCAAAAAAATCCAGCCCGGCGATGACGTCGCGATTTTGGCCAAAGTGCATCGGAAGTCACGAGGCGGAACAACGTGAGATCGGCTACAGGACGGTCCGTAGTCTGTCCTGATCTGAGTGCCTACCGAGTTGGCGAGCCGCAGGACCTGCCCGATCGTCGTGATCCCACTGCTTGGCAACCCAATTTGTCGCTTGGCCGCATCTTGGCGGCTTGATCGTTTGACAACTTGGCGGGGCCCGGATATCGTGAGGGGTACACCTTGCAAGAACTCTCATGCGGGGTCCGTGATTCTGGCACGCCTGTTCGGGATGACGCCAAGAACGAGTGGGCAGCCGGCACTGTTCGGACTGTTTTCCGACGGCGGGCCGAGCGGCATGGCCGAGGTTACGCCCCTCTTTGAAGTCGGGCACGAGCCAACTTAGGAGCGACCGGAAACCGAGAAGATTTTTTCGGTGATCGTTTAGCCGACCTTTTCGCGTGCGTCGCCGCGCGGCAGACGTTTTTGTTGTTTCAACACTCAGCCTCTTGGGAGTCGCCTGATTTTATGAGTGGGATATCAAATCTGACAGATCGGCAACGGGAGCAGACTACCATCTGGTGCGTCTTCGGGCTTCTTGTGGTGGCCTTGCTTTGGGGTTATTTAAATTCATTGTCCCGCACGTCGGGCACATGGAGCAATCCGCAGTACTCTCACGGGTGGCTGGTACCGCTTTTTGCTGCGGTGCTTTTTTGGCTGCGCCGCGAACCGGTCAGCGCGGTTCCTGTCGCGGCCCGTTGGGCCGGAGTGGGCGTGCTCTCGGTGGGATTGCTGATGCGGCTGTTCGGCTCGTTTTGTAGCTATAACACGATCGACAACATCTCGCTGGTGCCTTGCCTTCTTGGCGTGGTACTGATCATTGGTGGTTGGCGAATGTTCCGTTGGGCAGGACCTGCCGTGGGATTCTTGATCTTCATGTACCCGTTGCCAATGGGTTTGGAACGGACCGTGTTGTATAAGGGGCAGCAAATCGCGATCAGTGGAAGCACCTTTGCACTACAAACGCTGGGCGTCGATGCGTTTCGCACGGGCACCGTGATCAGCCTTGCTGAGACCAAATTGAACGTGATCGACGCATGCAGTGGACTACGGATGTCGACGATCTTTCTCGCACTGGCGATCGCCATGGCGATCCTCACGGTTCGCCCGTGGTGGGAACGGCTAATCATCGTAGTCAGTGCGATTCCGATCGCACTGATCGTGAACGTAATCCGGATCACGACGACCGGTTTGATTTATGTGTGGTATCCGTCACTCATGGAGGGTGACGCAGTGCATGACATCGGAGGGTTCGTGATGATGCCGATGGCTCTGGGATTGTTGTATCTCGAGTCGACTTTGTTGTCGCGGCTATTTGTGTCAGACGAGGGTTCCGTGAGGGTCCGACCAGTCGGGGTCGGACAAGGGCAAGCCCGATATGGCGGTGCGTAGATTAGGGGAAGCATGAGGCGTCGCTGTATCGTGCGCGTTCCGCGTTGCGAATTAGCAACCGGTAGATGAACCGAACGATGCTTTATAACAACGCAGAGACGCCTCACGGCGCATCATTGTTTGAATTACGGGAGAAAACGAGGTTGAGACAGTTTTCTGTGGAATGGCCCCACAGTTGCGGTGTTGGTAAGGAAACGATGTAGTGCGTGCTGCGTATGTATTTTGACGGCAGCCGGACATCCTGGCTCACTTCAGCGAAAGAGATCAACCCATGGCTCCGACACCCGGTAACGATTCTTCGACGATGGTCACCGACGACTCGCCGCAACGTGGCGAGTTGGTCCCCGCCGATTTCAGTGGCTCGGCTCTGACCGAATACGGTTGGTACGGCGGTTTGCCGGCAAAGCCCGCGATCTTGACGGCCGGCCTGAGCCCTTTGGGGATATGGCACGCATTTCGCCGGCGTTGGGTCTTGGCAATCGGTATTGGCATTCTCATCGCTGTCGGGGGGGTAATTCTTCCGTTGACGTTGATGTCAGTGGAGTACACGGCAAGGACGTTTCTGCGCGTCAAGTCATCGACGCCCGAGATTCTGGCGACCACGCGAAGGACTCAAAAGGACATTGAGGCGTTCCGTGCGACCCAGGCGGGGCTGATCAGGAGTGACTTCGTGCTGACCAAAGTGCTGCGGGATCCGAACGTTTCAAACTTACCGATGGTTCGAGAGTACCGTGCCGAGGAGCAGCTTGAGTGGCTAAAGAAGAGTCTCAAGGCGGAATTTCTGAAAGGTTCCGAAATCCTCGAGATTCGATTTTCGGGCAACAGCCAGAGCGGCGCATTGGCGATTGTCGATGCGGTCAAGGCTGCCTACTTTAGCGAGGTCGTTGAAAAGGAGAAGGTGCGAAAGCAAAAGCAATACGACACGATCAGCCGCGAACACGCCGATCGTGATAAGGAATATCGCAAGAAACTCTCCGCCCTGAATCGACTATTCGAAGAACACGGTAGAGAGAGGGGTGAGCTCCGGCACAAATTGCTTGTTTCGCAGATCACCCGACTGGCAAAAGAGCAGTTCGACACGGGTCGGACGATTCTCGATCTGCAATTGAGCATTCAGGGGATAAAGGAACAGATCAAGTCAGGTGTTTTGGGCGATTCGGAACAGGCTTTGATCGACGCCACAGAGAACGCCGACGTGAAGTTGCAGACCTTGAAGCAACAGCTCTTGCAGCTTCAAAACAACTTAGCGACAAAGAAGGCAATCCTCGTTGGCGAGAATCATCCATCGCTGCGGCGGATTCTGGGCGAAATTGAAACGATGCAAGATCAGATCGACGAGCGACGCCAGGAGATCGTCCTCGAACTACAGAGTCTTCCGAGATCAGGTTCTGCCGAAGCGGTGCTTGCGAAACTTGAGTCGCAATTGGCACTACAGAAGCAATTGTATGGAGTGACCGCGAACCAAATCGGCGAGAAGTCGAAGCAGATGAAACAGATCAAACGGTTATCGACCGATTACACGGCAAAAGAGAAGGAGGTGAGACAAATTGGAGCGGTGGTCGAGCGTCTCGCCCAGCGCATGATAGTCATCGAGATTGAGCGAAAGGCGGATCCGCAGATCCAATCGCTCGGTGCCGAGTATGTCAAGGACAGCGGTGCAGCTAAGTACACAGCGACGGCCGTTGCCGGCCTGATGGGGTTACTGATAGGCATCAGCGGGATTACGTTCTTCGAGTTCCTTGCACGACATATTAGTTCGGTCAACGATGTGTCAGAAGGGCTTGGGCTGGCTGTCGCCGGATCGCTGCCACTGCTCTCCTCGCGTGCGTGGAAGGCGGGTGGGGCGCGTGCTGAGGCGATGCAGGCGGTGCTGACCGACTCAATCGATGCGATTCGCACCTCGCTAACTTTTGGGACTTCGATCGACTCGCCACGAGTGATCATCGTCACCAGTGCGGTCGCAGGCGAAGGTAAAACAACCGTCGCTAGCCAACTTGCTGCGAGCTTGGCTAGGGCGGGACAGAGGGTCGTGTTGGTGGACGCGGACGTCCGACGCCCTGCGGCTCATGAACTTTTTGAGCGCCCGCTGGCACCTGGGCTGAGCGAGGTCTTGCGGGACGAAGTAGAACTGGACGACGTGGTCGAACCGACCCACGTGCCGGGGCTGTGGCTGGTAACCGCCGGACATGGTACACCTGAGAGCGTTCAGGAATTGGCCAAAGAGGGAGTTCGCCACGTATTTGGCGCGTTGCGAGAGAAATTCGATTCGGTGATAGTCGACACACCGGCACTGCTGTCGGCCGCCGACGCCCTGCTGGTGGGACAACACGCCGATGGCGCCGTGCTGTCGGTATTACGGGACTCCAGCGGTGTCGCCAACACGTACGAAGCTTCCGAGCGAATGAAGACCGTAGGGATCACTGTCTTGGGAGCAGTCGTCAACGGTGTCACCGACAAAGCACACACTCGGAAGCAACTTGCTGATTCGATGAATTGATCCGGTCCGAATGTTCGAAGGTATTTTTTTCTAACGCGGAAGAGAACGTACTATGAAGTTTGCACTCCCAGTGGCCGTCGCCCTTGTTGTGATCATTGCCGCTTCGATATTGCAGGGTAGGATCAGCGAACGGTGGGGACGTCACGATTCGGAGACGCTGAAAGATTATGTCGCGCGGCTCGATACGTTGCCAATGAATATCGGCAAGTGGCAGGGCGAGGATCGGGTATTATCCGAATCTGAGAAGCGTCAGTTCGACAAGGCCCAGGCCAGAGGACGTATCTCGCGGACGTACCATAATCCATCGACCGGCCAGTCAGTTTCGATCTCGCTGATCTGCGGCCATTCGCAGCACGTGTCTCAACACACACCGCCACAATGTTATGTGTCGGCGGGATTCTCGATGATTCGTGATCCGCGGTTGTTCAACCCGCCCAATCACGAAAAGGTCGATTTCCGTACCGCGAATTTCCGCAAAGACACGGCCCATAGCTCGCAACAGCTACAGATCTACTGGAGTTGGTGGGCCGAAGACGCGAAGTGGATAGCGCCGACCGTACAAGCGTCAAAATGGAAATTCGCGGGCGAACCGGCCCTCTTCAAGCTTTATGTCATCGACACGTCGCCCGTAAAGAGCGACAAGAAACGAATGTCGGCCGCGGTAGCGTTTATGAGAGATACGGTACCAGCATTTGAAAATACCTTTTCCGGCAGGTATCTCTCAGGCCAGTAACTGATCGATTCCACCGAGTAGGTAGCTTTGCCGAATCCTGCTCCACCAGATCCGCTGCGAATCAATTATCGGTCAAAGAAATTCTTCAGCACATGAAAGGTCGTTGCGCGGCCGGCGCGGGCGATCGAGGTGGTCAGCGGGATTTCTTTGGGACAGACGGCCACACAGTTCTGGGCATTGCCACAGATCTGAATCCCGCCCTCGGCCGTAAGCGCATCGAGTCGTGGCCCGGCAGTCATCTTTCCGGTCGGGTTGTCATTGAACAACATGGCCTGGCTGATCGCGTGCGGCCCGAGGAAGGCGGTGTCGAACTTCTGGTTCTCTCGCGTTGTTTTCTCGGCGTTGTCCTCGCCAGTGCGCGAGGGTAATTCGATTTTCGTGTACTGCGGACATGCCTCGACACAACAGCCGCAGCTCATGCACTCGCTCAGAGGATACATCCGCTCCTGGGCCGATTGGGCCTGACGTGGACCGGGACCCATGTCCTGATAGGTGTCGACGGGGATCCAGGCCTTGACCCGGGTCAACGAACGAAACAGTCTTGATCGATCAACCACCAAGTCGCGGATCACGGGAAACTTGGACATCGGGCGCAACTCGATCTCTCCGGCTTGATCGGTCAGCAGATTGTCGACCAGCGCACTACACGCCTGGCGGGTTCGTCCGTTGATCAACATCGTGCAAGCGCCACAGACTTCTTCCAGGCAATTCGATTCCCAGGCGACTGGAGCGACTGCCTCGCCATCGACGGTGCGGGCCTGAGACGCGATCCGCTGGAGCACGCTGATGACGTTCATCTCCGGCTCGTGCGCGATGCGATGGCGCTGCCAATAGCTGCGCTTACCCGGTCCGTCCTGGCGAAGGATCCGCATTTCAAACGATTCGCTGCCGTGTCCTTGGTCGCTCATGCTCTCGGGCTGTTGTTGGAGGTTCAGACTTTTAAGGCGAGCTGTTATGACGACGTTGCTCCGGCCGATTTCTCGGCCTTCGTCGCTCGTTCTTTCCAGACTTCTTCGATCATCTCCGCCCCGACCAATCCATAGAGTCGAGGGCGTGGCGGAATCAACGACGTGTCGACCTCTTCATAGGTGAGTTGAGGCTCTCCCGCGTCGTCCAATTCGGCGACCGTCGACTTCAGCCATCGCTGGTTTTTCTTCTCGAACTGATCGCACCATACTTCCGCTTCTCGACGCTGCTCGGCCGGGTCTTCACATTCGATCCCCGGCATTGCGAATTCCGGCTTAAAGTGAGCCCCGCGACATTCGTCTCGCTGCAGCGCGCCTTTGAGGATCGTCTTCGCCAGCGGAAACATATCTTGGAGCGACTTGGTGAAGGCAAGGTTTTGGTTGGTCCAATTGCCGGTGTCCGAGAGCGAACAGGTCGCGGCTTGCTCAGTCAAATCGCTCACCGTTTGATAAGCAGCCTCGAGGTCCTTATTGTGCCGTACCACCGTGGCGGCCTTCGTCATCACGTCGCCAAGCTGCTGATGAATCTCATACGGATTGCCACCGCCGGCCGGACGCTTGGTCAGCGCATCTTGCCTGGCTCGCTCAGCCGCGATCCCCTGCTCATAGAGCGACTCGCTCTGATCCTCTGCCGAGCCGGCGTCGGATGATTTCAGCAGATTCTCGATCCCCGGCGCGACAATTAGGCCGCTGAAGATGCAACTCAACAGCGAGTTGGCCCCCAGGCGGTTTCCACCGTGGTACTGATAGTCGCACTCGCCGATGGCGTACAGCCCCGGGATGTTGGTGACTTGGTTGCGGGGCGATCCAATCTCAAGGCCGCCGCTGGCTGAACGCTCGTAGTCAGCCCAGAGCCCGCCCATTGAGTAATGCACCGCCGGAAAGATCTTCATCGGCGTAAAACGCGGGTCAACGCCCTGAAATTTCTCATAGATCGAGAGGATCCCGCCCAACTTGCGATCCAACTCCTCGGCCGGAATGTGCGTCAGGTCCAAATAGACACATTGCCGATTCGGCTCGACGCTCAGCCCCTCATAGACACAGACGTTAAATATCTCGCGCGTCGCGATATCACGCGGAACGAGATTCCCGTACTCGGGATATCGTTCTTCGAGGAAGTAATAACGCTCCGCCTCGGGGATTTCGTTCGGATTTCGTGGGTCCTGGCCTTTGCGAGGCACCCACACACGGCCCCCTTCGCCACGGGCGCTCTCGCTCATCAGCCGCAGCTTATCGGCACCGGGAATCGCGGTGGGATGGACCTGAATGAATTCAGCATTGGCGTATTTTGCCCCTGCCTGAAAAGCGCGACTCACCGCACCACCGGTACAGACCATCGACATGGTCGAGCGACCGAACACCAGCCCACAGCCGCCGGTGGCCAACACCACGGCGTCACCGCGCAGAGCTCGAAACTGCATCGTTACAAGGTCTTGAATCACGCAGCCTCTGCAGACGCCGTCATCGTCGATCACCGGAGCCAAGAATTCCCAGAACTCATGTTTAGTGACCTTGCCTTCGGCTTCCCAGCGACGAACCTGCTCGTCCAGGGCATAGAGCAACTGCTGGCCGGTCGTGGCGCCTGCAAACGCGGTTCGTTTGAATAATGTTCCGCCGAACCGCCGGTGATCCATAAAACCTTCGACCGTGCGATTGAATGTCACCCCGAGTCGATCCATCAGGTCGATGATCCGCGGTGCCCACTCGGTCATTTCGTTCACAGGCGGCTGATGCTGCAAGAAATCGCCGCCATAGACCGTATCGTCAAAGTGTTTCCACTCGTTGTCGCCCAACAATCGCGTCTGATCGTTGACGCTGTTGATGCCGCCCTGGGCGCAGACGCTGTGCGAGCGTTTGACCGGCGTCAGGCTCACCAGATCGACGTCGATGCCACGCATCGCCAGTTCCATCGTCGCGCTCAGTCCGGCGAGTCCGCCTCCGATCACGATGACGCGTTGTTTTGCCATAAGAGAAGTTTCAGTCTGTGGGATTCGTAGGGTCGCAGGTCGCTAGATCTGGCATCAACGTCATTCTTCGTCAGCCGGCGGTGCTTGCTCGCCACGACCTTGGAGATGCTCGCGGGCCTTGTACAGGCGCTCTTCGACCTTGCGTGTTTTTTCGACGTCGACGTCACCTAGTTCGCTCATGGTTGAAAGTCCTATAACGGCCAACGCAATGCCCAAACCGACACAGATAAAATTGGCGCGACGTTGGCCGGCGGGACTGGTCCATAGACCCCAGGTGATGCCCATCGTCCAAAGCCCGTTCGCCAGATGATAAACACAAGAAAGCATGCCGATCATGTAAGCGACTTTGATCACGATTGACTTCATCGCGGCACCGGCCGAGGAGGTAGCGTAGTCGGGTTTAAACTGTCCGCCCCAACCGAGCGACTCTCCGTAATGATGCATGTGCATCACGTGGAACACGATGAAGAAAAACGCCACAATACCGGTCGCGCGTTGCAGCGTATAGCGGATGTTGCTGATATGCGGATAGTCGCCCGTGTTGGGCACGCCGCCGGCGATGATCACCACGCCAAAGATCGCGTGAAACAACAGCGGCAGAAAAATAAACGCCCACTCCACGACCGGCAATAGCGGACCGAGCGAGTGAATCCGATCGACATTCGACTGAAACAGCTGCGCGCCGCCCAACACGCTTGCATTGACCGTCAAGTGGACCACCATAAACGCGCCAACCGGAACCAACCCACACAGAGAGTGAAGGCGGCGAATCAGAAACTCGTGGCGAGCCAGAAACGACTGGGCTGGGGAGCGGTCCGTCATGATATCGTCCGGATCAAACCCACCGGAGGTGGGGCTGACTCGGTGGGGCCGATTCAAGGGGCATCGCGTCGCGGGCATAGTGTAATGCGACGGTAAGACGCTAGTATAAGCATGTCGGTCTGACCCACAAGCCGTGTTGCAAGACGTGTTGGTCTGCGATTCATCCGTGTGTGGTTGGCGATCTGGCATGGCGAAAAATCCGTTCTGCTGGAATAATTCAGTTCCTGGAGCGCGAAGAGGCATCGAGTAATTGGGCTCGAGTGGCTTAGAAGGTTGCCCGATCTTCGGCTTCTGACCAAAATAGAAGGGAGACGGGTTCCCTGGATTCCAGCCGTTTTTCCCTTCCCGGTTTTTTTGCCCCCCTGAGTTGACCCCATGGCGGAGTCGTTTGATCCCTATCGTGTCTGGCTTGGCATTCCCAAGGAGGAACAGCCGCCGCATCACTATCGACTCTTGGGCATCGGGCAATTCGAGTCTCAGGCCGAGGTGGTTCAGAACGCCGCCGACCGTCAGATGGCCCACGTTCGATCGGCAGCGACCGGCAAGCGGTCCGAGGCATCTCAATCGTTGCTCAACGAACTCGCGGCCGCTAAGTTGTGTCTCTTGGACACGGAGAAGAAGGCCGCATACGATCACCAGTTGCGTGCTGCGGCAAGCGAACTCGCTGCGCCGCCGATCGAACCGCCTGCCGAGCCGCCTCGGGCAGTGCAAGCGCAGCCCACTGAGGCTTCTCAGCCGCTAGGCCAGCCCATGGCAGCGTCAGCGGTCGCGATCGGATCAGCCGCTGGCACAGTGCCCCGCGCAAAGATGGGCCGCGCAACGGGGTCCCGGCGCAGTTCGTCTCGGGTATCGTCCTCCAATTCGCGTCGCAAGTCGGGCGGCATGTCTTCCGCGACGATCATTTGGGTAGCGGTTGGGGCGGTTGCCGCGCTGGGATTATTGGTGATCGCGCTTTCGTCCGGCGGTAGCGATGTGGATGTACGCAACGCGCGGCGCAAGACAGGCACCAAAGCGACTTCGACCTCAAGTGTGCCCTCGAATCGTCGTAAAGCACAGTCGTCCTCGCAGCGGTCAGGTTCACGTCCCGCCAATCGCCGGAAGTTGCCGAAGACGCTGATCGACGAAGATGATTCGCCGATCGACCCATCGAAGCTCGAAGCAGTGCCGGATGAGGCCAATCCGTTTTTCAACACCGGCGCCAAGCAAGAACCGGTTTTTCCGGACCCTAAACCGCCGAAGAAGCGCAAACGCAAGGGTCGCAAGAAGCGCGATCGGCAGCAAGCGAAAAATGAAAAGCCAACTCAGCAACCCGCCAGCGAGCGTCAGGCGATCCCCGACGCCGAAGCGCGGCGAGCGGCCACGCGGCGCATTAGCGTGGCGTCTAATTTTCGCGAGGCAAACACTGCGGCCAAGAAGGTCGAGTTGGCCGAGTCGCTGTTACGGCAAGGGCTTGCCAGTCGCGACCCGGTCGAGCAATACGTGTTGTTTGATTCGGCTCGTGAAATGGCCGGCACGACCGAGGCCTATACGACAGCACTCGACGCGGTCAAAGAGTTACGCCGCCGGTTCGACGTTGATGACTTGGCGATGATCGCGGGGGTCCTTGAGTCGACCAGAATTTCAGCCACTCGCCCGAAAAGGATTGCGGCGCTGGCCAAAGTGGCGGAATCGACGATGACTCGGGCGGTGAAGCAGGACGAGTATGAGATCGCACAGCGCGTCGGCGCCATCGCGCTCCTGTCGGCTCGTCGCAGCGGACAGTCGGCGTTGGCTGAAGAGTTGGTCGAACGGATCAAATCGCTACACGTAATGCAGAAAAAGTTTGGTTCGATCGAAGCGATGCAGCAGCGTTTGCAAGACGCACCGGACGACCCAAAGGCGAACGAAGTCGTCGGGCGGCATCTCTGTTTCGCCAAAGCGCGTTGGGATGAAGGATTGCCGCTGCTGGCCAAGAGCGAGGATCCTAAGCTGCGCGAGATCGCGGCGGCGGACCTCAAGTCGCCCACTGAGCCCGCTAAACAGGTCGCGCTGGCCGATGACTGGTACAAAGCGGCGCAGCTCATGACCGGCGAGCGACGAAAGACCATCCAGCAGCGTGCGGCCTTCTGGTACACCAGAGCCGCCGGTCGCCTGAAGGGTGACGAACGATCACGTGTTAAGAAACTACTCGAATTGCTGACGCCCGCAGCCAAGTAGGGTTGCGAGCGCCTGTGTGAGCGCCTTCTACCCGGTGCCCCACAGCGCAACGACCAGCACCGCACCGAGTGCCATCGCAGCGGCGAACCTCCACCAGCGATTCATCGGCGCGTCACAGGTTCGAGGCCAGGCCAGCCGATCAGCAAACGGCAATACGGCGATGACTCCACGTGCCGTGGTTTCGTCGGCCTGATCGAACAGTCGACCCCAGTATCCAGGCAGATCGCGGCATTCGTCCGCCGGGATCGACTCGTGAAGCAGTGTCACGGCGGGTTGCAATGCGCGGGCCAAACGCTGGCAGCCGGCGCAGTGCTGCAGATGCGATTCGACCTCGCGGTCTGTCGGTTCTCCTGCCGGAAATGGCCCGCGTGTGAGAATCGAAAAAACATGGTCGCAATTCATTCGATGGTCCTCAGCGGCACACGGTGATCGACCCTTCCATTGTGTG
>Ga0114996_10007947_pt1 | contig 11883 bp, 5 predicted proteins | sample ArcticOcean_MG_C_4_FD_87039 | JGI IMG/M metagenome (GOLD analysis project Ga0114996, IMG submission 87039) | Marine microbial communities from western Arctic Ocean - ArcticOcean_MG_CB4_134 | ecosystem: Environmental > Aquatic > Marine > Oceanic | place: Arctic Ocean: Canada Basin | collected... | reverse complement strand
TGAGATTAAGCGCTGACCCGCCTCTGCTCGGTGACCGCCCCCCCCCTCCCCACGCCCCTGCCCCCTTTACCTCCCCTTCCCGCCTATGAAGCTCGAAGACTCCACACGACGCTTCATCCACATCTTGGAAAAGATCCCCATGTTCCAGCGGCTGACGCCCTCTCAAGCGCTGGAAATCCTGAAAATTTGTACGCCCCGGTCGTTCTCTTCCAAGGAACTGGTGGTTCAACATGGAAGTAAGAGCACGGAGATGCTCATCCTGCTTTCCGGACGATTGGCTGTAACTGCCCCCGACAGAACCGTCCTCACCTACCTCACACCCATCACCAGTGTCGGCGAGATGGGCGTTATTACAGGTCAGCCTCGCAGCGCCAATGTCGTCGTCGCAGAGCAGGCCTCGGCCTTCGTCCTGTCCCGCATCAAGTTCGAGGTCCTCATCAAGAAATTCCCCGATATCGGATTCGTCATCTACCGCAACATCATCCAAACGCTCTCCACCCGCCTGGGCAGCACCAACGACCAGTTGGCCGACTGCCAGCGGGAAATCAGCGAACTCCGCTCCACTGTAGCCGGCTGAGCCGAATGGATCTCGGTTTTCTGGACACCGGCAAGTCGATTCGAGACCCCATCTGGGGCTACTTCCGAATCCCCCCCGATTTCCTTCCTCTGGTAGACGCCGAAGAGTTTCAGCGACTTCGTGATATTTCTCAGCTGGGGCATGTCTTCCTTGTATATCCCGGCGCGCGGCACTCCCGCTTCGAACACTCCCTGGGCGTTTTCCACCTCACAGGCCAATTCCTTCGGCGTCTCCTCGACTCAGATCAGGCCCCCGGGATAGACCTGGAGGACGCCCGCGTCCTGCTGGCCGCCGGGCTCTTGCACGATATCGGCCACTACCCGTACTCGCATCTCCTGGAAGAGATGCAGATGTTCTTCGTCGACCATGAAGTACGCGGCCGGCAGATCATCGAAGACCCCGACACCGAGGTCCACCAAGCACTCCTTGGCGCCGGTATCGACCCTCTCAGGGTGGCCAACGTCATCGATTACCAGTCTGCCGAGCAAGCGCTGCCCGAGCGCGACCTGCGGCTTGCTTACGTCCTGAGTGGCACCCTCGATCCCGACAAGATCGACTACCTCCTCCGCGACTCCCGATACTGCGGCGTCCCCTTCGGGGAGAGCGTCAACCGCGATCGGCTGCTCAGTTCCATCACCTTCGACGCACGAAGCCAACGCCCGGCTATCACCTACAAGGGCGTCTCAGCCGTGGAAGCGCTTATCTTTACGAACTACCTCATGTACCGGAATGTCTACTGGCATCATACGGTGCGTTCGGCGAATGCCATGTTCAAGCGAGGTGTTCAGGACTTGCTGCAGCATCCGGACTGCCGTCTGAGCGAGTCGGACTTCAACCGGGCCACCGAGTCCGACCTGGTTCACAGGCTTGAACATGAGATCGAACGAGTCGGCCTGGATCGCAGATCCAGCATGATCGGCCGTCTGAAGCGCCGCAAGCTCCACAAGGTGGCCCGGACGTTTCAGCTCATCGGAGACGGCGGCGAGCTGATCCCACAGTTCACGGCCCTTTACGATAACCCGAACGCCAGGCGGAGGCTCGAACTTGAAATCTGTCTACAGATGTCCCGGAAAACGGGCCTTGAGCTATCCGGCGACGAAGTGCTTGTTGACATTCCACGGTTCACCAAGAGCCCCCAGCTCGATCTTCAGGTCTTTTTCGGCCACCATCTCCCCTACAACCGGGAAGATCCGCTCTCTTTCGATGACCCTGAGGTCTCCCTGCTGAAGGACTCCCTGATCGGCAATTTCGATGCTCAGGCGAAGGTCGTTCGCATCTTCTGCGCAAATGAACCCGGGCTAGCGGCGGCTCTACGTGCCGAAACAGACTTCTTTTCAGACGGCTTCAAGCAGGCCTGAGATGTACAGAATCGTCAGGCAAAGGTTGACTTTTGAGGCAGGCTGGGACTACATTGCGGGGGTCGTTACCAGACCTTCGGAAGGAATAATACGTGCCGCGTAAATACCTCACCCTGATGGTCATCCCGCACAACGAGAACCGCGTGCGGGAGTACAACATCAGCAGGCCCTTCATCTGGGGCCTCACCGGGACCATCGTACTCTCTTTGTGTGCCCTGGTCTTTTACTCCACCGGCTACTACGTCAAGTTGCATCGAGAGGCGGAGTTTGCACACCTGAGTGCCGAGAACGGGACCCTTCGCTACCAGCTCACCCACCTGCAGTCCTCCCTCTCGCTCCTGCGCAGCAAGGTGGACAATCTGTCTGAAACCGACCGGATGATGCGGGCGTGGGCCAGTCTGTCCGAGCCCGGCGACGATATCCGACAAGCCGGCGTAGGCGGGTTCTCCGACGAATCGCCCGCTTGGGAGTCTACTCTCTCCGCCGAAAGTGTGGGGATACTGGCAGATGCCACAACGGATCTGGACCAGCTTGTTCGTGAGGCTCGGTTCCTGGAAAGCAGCTTCAGCGAAATCGCCGGTATCCTTGAGGAAAACGCGCAGGCTCGAGGACACACTCCTTCGATTCTGCCGCTTCCGCTCGATTCAGACCACTGGTTCTCCTCCGGGTTTGGATATCGGAACGATCCGTTCACAGGACGGAGGGTCTTCCACAGCGGCCTCGACATCGCCGGCCATCTGAAGACCCCCGTCATCGCTACTGCCGACGGCATCGTCGACCAGTCCGGGACTGAGCGCGAAGCCGGCAACTACCTCAAACTCGATCACGGAAACAGCCTCTACACCGTCTATGGTCATCTCTTCGAAAAGCCGACCCTGAAGCCCGGGGAGATCGTGAAGCGGGGCGACGTCATCGGCCTGCTTGGAAAATCGGGCCGCACGACGGCACCTCATCTTCACTACGCCGTCCATATCGGAAGACGAGCAGTCAATCCTCGCAGCTATATCTTTCGCCACAGGCGCTAGTCGCCTTCGTCCAGTACCCCCCCCAAGCGCCCCAATCCTTCCGCCTGACTCCGTTGGGCTCCTAAGCCTGAATCTATTTCCTCTGGTTTTGGTTACGGCCGGACGGCACCCTACGCCCCCTGACTTCACGTATGCGATCGACTCAGCAAGGCGGCGCCAATTACGGCGAACAGGACGTTGGCCATCCACGCTGCCCAAAAGGGTGGCAGTAGACCATTCCAGCCCAGGGCGCGACCCGCTTGAAGGCATCCATAAAAGACGAACGATGTCAGAAGGCAGATGCCCACTTGCAGAGGGCGACCCGTCCGGCGGATTCGGGTGGAGAGCGGCAGCCCGAAAAGGACGATGACGAAATTGGCAAACGGGAACGACGTCCGGAGAAAGCGCTCAACCTCTTCTCGAATCACAGGACTCCCAAAACGCCGCTTCCGCTCGATGTAGCGTGAAAGTTCGGTATTCGTCATCTGCTCCGCGGCGTCCTCCATCCGATGGAGATCTTCCGGCAGAACACCCAGGTCCGGCCGGGCGAGAACCCCGAACGGAACAACCTCTTCCTGTCCCTCATTGAAGCGCCTCGATACGCCTCTTCGAAAGACCCATCCCTCTCTCTCCCGCGTCATTTCCTCGGCGGTGATCTTCTCTTCCAACGTTCCCTGCTCTCCGCCCTTCTGGATATCCAGCATCACCTGCCGCCCCCGCTCTTCAACCGGGTCATATTCTCCGATCGACAGGATCTGCCGATTCGAGCCGATGATGACGACCCGAGACCGGACGCCTCCTACTCGGGGAAAACGCTCGTTCCTGTAGCCGGGGCTGTCGATCTCAGACCGTTTCTGGTTGGCTGTCGGGACCACCTGGTCCACAAAGGCGTGGGCTGCCAGCGAAATGCCGAACGCCACCATCAGGACCGGTGAAAAGATCCGGTACAGGTTCAGGCCCGCAGCCTTCATCGCCGTGAGTTCACCGTAGCGACCCAATCCGCCAATACAGAACAGGCAGGCCAGGAGCATCGCCATTGGCAGCACCATCACGCCCACGGTTGGCAGGTACCAGACATAATAGAACAGGATGGTAAGGGCGGAGACGTCGCGGTCGATGAACCCACTGAGGCGATCGACCAGATCGACAACCACGAACACAAGAAGAAACCCCGCCTGACTCAGGCCCAGCGGCCTCAGGAAGCTTCGGAGTACATAGCGGCTCAGAACCGTCATCGTGCCGACCGCCTTAGGAAAGAGCGTCGCTCGAAGACGACGCGCCAGGTCAGCCAGACGCCGGCGGAAGCAACCAGGAGATTGGGACTCCACATGGCCAGCCACGGATCAACGAACCCCCGATCGGCCAACTTTTCACCCCCGATAAGACACATCCAGTAGATGACGAAAAAACCGATACTGATTCCGGCGCCTATGGCTGGTCCACTCCCCCGTACGCGGATCCCAAGAGGCACTCCGATCAGAACGAAGGCAACGCACGCCCCGGGGATGGAGAATTTCTTGTGGATCTCCACCCGGTATCGATCGGCATAGCGTTCTTTGTGCTGAATCAACGTCCGGTCGGAACGGCTCTGGGCGATTAGCCTAAGGGTTTCCGCACGCGCGTCTGGTGCGCCGGCCTCAAGGAGCAGCTTCCGGGCAAATCCGTCGGCACGCTCTGCAGAGCGGATTCGGAGTGAGGCCAGTTCAGTTTCAACCTCCTTTACCCGGGCTCTCATCCGCTGGATGCCCATCTCCCGATCGGTTCTGTACTCCGACTCCGTTCGACGCAACTGTCGGCCAGCCCCGCCCAGGCGAAGTACTTGTTTCCTGAACGTCGAGCGGATATAGACGTCGGGCTCCGAATCGTCGATCTGATGAATCTCCCCATCGACGAGTTCCAGGAACGCCTCGTCACTCTCGATATCGTGGACGATCCGACCTCCATCCGCGATGATAGTAACCGGATGCGGGCCTTTCTCGTAACGGTAGATGACAATGTCCTTCAATTCGGAAGTTGACGGATTAACGGAACTGAAAATGAAACGGACATTCTGGAAATCGTTGATGACGGTTCCCTCTCGGCCAGCCAGCGCCACCATTGGGCGTTTCCGCTGGATGTCCGAGGTGAGCAATCGCGCCCGGTGGTTAAACTCCGGCAGGATCTGATCATTGAACCAGATAAGACCTCCGGCCAGAAGTGTGGCAGCTGTCAGAACGGGCCAGAGTACTTGAGCCGCGCCTACGCCCGCAGACCGGATCGCCGTTATTTCGTTATCGGCGCTCAGGCGGCCAAATGCGAGCAGGGCGGCAACCAGCACCGCCATGGGTATGGCCAGGGCCACCATCCACGCGGTATTGAGGAGAAAGAGCTCGATGATAACGGCCTTCTGATCGGCCACCTTCAGCACCAGATCCATCGTATGCAGGACCAGGTCGATCATCAGAAGGAACATGATAACGCAGAAACTGAACGCGAACGGGACGAAGTGTTCACGTAAAACGTAGCGTTGAAGGAGCATGCGAGTTCTCCGAATGGGAACTTCCACAAACCGAAGGGGTTGAAACGTAATATAGGACAAGTCGTTGCTCGGATGGTGTCGTCGAACTATAGCCTCGCCTGTTCCGGCGGCACGTCAATTGCCCCATAAGATGGCGTGATCTCTTTCAACCACTTGTCGGGCTTCGGTCCCTGTGGATTCCCTCCCGGGAGCAACTCGAGTCGTCTTGTGCACTCGGCTGCCCTTCGCAGGCCTCAAATGCCTCTGAATCTGGGCCTTCTGCTTGATTCTGACCCGGGGCTGTCGTATTATTATCGCCGCTCCTTTCATCGCAAACTGTTGAAACTTAAGAGGCTTTACTTCACCGGATGGTTGCTCTCAGATCTCCCGACGCGGGCAGGTTTTCCCGCCTTTTCCTGCTGGCCCTTGCCTGCATCGGACTTCGCGCCCTTCCGGCTGCCGCAGCCCCTCCTGAACTCACCCCTCGAGCGCCCGAATCTGCCTTCGGTCACTTCCTGCTTCCCGAAGCGACAAGCCCGCTCAGCGTTTCAGCCGCCCCTCCTGCCATCTTCCCGACCAGGATCAATCTCGCTAACCCCAAAATCCGCCTGCTCGACGATTCTGACGGGCGCGTGCTCGTCGAAATCTCGTCGAACGACGGCGAGAAGATCGCCGTGATGACGCTTCAGGAGTTCGGCTCCCATAAGCACTTGGCGGATCGGGGCGTACTGCTTAAAGACCGGCTCGGCGATCCCGTGATTGAGACTGCGCTGGGTGGTGGACTGGTCAATATCAAGATCCCCGTAAGCGTCCCTCCGCTGCTGAACCGGATCACAGGTCAGGGCGAATCCAATATTCGCATCACGGGCCGCCGCCGCATCGATCTCTCAGGAACCAGCCGATATACCGAGGGCCAGGCCCAATCGTCGGGCCAGAACACCTCCAAGGTGCCGCTGATCAATTTCGAGCAGGAATCCCAGCTGAACGTACAGGGCACCATCGGCGATAGAATCTCCATCGAACTCCAGCAGGACAGCCGCAGCCAGCTCGACCTGGGCGAATCGCTCCGGCTCCGCTACAGCGGCGTCGAAGACGATATCGTACAGGAGATCGAAGCAGGAAGCACGTCACTGGCGCTGCCCGGAACACGCCTGGTCGGCTTCAACGCACCCAATCGCGGCGGCCTGTTCGGCATCAAAGCCCGCGGCAAGCTGGGCGGACTGGATCTTACTGTGGTCACAACTCAGGACAAGGCCGCCAGCGGAAAAAAGACCTACCAGGGACGAACCGAAGAAACGGCCAACGACACCCGCGACTACCAATTCATAGAAGACCAGTATTTCTTCTTTGACGAAGTCTACCGCAATGCGTACCCGGTTGAGCCGAACGTGGGAGATCTGATCAACACGCAGATCGTCCGGGTATTCGCCAACGACTTCATCGCCGACAACGACCTGGAAGACAAGGCCGAACCCGCCATCGGGTATGCCATCTGGGATCCCAATTCTCCCAACGTCGCCGCTTCCGAGAGTATTCAGAAGGGTGGGAAGGAAGAGGGAAACTTCCATGAGCTGGCCGAGGACGAATTCCTCGTCGACCCCCGCGGCTACCTCCTCATGCGCAGCCGGATCTCCCGAGGCCACGCCCTTGCGGTCGCCTACCAGACCGTAGCAGGCAACGTTTACGGAGACCTGGGTCCTGCGTCGGGCACGCGGGAACTCAAACTGATTAAGGCCCGCAATCAGAACCCGCCTCTGGCGCCGGGCGATGACAGCTACCCAACCTGGAAGCTCTCCTGGCGAAACGTCTACAGCCTGGGCGGAAGAAACATCGAACAGGGCGGCCTGGAAGTCAGCATCCTGCGCGAAGTATCGGGGCAGGAGGATCTGGACAACCAGGACGGCACCCACTACATCCAGATCTTTGGCCTGGACACCCACCGGAACGGGGCCACTGAGTCCACACCACCCGACGGTCTGATCGACATCGACAGCGAATCGGAAATCCCGGGTGTCAATCTTCTCGCCGGACACCTCATCTTCCCCAGCCTCGAACCTTTCGGCAGCAGGGGCTTGGGGGCGGAGGCGCTCAACGACGCCTCACGGGTGCCCGAGATCTACAACACCACGAACAGCAAGGCCCGCAGCGACGCCAGCCGGTTCTTTCTTCGGATCCGTTCCAGGGGTCAGGCCACCCAGTACTCGCTGGGATTCGGCGTCGTGGAGAACAGTGAACAGGTTGTGTTGAACAACAAGCGCCTGGAAAAGGGCAAAGACTACTCCATCGACTACAATTTCGGAACCGTCCGGCTGTTGGGCGACGCCTCGGAACTGGCAGCCGATCCTACCGCCAATCTTATCATCAACTACAGCGAGAAGGATGAGTTGGGCCTTGGCAGTACGCAGAAGAGTCTCCTGGGACTCCGTGCCGAGTACCCTCTCAGGAACAAGTCTCTGCTGGGACTTACGATTCTCTACAGCAGCCAGAGTGCGCCTTCGCAGCGCGTTCAGGTAGGCCAGGAACCCACCCGAACCTTCATCTGGGACGCCAACGCACAGCTTCGATTCAGGCCCACGCTGCTTACGGAATTGGCCAACAAGCTACCATCTGTTGCCACCACAGTTCCCTCCACAATCGATATCGATTTCGAAGTGGCTCAGAGCATGCCCAACCCAAATACCAAGGGCATCGCCTACATCGACGACTTTGAAGGTGCCGAGAGCCTGTTGGCGTTTCCCATATCTAAGCTGGCCTGGAGTCAGTCGAGTCGGCCGGATCCAACAGAGAGTTCGCCCGGATCGTACCGGCGGGGCTGTCTCACATGGTACAATCCGGTTGAGCGAGACCGCGTCCGGCTGCTGCAGATTCAACCCGGGCGGACCGACGTTACCGCCGATCAGGACATCGTCGATATCATGGTCCTCAGGTTCCAGCCCCGCCAGTCGTCACCCGGCGTGGCCGAACGGTCGTGGGGCGGCCTCCAGCGCTTTGAAGAGACCGGCCTGGATCTATCCCGGTCTAAGTTCCTCGAGATCTGGGTACGCGGTCGATCCGGCCGGCTCCACATCGACCTGGGTGACGTCTCCGAGCGCGTCGAACTCCATCTCGATGAAGAGATCGTCGATGCCGCCAGTATGGGAATCTTCGATCTCGCCGACCTCAGCTTTGAGTCGCGGGCATTGGAAAGCCTCATCAACCCGGACCCCACCAGCTTCCGGTCGGAAGATACGCCGTTGGGCGGCCTCAGCAGCGGCGACAACATTACGACCTCTGAAGAAGATGTAGGAATGGATGGCCTTACGGATGAGCAGGAGGCAGAGATCTACCGCATCCTTTTCCCGAATGGGCAGGTACCCAGCGATCCGTCCAACGACAATTTCGATGACGTCAATTTCGAAGAAACGATCATCACCCTCCGCTACCCGTCCGGAGTCAACGGCACCCAGGGCAACAACCCCGAGCGCAACTCCTTCCCCGACACCGAAGATCTGAACAAGAACGGGATCCTGGACACCGACGAGAACTTCACCCGATACAGTGTCGAGTTCTTCCCCGACCGCGTACGGGGATTCAACCCGGAGGCGGGCGTCTACGACGACAGCCTCAGCGTGGTCGTTGAGGGGAGCCAGTCCGACTTACAGGGCGGTGCGTCGAACCCGCCCTGGCGGCTGATCCGAATCCCACTCCGCGGGAAAGATGCTCCTCGTAGCATCGTCGGCCGTCCCGACACAGCCTTCGCCAACCCAATCGAATTCGTCAGACTCTGGGTGGAGCACAACGCTCCAACCCAGATCGAAGTTTACACGCTGGATGCTATCGGCTCCGAGTGGCAGGAAGACCCCAGCCCATACGAGTTCAAGGTCGCCTCCGTCGGCACCGACAACCCCGTCTACGATCCTCCCCCGGGCCTGGAACTCGATCGCGATCCCACCACCGGCGTCATCCTGCTGGAGCGGTCTCTGACAATGGAAGTCGAAGACCTCCCACCGGGCGAATCGGTGTCGGCCTCAAGGGCCTTTCTTCAGGCAGATAACTATACACGTTACGGGCGCATGCAGATGCTGGTACACGGAGGCGCCTCATTCCCGGCTCCTGCCGACACCCTCTTCGGGTCTCGCGATCCAATAGAGCTCGCCCTCCGATTCACCTCGGTTCCGGGGGACACCTCCAACTTCTATGAGTACTCAGGGCACATATTCCAGGACTGGACTCCGGAACTGAACACCTTCGACCTGGACCTGGACCTGATGACGCAGTTGAAAGGCCATCTGCTGGATTTCAAGACCACACAGCGGGCGACGTCCGACACCACCGTTACGGTTAAGATCGGCGATCGTCCCGTCCATTATTCGCAAGAACGCAATCAGATTGAAATGGTCGTAAACGGGAAGACCTATTCTGTTCGAGGAAATCCTTCACTGTCGAGCATCAAGGCGTTCTCCCTCATCCTCAGAAACCTGTCTGACACCCGGATCCTTTCGGGCGAACTCTGGGCCAATGAGCTGAGCGTTACCGATATCCGCAAGAAGAAGGCGGTTTCTGCGCTGCTCGACTTCCGGACGGTCATTGCCGACCTGGCGAGTTTTTCGATGAAATTCGAACGACGCAGCGGAGATTTCCAGAGTCTCGCCGGCCAGGCCACGGGGACCACCAACACCCTCTTCTCATTCGACAGCGAACTCAAACTCGGGCGCTTCCTTCCACAGGCCTGGAGCACCTCCCTGCCCCTTCGCTTTGGGATCAACCGATCCAACTCGGTCCCCCGAATCCGAAGCGGCTCCGACATTGTCCTCACCGAAGACCAGAAGGGCAATGAGAGCAATGTCCGGAACCAATCTCGCGTCAACATCAGCTTCCGAAAGACGCCGGCCAAGGAAGACCCCGCCTTGGTATCCCGGCTCATCTTCGACCGTGTTACCGGATCGATGAATTTCCTGACCAACCAAACCGAAACCGGCGCCATCACCCGGCGGTCGCTGAACTCTAACGAAACCCTCACCGGGAACTTCACCTACGATCTCAAATGGTCCAAGCGGGGGTCGCTGAAGCCGTTGACCTGGGTACCCTTTATCACCTCGCTGAAGGAGGCGGAGTTCTTCTACCTCCCCTCCACCGTCCGCTACAACGTGAAAATGAACCGCAACATCCGCGACTCAGACTCCTTCTCTGCCGTTGGCGGCGACACGACCAACGTTACCGAGTCTCGAAACGAAACATTCGTTCTGGACGAAACCTTCACCATCAAGTTCACCCCTTTCCGAAGCCTGAACGCCGACTATGACCTGTCCGTAAACCGGGATCTCCGCGACGGCTTCGCGCTTTCGGCGTTTCAGTTCGGACGGGAAACAGGGCGCTCGCAGCAAACGAGTTTCAGGTTCTCCCCCCGAATTTTCAAGTGGCTCACCTTCAACGCCGCGTACCAGTCCAACTACCGCGAACGGCTCGAAACCGGCGGAGAACGCTCCACCTATGGAACCAGCCGACGCGGGCTTCGAGCCACGCGCCAGAATCCCGTCAGCGGACGGTTCACACTGAACATTCCCGTTCTCACGGCCCCGCTCACCAAACGTTCTCCCGACGGAGGGTTCTCCATCCTACGAACGTTTGGCCGGTTCGTCTCAACGCTGCAGTCGGTGCAGGTGTCCCTCCAGCGAAATACGACCATTACGCTCTTCGGCCTCCAGGAACGGCCAGGTCTGGCCTACCAACTCTCGTTTACCGACTCGACCACGGCCAAGACCTTCCCAAGCGGATTGGTCACCAGGGTCGACACGCGCCTGATCAACGACAAGGTCGACGTCACGGGCAGCGTCCGGCTTCCAACCGGGATCCAGGTACAAACAGGCTACGACTTCATACACAATAGTAACTTCGGAACGAACAGCACGGAAGACGACCGCGTCGTCTTCCCGTCGATCGACGCAGGATGGAAAGGCCTGGAGCGTCTGCCAGTGCTACGAGCCCTCTTTCGGTCCGCCAGGATCGACGCCGGCTACAAGGTCAGCAGCATCCGCAGGGGCGACGGAGGCCTGGGCCCGCTTTCCATCACGCAGGATTCGAAGCTCACGGAGTACAGCCCCCTGTTTAACTGGAACGCCAACTGGCGAAACCGGATGTCCACTGCCTTCACCCGCAACACCAGTGAAAATGTAGAGCTCAAGTACGAGCGTAACGTCTCCGGTGTTGACGTTCCGTTGGTAGACAGGGAAATTGGTACCACGATTACGAACTCGTCCAGCAACAAGGCCACTCTGAAGTACACCCTCAGTTCCCGCCTCTTTCGAAAGCTTCAGAGCAATCTGGACATGGACATGTCCTTCCAACAGTCAGCCACGCTCCAAGAAGAATTCCCTAGGGCCACAGGAGCCGACACCACGAGTGTGATTCGGAAAGATGAAGCCACCTGGTCTGCGCAGCTCCAGGCGCAGTATCGTTTCAGCAGCCGAT
>Ga0114996_10007946_pt1 | contig 11883 bp, 12 predicted proteins | sample ArcticOcean_MG_C_4_FD_87039 | JGI IMG/M metagenome (GOLD analysis project Ga0114996, IMG submission 87039) | Marine microbial communities from western Arctic Ocean - ArcticOcean_MG_CB4_134 | ecosystem: Environmental > Aquatic > Marine > Oceanic | place: Arctic Ocean: Canada Basin | collected... | reverse complement strand
TTCGGCTTCGTCACCCGCGTCTGGGGACGCTTCTGGCTGGGACGTCGCAATCGCGTCCAGCGCCTCAACGGCCGCTTCCAGGTCGATCTCGCTAAGGTCGGATTCAACTGGCTCGCCCGTGCCACCGGACTCGGGCTCGGGCTCGTCCGTAGGCGAGGCGACGCTCGTGGGTTCTGGAGTAGATGTCTCGCCGACCGGTTCGCTAGAACCCCCGCCAGAGCAGGCGGCAAGCACCAGCGCAGAGAGCGCGGCCAGCAAGGCTAGAGTGAAGATTGTGCGGCGTGGCATGGTTTCTTGTTACAGGTCGGCCCGAGGGGAGTCGATTTTTAACGGCGGCGTTCCTACGTAAACCCTTACGATTTCGAGGCTTTACTGGATGGTTTTGAGGCCCCGTTTGGAAAACTCAGGATAGCACGCAGCGCCGCCTCGTCGGCGTTGACAACGTACGGCTGGCACCGGTTCAATGCAGACCACTAGCGACGACGGCTCAGGTTAGTGTCGTCGGGAATGGATCGAACTTGATACAGACCGTCAACGGGAAGACCCCGAAAATTCACCCCGGCGCTTTCGTTAGCGAGGCCGCCTACGTAGTGGGCGACGTCGAAATAGGCGAGGGCTCCAGCGTTTGGCCAGGCTCGGTTGTGCGAGGCGACGCCGGGAAAATCGTGATCGGCAAGAACACCTGCATTCAGGACAACTCGGTGGTGCACGGGGACGCGGACGTTACCATCGGCGACGATGTGGTCGTCGCCCACAGGGTCGTGTGTCACGGCCGGTCAATAGGCAACCGTGTCTTGCTGGGCAACGGCTGCATCGTCAACGACGGCGTGGTCATTGGCGACGACAGCATCATCGCGTCCGGCGCTATGGTGGTGGACCGAATGCAGATCCCCGCCCGGTCCGTAGTCGCCGGTTTGCCCGCGCGCGTCAGGCGCCAGGCCGAGGTCAAAGACATCGCGTTAATAAAGGGCTACCGGGACATCTACGTAAGAAACACGGCGATGTACCTAAAAGAGGGACTCGATTAGAGGCCCAACGAATTGAACGAACGGTAGATTGCAAAAGCGATGAGGCCATGAGCCGAAGAGTCCAAGAGCGAGTCCCGCGAGCGGAGAGCCCTACATGCGCTCGGGCGCCTTCATGCCCATGAGGGCCAGGCAGCGGGCGAGGGCGACGCGAGCGGCGTCTACAAGCTTAAGGCGGGCGGCCGTTATCTTGGCGTCCCCTGGCTCAGAGGAGACCACGCGGCACTGCTGGTAAAACCAGTGGAAGGCCGTGGCCAGTTCGCCTGCGAAATGGGGCAGGTGGTGCGGCTCACGCCGCTCGGCCATGTGGTCGACCAGTTCGGGCAGTTCGAGGATTTTGCGAATCAGGGCAAGCTCTGCTTCGTGCACAAGTAGCGAACTATCGCCTTCCGAGTAGTCGATGCCACGCTCTATGGCCAGCCGCAGTATGCCGGATATGCGGGCGTGGCCGTACTGGACGTAGTAGACGGGGTTCTCCGACGACTGTTCCTTGGCCAGTTCCATGTCGAAGTCCATCTGGCTGTCCGGGGAGCGAGACAGGAAAAAGAAGCGGCAGGCATCGACGCCTACTTCGTCTACCAGCTCTTTTAGCGTTATCAAATCGCCCGAGCGCTTGGACATCTTGACCGCTGACTCGCCCTGTTTGAGCTTCACCATCTGGGTGATCATGAAACCCAGCCGGTCGGGGTCGATACCCAGCGCCGAGATGACGGCCTTCATGCGGGGGATGTGGCCCTGGTGGTCGGCTCCCCACACGTCGATGACCGAGTCGAACCCCCGGCGGACGAACTTGTCCCAGTGGTAGGCGATGTCCGAGGCGAAGTAAGTCGGGTCGCCGCCAGTGCGCTCAATGACGTTGTCTTTGTCTTCGCCGAGAGTTGTGGAGGCGAACCACAGGGCTCCGTCTCTCTCTACCAGCAAGTCCTTGTCCTTGAGCATCTTCTTGACGCGCCGGTAGCTGCCGTCTTCGAACAGCGAAGTTTCGCTGAACCACACGTCCATCTCGACGCCGAGATTGTCCAGGTCGCTGCGAATAATCGCCAGCATGCGGGTAAGGCCGAGGCCGCGCAGCCTGGCGACGGCTTCTGCCTCGGGCAACCCTGCGAACTGGTCACCGTGTTCGTCTGCGATCTCGCGAGCCAGGTCGGCGACGTATTCACCCTTGTAGCCGTCCTCAGGGAGTTGCAGATCACTACCGAACACCGCCATGTACCGGGCGTACAGGCTGCGTGCGAACAGGTCCATCTGGCGACCGGCGTCGTTGACGTAGTACTCCCGGTGCACGTCGTAACCCGCCGCATCGAGAATGGCCGCCACTCCACTACCAATCACCGCGCCGCGAGCGTGCCCAACGTGCAGCGGTCCGGTCGGGTTGACGCTGACGAACTCGACCTGCACGGTCTTGCCCTTGCCGGTCTCGACGCGGCCGAACGAGTCGCCTGCGGCCCGGACTATGTCTACCTGGTCGGTCAGCCATGCGTGGTCGAGGGAGACGTTCACGAAGCCGGGGGGGCCGGCCGACGCCGAGGCGACAAGGCCCTGTGCCGCCACCTGGGCGGTCACCTGGGCCGCGATGGCCTGAGCAATCGCCATCGGGGCCATGCGCATGGGTTTGGCCAGGCGCAGAGCAATGTTGGACGCGTAGTCACCATGCTCGGACTTCTGGGGTCGCTCGACGACGACCGGCGGCAGATCCGAGGCATCGACAGGGGGCAGGTCGCCGCCAGAGAGGGCACGCTCAAGCGCGTCGGTTATCAACTCCTGGACGGTATAGAGGACGAGCGGTCCGCCAGTTTCTTCCTGCGAATGAGCCATCGAACCACTATAGCCCCGGTGGCTTGGGGGAGTGTAGGTGTCCGCAGCGCTACTGGGCGCGCAGCCGGGCGGCGTTGCCGGGAGCGCCCGGGCTCTACTCGACGATCAGTGAGGGGCCGCCTTCGCGGTGGTCGGTGAAGTCTCCAACTACCCTCCACCCCTCGACGCCCTCGCGCTCAAGCTCCTCGCCCAGCGCCTCCAGAGACGTCGGGGGGACGGCGATGAGAAGGCCACCGGACGTCTGGGCGTCGGCCAGAAGAAGCCTGGTCAGCGGGTCCACAGAGTCGGCCCAGTCGGTCACCTTGTCGACGGACGCCAGGTTCCGTCGCGAGCCACCGGGCACCTGGCCACTCTCGGCCAGTTCGCGGGCGCCGGGCAGGACGGGCACGGCATCTGCTTCAATGCGGGCCGTCAGCTTGCAGCCCTCGGACATCTCCCGCAGGTGTCCCAGCAGGCCGAAACCGGTTACGTCGGAACACGCATGTACGCCCACCCGGACCATCGCCCGGGACGCCCCATCGTTCAGGGCGCTCATTATCTCGACGGCCCCTGCCAGGACGTCTTCATCGACGACTCCTGACTTGCCTGCCGTGGTGATAACGCCTGTGCCGATGGGTTTGGTGAGCACCAGCACATCGCCCAGGTGCGCCCCGGCGTTGGTGACCTCTTCGCCCGGCGTAACGGTGCCGGTCACGGCCATGCCGTACTTGGGCTCTTTGTCGTCTACTGTGTGGCCGCCGACGACTAACACCCCTGCTTCGCGTGCTTTAGACGCGCCGCCTTTGAGAATCTCGGCGAGTATCTCGTTGGGCAGTTCGGCAGGGAACGCGACTATGTTCAGGCCCAGCAGCGGCTTGGCCCCCATGGCGTACACGTCGCTCAGGGCGTTCGCCACGGCAATCTCCCCAAACGTGAACGGGTCGTCCACGATAGGCGGGAAGAAATCGACCGTCTGGACTATGGCCAGGTCGGGCCGGAGGCGATAAACGGCGGCGTCGTCGCCCGTCGACAGCCCGACGAGCAGGTCGGGGTCGCTAACGGGCGGTAGCTGGCGCAGCACCTGCGCCAGGTCCTCAGGACTGTATTTGGAGGCTCAACCGGCGCAGGAGGCCAGCGTGGTGAGCCGGACCTCCCTTGCGTCGTGAGAGTGGCTGGGTGCCATCATGTTACCTCTAGAAAAAGATCGACGCCAAAACCAGGCACCGTCACGGTTCAGTATAGAATGAGCGGCCTTTCAACAGCAGCTATGGGCGCAAAACCGGAGGTGCCAATTGGCGACGTACAGGGCGAACGTGGGTAATGTCGAGATGATCTCGCTGACCGACGGTCAGGGAGAGGGCAAGGCGACGGACGTCTTCCCGGCCAGCGACATGGCCGTTTGGCGGTCGGAATACCCGGACTTGCTGGACGGGGAGATGATTCACCCGCGCTTTGGCGTGCTGGCTATACGGTCATCCTCCAAGCTGGTAATTGTGGACACCGGCCTGAACGGGCCCGACGGACGCTTACTCACGGACATGGCTGAAAAAGGGGTCGACCGTAATGCCGTCGACCTCGTCGTCACCACGCACCTGCACCCCGACCACGTGGGTTGGAACCTCTCGGACGGTCGGCCAACGTTCCCGAACGCGCGCTACCTGGTGCCCAGGCACGACTGGGACCATTGGACCCAGCCAGACGTGCTCCCCGATGCGCCGCACGTAACTGAGAGCGTCATCCCCCTGGAAGAAGCCAGGGTGCTGGACCTTATCGACAGCGAGTACGACGTCACACCGGAGTTAAAGACGGTGCCCACGCCCGGCCATACTCCTGGCCACATATCCATATCTGTCTCGTCCAAACGCGAGCGAGCATTTGTGCTTGGCGACGTGGCGCACACCCCGGCCCAGGCGCACTACACGGACTGGAGCCCGGTCTTCGACACCGACCCAGACGTGGCTCGCAGCACCCGGCACCGCGTGTTCGATGAATTGGAGGCCTCTGGGGCACTGGTGGCGTCTGGCCACTTTCCGGACGCCGGTTATGGCCATCTTGTGCGCCGAAACGGCCGACGGGTTTGGCAGGGAATCTGACACAGCCCTGCCGCCTGTGCAGCGCGCCTGAAACGAATCTTCTCTTGGAAGATCCGGAGCGCCTTGGCGGCCGACGGTTCTTTCGTTGCCGGGTCTGCCTGCTCATCTCGGTCGGAATGCGTCATCTGCCAGAGCTGGCCACCGAGCACGCGCGCTACCTTGAGCACAATAACGAAGTAGACGACCCCGACTATCGTGAGTTCCTGGCACGGCTTTGGGTTCACGTCAGGCAACGGGTTGCGCAAGGCGCATCGGGCCTGGATTACGGCGCGGGACCGGGACCTGCGCTGGTGGCGATGATGCGCGAAGATGGGTTCGAGGCTGATGGCTATGACCCTATTTTCGCGCCCGATACCGAGCTGCTTGAGCGCACTTACGACTTCATCGTCTGCACAGAAACGGCCGAGCACATGCACCGACCCGGCGACGAATTCTCTCGACTGGGCGGGATGCTCCGGCCCGGCGGTCTGCTCGGGGTAATGACGTCTTTTGCCGATAATTTGGACGCGTTCGAGAACTGGCACTACCGGCGGGACCCCACCCACGTCGCCTTTTACAGCGCCGGGACGATGACGTGGATAGCCGGACATATGGGCTGCCAACTGGAACTGCCGGCGAAAAACGTGGCCATCTTCCGCAAGCCCTCGGTGGCCGGTTAGAGGTCGCGCCCCCGGCCCGCCCGCCAGTCGGCGAGAATTTGGCGGTCGTGGGGGAAAGGCATGCCGGGCAGGTCGTTTTTATGGAACCTGCCGACCTCCTGCACGTCGAAGCCAGCGCGTGCCTGCCCGCCCGTGACGACCCCGTCGAAGACCACCAAAATTACCGGGCTACCGGTACTGGAGTAGACGCCGATCATGCGGGTCAGGCGTATGTCCAGGCCCGTCTCTTCCATAACCTCGCGCCTGGCCGCGTCTTCCACTGCTTCACTGCGGTCCACGTAACCCGACGGAAAGCTCCACTGTCCCAGGGCGGGCTGAACCCCGCGCCGGACCATAAGGACCATGTCGCTGAGAGAGCTAACCACCACGGCGGCGACCTTGGGGTCGTAAAACTCGACGTGGCCGCACTGGGTGCAGTACGGGCGAGGGGAGCCCTCGATCACCTTCTCGGACATGGTGGTGCCGCAGCGACGGCAGTAAACGGTCTCTGCTCGCGGATGGGTCATACGTTGAGTATAATTGCGCGACCCGAGCGTTCCGGTAAAGTCCCGGAGGCATTTCATGGGCAGTGAGGCGACCTTTTGGCGGAACTCAGGCCAAACCGAGCAAAACGAAAACTGGCTGAAGGCGGAATTGTTTCCGTCGCGATGGGGCCAATGAACGGCGAGCTGATAGAGCACATGTGCCAGCTCGACTTCGATGCAATGTGGCTGGAAGCAGAGCATGGGCCCGTCGACTTCGGCGACATCCCGGAGCTGACGCGGGCATGCGACCTTTGGGGTCGGTCGTCCATAGTGCGGGTGAACCAGGTCAACGCCGGGTTGATCTACCGGACCCTGGACTCTGGTGCCATGGGCATAGCGGTCCCCCACGTAGACACCGCGGAAGACGCTAGGGCAGTCGTGGACGCCGCCAAGTTCGGCCCTATCGGCCACCGGGGCATGTTCACCTCTCGCCAGGGCATCGGCGTTTCGGACTACATCAAAAAAGCCAACGACGAGACGATGATCATCGTGCTCATCGAGGACATCCTGGCGGTCAATAACCTGCCGGAAATTCTCGAAGTCGACAACATCGACGTGTTCTTCGTCGCACCGGGTGACCTGGCCCAGAGCATGGGTCACGACGGCGAGTACGATCACCCCAAGGTGGTGGCCACCGTCGAGCGAGCCCTCAAAAAGATTACCGAGGCTGGCCGGGTGGCCGGAACGCTGGTTAACGACGACACCGTGGACCACTACGTCGGACTCGGTGCGAAGTTCCTCAGTGTCTCGTGGACGCCCTGGCTCACCTCCGGGGCCCAGAGCTACCTGGACAAGGTGAAGGCCGCGAAGTCTTCCTGACCCCCAACTAACGCAAGACAAGGGACAGGGGGTTAGAATCCTTGCCATGACGAGCCTGGCATCCAGACTCGAAGAACACCTTCATCCTGAGCGAATGCGGGTTCTTCGTGTGTGCGCGGGAGTCGCCGAACGTAGGGACATCGACCTGTATCTCGTCGGCGGTGCTGTGCGGGACACCATGCTGGCTCCTGCGACCCCCACGACCCCCACGACCCCTTCGCCCCCCCCGCCCCCCTCGTCCGACACGGGCACGGGCACGGGCATCGGCGATACGGGCACTCCCGACCTCGACATCGCCGGGCCCAGTATCGACCGGGGCTTCGCCTCTGAAGTCGCCGAGGCACTGGGCGGCCGGTTCGTCGCCAGCTCGGCCTTCGGCACCTACAAGCTGATCGTGCCCAATGCGGCCACGCCGGAGACGGCTGAAAGTAAAGTGGACCCGGCAAGCGGCGCAGATATAGAGATTGACCTGGTCACCTCCCGCTCCGAAACCTATGCAGAGCCTGGCGCGCTGCCCGATGTTTCGCCTGGTAGCGTTGCCGACGACCTGGCCAGACGGGACTTCTCGGTCGGAGCCATGTGCATGGTTCTCGCCCCGCCAACGGGTTCCGACATGACCTGGGGCGACCTCATCGACCCGTTCGACGGCGAGGGAGACATTGAACGCAAGTTGATTCGCGTTTTGCACCCTGAGAGCTTCATCGACGACCCCACCCGCATATTCAGGGCGGTGCGCTACGGTGCTCGGCTGGGGTTCGGGCTGGAAACAGGCACCGGCAAATTGCTGCGTAGTGCGCTGGGCTACATCCAGCGACTCTCCGGTGACCGGGTTCGTCACGAACTTGAGCGCATTTTCGATGAGGCGCAGCCCGGTGAAATACTCGCCTGGGCACAGGAAATGGGCGTGCTGAAAGCGGTGTTCGAAGAAATGGGCGCCGACGCCGACGTGCTGGTTACCGCCAAGTTCCCAGCGGGCGAAGACGGCCGCGATGCGTGGGCGGGCCTACTGGCGTACCCGGTACCACCGCAGCGCTCCCAGGCACTGTCCAAGCGGCTCAACCTCGGCTCACGTACCGGCAGGGTGGTGCGGGACGTAGCGGGAATATGCTTCGGGTTTCACGGTCTAAGGTCCGGGCTGGCCAGGAAAAGCGAAATCTACTCCTTCCTGTCGTACCGCACCGAGGCCGCCATTCGCGCCTGCGCAGCGGCCACCGAAGACGAGACGCTGCGGGTAGCGCTCAACATCTATTTGGACGAACTCATAGATGTCGAGCCGTCACTGACCGGCCACGACATCCAGGAAATGGGAGTACCGCAGGGCCCTGTGGTGGGGCAGTTGTTGCGGCAGTTGCTCTACGCCCGACTCGACGGAGAAGTAACAACCCCGGAACAAGAGAGGGCGTTCGTGCAGAGCCGACTCGGACTCATTTCCGAGCCCCAGGCTTCCGAACCCCATTCGGCCGGACCCCATCCGGAGACCGGACCTGCGCCGGGCCCGGAACTCTAGTCCCCGCTTAGCAGGCTCCGCCCCTTTTCGCGCCCCCAAATCACCCCCACGGGCCGTCTGACGCGGGTTTTTGCCTGGGTGTAAATACCCACCGAACGTGGGGCATCGGCCCACACCCGAACGGTGTAGCCTGCGTTCCGGTGATGTAGCTCTCGTCGCGACAATGTAGATCAATCCCTGTGTGCGCCCTCGCACGGAGCGTTCCGTTTGCTTTCACCCGCAGATCCCATTCCCGTCATACCCGAACCGAGCAAAAGCGCGACCAGAATTCTGGTCGTGGACGACGATGAGATGATCCGTGTCCTGCTCACCGAAGTCCTGCGCGAAGAGGGCTACACGATCACGAACGCCGCCAACGGGCGGCTGGCGGTTGAACTGATCACGTCCCAGGAGTTCGATCTCATTGTCACCGACATCGTCATGCCCGAAATGGGCGGCGTGGAATTGATCGAGATCACCCAGCGAATCGCACCAGATTTGCCCATTGTCGTCATCACCGAATATCCCTCTACCGAAGGGGTAAGCCAGCTGGTGAGCATGGGGGTGATCGGCTACATCATCAAACCGTTCGACGCCTCACTCATCCGGGTCACCATCGCGAAAGTTCTGGAACTCCAAAGAGTGGCGGACCTGAAAGCCAGGTATCAAATGGTGCACCAGGTAGCGGCCATAGACCCGCTCACAGGTGTCTATAACGCAACGGCGTTCGCCCAGATACTCGACGCGGAGTTGGCTAGGTCCAAGTGGCGCAACAGGAACTGCAGCCTGATGATCGCGTCCGTAGACGGCCTGGCCAGCATGCAGATCGATGCGGCGGTCACCGCAATGGAGGCTTCGCTGAAGGCGGTCTCAATGTTCAAAGGGCCGGGCGACACCGTAGGCCGCACAGCCGAGTCGGAGTTCGGCGTGGTTCTTTCCGAGATGACGTCGCAAGAGGCGATCAAGTTCTCTCGGCACGTCATGGGCCGAAACACCGAGTTCACTCTCAGCGCCGGGGTGGCCTCCTACCCCGAGCATGGTGGCGAGACGGAGCAGCTTATGAGCCTGGCCAAGATGGCGCTGGGTTCCTCGAAACAGCTCGGAGGCAACACGGTGTCTGTCCCCCCACAAGGCCCCGCCCTCTAACGACTAGCTGGCCCGCTCCTGGTTACGAGCCCGCTTTGGGCTCAGGCTCCCCGTTTAATTTAACCGGCCTTCGGCTCGGTCATGGAACCCGGGTCGAGGATGCGGTCGAGATCTGCCGCTGACAGGTCGGTCGTCTCCGACGCCACTTCCCGTACCGTGCGGCCACTCTTTTGCGCCTCCTTGGCAATGGCTGCCGAGGCGTCGTAGCCAATTACCGGCACCAGCGTCGTAACAATTGCCAGCCCTCGCTCCACCATCTCCGGGCCCCTGGTTGTGGCAGTCAATCCGTCAATACACTGGGCGCTGAAATTGCTCGCTGAAGCGGCTAGCAAGGCTATCGACTCCAGCAACCCGTGGGCCGCAACCGGCATCATCACGTTCAACTGGAAGTTGCCCGACTGCCCCGCGATGGACACCGTCACGTCGTTGCCAATTACCTGGGCGGCGGCCATGCACACGGACTCGGCGATGACCGGGTTAACCTTGCCGGGCATGATCGAACTGCCGGGCTGTACTTCAGGCAAATCTATCTCACCAATTCCAGAGCGCGGGCCCGAGCCCAACCAGCGCACGTCGTTAGCAATCTTCATCAGGCTAACGGCCACCGACTTGAGCGCCCCGCTCATCTCCACCACCCCGTCCAGGGTGCTCTGGGCCTGGAAGTGGTTCTCGGTCTCGACTATGTCTATGCCGAGAGCCTCGGAGACGCGCGCACAAACCTTGGCGGCGAACTCGGGGTGAGTGTTTACGCCGGTGCCCACGGCCGTCCCGCCGAGCGCGACCTCTCGTAGCCCCTCGGTAGCCGACCGCACGCGGCGTATGCCTCGCTCGACCTGCCCGGCGTGTCCCCGGAACTCCTGGCCCAGCCGCACCGGGGTGGCGTCCTGCAAGTGGGTGCGGCCCGTCTTAACCACGTTCATGAACTCTTCAGACTTACGGCTCAGTGACGCCTCTAGCGCCTGCAAGCCGGGTATAAGGTCGTCGCCTATAGCCGTGAGCGCCGCTACATGGATGGCCGTGGGTATGACGTCGTTGGAAGACTGCCCAGCGTTTACGTGATCGTTTGGATGAACCGGGTCGCGTGACCCGAGCACACCGCCGAGCCTCTCAATGGCCCTATTAGACAGGACTTCGTTGGCGTTCATATTGGTAGAAGTGCCCGACCCGGTCTGGAAAATGTCTACGACAAACTGGTCGTCCAGCTTCCCGGCTATCACATCATCGGCCGCGCCCTGAATGGCATCTGCCAGGCCAGCGTCCAGCAAACCCAGTTCGACGTTGGCCTGAGCCGCGGCCTTCTTTATCTCGCCAATCGCCCGAATAAACGAGCGGGGAAAGCGCAGGTCGCTAATGGGGAAATTGACCACAGCCCGCATGGTGTTCGCCCCGTAATAGGCGTCGGAAGGCACCTCGAATGTGCCCATAGAGTCTCTCTCTGTTCTGGTGTCGACAGTCAATTTGCTCTCCTGCGGGGTTGGGGCTGCCAGTAAAAAGCTAGTCGGTTAGGGCCTGGGCGAGAAATTCGGCCACGGTGTCTGCAACCTCTGCTTCACGGCCTGCCAGGGAGTGGTCTGTGTTTGTCATCTCGGTGAACTTCACCGGTCCGTCGATTCCGTCCAACGCTCGCTGCAGTTCAACCGGTGGGGATATACGGTCGTTGGTTCCGGCAACGAACAGTATTGGCCGCTCGCCCGCAACCGACATTGAGCGCGTCGATGAAATGGGAGGAGCGACTGCGGCAAAGCCTCTCGCCGCTGTTAGCCTGTCCATCAGGCCTAGTGCCACACCGGCACCGAATGAGTAACCGGCCACCGCCATGCGCTTGCGGTCGATACCAGGCCAATGGGTCATTGCGTCCATAGCCGCGAGAAGGTCGTCCTGCTCGCCCGGGCCGTTGCTGAACCGTCCCTCCGACCCCTTCACACCCCGAAAGTTGAACCGGAGCGACGCCAGTCCGTGCCCATCCAACGCACGGCATATGGCAATTATCAGTGCGTTGTCCATGTTGCCGCCCAGGAGGGGGAGGGGGTGACAGACGATGACGAGCCCGTGGCTAGAGGGCCCAGAGGGTTTTGTGGGCCCAGCGGGCGAATCGGAGGACGAATCGCCGGGGGTTGAAAGAACCGCTTCTAGGGCCATGTCGTGGCTGTAGAATTGGATGGCCGTCTGCCGCATGGCAAAGGTCACTATAGCATTTGAAAAAGGGGGTTGCTAGAATGTGCCAACCCCCGATTTACCCCACCGTACAGGAGAGGACAGGCATGCGAGGCGGATACGCATCCAATACTGAACAGACTTCCAGTGGCAGTGCCGACGGCGTCAGAGTCATCGACCTGC
>Ga0114996_10007945_pt1 | contig 11884 bp, 10 predicted proteins | sample ArcticOcean_MG_C_4_FD_87039 | JGI IMG/M metagenome (GOLD analysis project Ga0114996, IMG submission 87039) | Marine microbial communities from western Arctic Ocean - ArcticOcean_MG_CB4_134 | ecosystem: Environmental > Aquatic > Marine > Oceanic | place: Arctic Ocean: Canada Basin | collected... | reverse complement strand
TCGGGATCGAACGTGTCGGATCCCCCTCGCCTGAAAGGACGATGCGGCTCGTGTGTACAGAAATAAAGAAAGAACGGCTTGTCGCTTTTCGCGGCGATCAGCGGTTTGCAGGCGACCGCCATCTTCTCGGGCGAGTTGCCTCTCAGGAACTGCTGGAATGGATAGACCGACTTGGGTGCCACGTGATACTTGCCAATCGAGGCGGTTCGATAGCCGGCGGTGGCGAGTTGCATCGGCAGACTCTTGATGTTGGGGAAACTAATGAAATGATGAAAGCTGTGCTGATGGCCGTATTGGCCGTTGGCGTGGTTGTAGATGCCGGTCAGGATCACCGACCGGCTGGCGCTGCAACTGGCCGTGGTGCAGAATCCATAATCGAATCGTGTGCCGGCAGCAGCCAATGCGTCGAGCCCGGGCGTTTTGATCACTTGATTGCCATAGCAGCCAGCGTCGTTGGTACCCTGATCGTCGACGACGTAGAGAATCACGTTCTTTTCCGCCGCCATTAACACCGTGGAGTGACAACCAGCGAGGATCAACAGCAACCAGGTAAACAGGCGATTCATGGTGAACGCTCCAGGCGAGGGATCTCTTTACGCAAGAGAACAAGTATACCAGTGGCGATGGCCTGCCGCCCCGGGCCAATGGTGCGGAATCGCAATAATGGATCGCTGTCAGGATCCAACGACGAATTGTCGTATCGCCATCGTCATCGGTCATTTGACCGCTGACGGAGTACACGACTCTGGCATTTCACGCTACGGCGTTGCCTCGGCCTGGGCCTCGCTCATCGCTTCTTTCACCTCGCGGCGACGGGTGACGTAGTAGACAATGCCGACCGCCGCAATGACTATCGTGATTGCCCGATATCCCAGCGCGATGATCAGCCCGTTGTGGGCCGGCGTGGCAGGGACTAATTCGTACAGCTTTTTCATCGCCAATTCAAAAGCGCCGAGCGACTGCCCCGGCAGCGGCAACGCCTGCACAAACCAACCGAGAGGCACGATGATGAAATGCTCTGCCAAGGTCACCGCCTGCTGGCGATCGAGGCCTTCGGCGATGAAGTAAATCGACAGCGCGAACAGGCCGTGAGAAACTAGCGACAGAATCACCGTGAAAAAAACCGTCAGAAAATTGCGCCGATACATCTCGATCGCCCCAAGAAGCCGCCCGCAGAGCCTGCCTATCAATGGCAAGCGATTCAGGCGTCGAGCGATCCTGCCGCTGGTGGCACCAGGAAACAGCGTGAACAGCGCGATCGCCCAACCGACCGCTGAGGCGGCCAGCGCCGCATGGCAGATCGACCGAATCTTTGGGTTGGCCGAGTCGAGGTCGACCATCGAGACCGCCACGATCGCGATCAACAGTAGCGCGAGTAGACCCACGACTCGATCGACCACGACCGACGCGACCGCTTCGGCCCGACGGAGCGGCTGCTCGCGAGCGATGAACACCGCCTTGAACAGATCGCCGCCGACACTTCCGAGTGATACAAAGTTGAACAGATAGCCGATGAATCCCAAGCGAAACGCATCGCGAACGCGAAACGGCAAATCAATCGCCCTGACCAGCAAGTACCAGCGGAAGAAGGTCAAAGAAACGGCCATCGCACAAAGGGCAAACGCCGCGACCAGTGCCGGCCATTGTTTCTCGGCCTCGACCAATCGCTGTAGCGGCTTGCTGTCCTCGAGTCGCGTCAGATAGATGACGTAGCCGAGAATGGCGAGCGAGATTGCCACTTTTGCCAAATTGAACAACAGTCGTTTCAAGCCAGCCGCCTCCAGAGAGCGATCAGCGGCGATAGGTCTCTTCCGAGCACGACGCAATCGGCGGGAACGCAAGATCTCCGCGCGACCCCACGGTGGTGTGGAATCCGGTGGCGTGGAGTCCTGTGATTACGGCCGACGGATAGTGGTTGACATTCGGGCATAGTATTGATAGTTTTGACGATTCGTGCCGGTTCGCCAAGTGACACGCTGCACGCCTGGTCGACGGGGGATTAGCTCAGTTGGGAGAGCGTCTGGCTGGCAGCCAGAAGGTCAGGGGTTCAAGTCCCCTATCCTCCACTACTTAAGTTGCTCACTATTATTGGCGGTGACCATGTCAGCAGACGGTTCGTCTCACAACTCGGCCCCGCCACTGAGCCTGTCGCTTAATTTTCGCCTCTCGGCGATGATGTTTCTCCAGTATGCCATCTGGGGAGCGTGGCTGCCGATTCTCTTGCCCTATTTGTCTGGGCATATCAAGCTTACCGGTGACCAGATCGGCAGCATATTTGCGATCGGGGCGGTTGGCGCGATTATCGGCCCGTTCGTCGCCGGGCAGATTGCTGATCGATGGTTCAACTCTGAATGGTTTCTGGCCATCAGCCACATCCTTGGCGGCGTGCTCGTGTGGCAATTGTGCTGGATCGACGACTATCAGAATTTTCTGATTTTCTCGCTCCTTTACTCCATCGTCTACGCACCAACGTTGTCGTTGACCAACTCTCTCGCATTTCATCATATACCGGACCGTGAACGAGACTTTGGACGAGTGCGAGTTTGGGGCACGGTCGGCTGGATCGTCGCAAGCATTGCGATGGGCCATTGGCTTCTTCATCAACATTCGCCGGCTGGCGTTGCTGGCGAAGAATTGCAAGCCGCCTGGAACGCGGGACGCGCCGATGCGTTTCGCCTGAGCGCAATTCTGGGCGTGTTGATGGGCATCTACTGCCTTATTCTTCCGAAAACTCCGCCACAACAAGGAGAAAGCAAGAATGCGTCCTTGGAGGCGCTCGGCGAAATCAGAAGAAACCCGCTGCTGACACTTTTTCTTTTAGCAGTTCCGATCAGTTGCGTTCACCAATTCTATTTCTACCACACGGCAGCATTCCTAAGCACCTATCAGGCCAAGATCGGGGACATCACCGGACCAATTAACGCGATTTTTGGCGTCGGAGGTGGAGGACTGATGGCGATTGGCCAGGTCGTCGAGATCTTTGTGCTGGCCGCCATCCCAGTTGTCGCGAAGAAGGTTTCTCGCAAATCGTTTTTGGCAGTGGGAATTATTGCCTACGGACTGCGGATGTTCCTGTTCGCCTATGTCGAGGTCATACCGCTTCCAGAATTTGTCACGCTGATCGCCGGCGTGGCACTTCATGGCTTCTGCTTTGGCTGCTTCATCTTTGTGGCCTTCATGATCGTCGACGAAGAGACCACCGGCGACGTCCGGGCAAGTGCGCAGAGTCTGTTTAATCTGGTCATCATCGGAATCGGAATTATCGTCGGTAGCATGATCGCCGCGCGGGTTGCTGCATGGGCGACAACGGATAAAGTGATGGACTACCAAAAACTCTTCAGCGTGCCGATGTGGGCGTCGCTGGCGTGCTTGGTGGCGCTGTTGGTCTGTTATCCCGGCGGACGACGCAAGGCGACGTAACAAACGCGGGTGACCCGTATCGAGATCGCTGGTTAATTGCCAACCGGTGTTCCCAGCACCTTGAGAAACTCGCGGATCCACGCCGGATGTGCCGGCCATGCCGGGGCCGTGACCAGATTGCCGTCGACGTAGGCGTTGTCGAACGTCTCGACCGCGTCGACAAAACTGCCGCCGGCCGCTTCGACTTCGGGCTTGACCGCCGGGTACGCACAGCAGGTGCGACCTTCCAAAACGCCCGCCGCAGCAAGAATTTGTGGCCCGTGGCAAATCGCGGCGATCGGCTTATCGGCCTGGGCGAAATGCCGCACCATGTCCAGCACCATTGCGTCGAGTCGCAGGTACTCTGGTGCCCGACCGCCGGGGATCACCAGAGCGTCGTAGTCTTCGGCGTTGACTTCGTCGAACGTGGCGGTGAGCCGGAAATTGTGGCCTCGCTTTTCGCTATAGGTCTGGTCGCCCTCGAAATCGTGGATCGCGGTGGCCACGGTGTCTCCCTCTTTCTTGCCGGGACAGACGGCATGGACTTGGTGTCCGACCATCAGCAACATCTGAAACGGCACCATCACCTCATAGTCTTCCACATAGTCGCCGACCAGCATCAAGATTTTTTTCGTAGCCATTGAAGACGCCTTTTTCGTATCGCGTGGTTGATCGCCTAAGGAAACAGCCCGCCATTCTGCCGCCCCGGCCACCGATGGTCAACATGCCGCCGGGTTCCCACTTCCGCACGGTCGCGTGTTTCGGATAGGCTGGTGCAGAGTTCGTGGGACAGGTTTGTAACGCCGTCTGACCTTTGACAGGTTACAAACCTACCCCACGTAGTCGGTACTCCGCTTCACCTGCGCACTTCAATGACCAGCCACCCCGACACGCGATTGCGTCGCTTTGCCACGATCCACCTTGCACTGGCAGTGGTGATCGTTGTGCTGCTGGCGTACTGCGTGCTGGCCGGTTTGGGCTGGCTTTCTGGAGACCTCCCCAAGCCGTTGTTTGCCGCCGCGAGGGCCGTCTATTGGGGCGGGCTCCTCTATCTGGTGACCAGCGCCACACTGCAACTTCGCCTGGGACTTGAGCTTCGCCGCGGCATAAATCACCGCGGACCGACGTGGCCGCTACTTTCCGGTGGGCATGTGGTTGTGCTGCTTGTCGTCGTGGCGACGATGGCACAAGGCACCAGCGCCAGGATTTATCACACCGGTTTAGAACCGATGATCGCACCGCTGGCGGTCGCGAGTCTGCTGGCAGCGATCACCGGGATTGCCACGTGGTGGCGCTGTCCTGCTGATACGGCTACCGAAGGCGGCACACCAATCCCTCGGCTACCATGGCTGCGACTGGTTCCGTTTGTGATCGCGTACGTTCTTACGGCCGCGGCGCTGGGCTATCTACAGTTGCAACCGCTGCCAGAATTACCTGCGTGAGCTACCACAATGCAAATCAGTGCATCTTCCACGCAGAGATGGTCCCGCCGATGTCTAGAGGGCGTTTCAAGATCCACTCGCTTGCGCTTCGTGCTTGTATCGGTTTTGAAATACCCTTTAGTTTGCTGCCTGTTGCTGTTGAATGGTTGCTGGTCCGAATCGTCGTCGACCGTGACGGTCTATACCGCGTTGGACCAAGACTTTTCGCAGCCGATCTTCGAGGAGTTCGAGGCCGAAAGCGATTTATCGGTCGCGGCCAAGTACGACACCGAGTCGACCAAGACCGTAGCGCTGACCGATGCGATCATGGCCGAGTCAGCGCGGCCCCGCTGCGATGTCTTTTGGAACAACGAAATCCTCAACACCCTGCGGCTCGAAAAAGCCGGGCTGCTCGATCCCTATCGCTCACCGCACGCGAACGACTTCCCGGCTCAATATCGTTCGCCCGACGGGATGTGGTATGGGTTTGCAGCACGGGCCCGGGTGCTGCTGGTCAACACCGATTTGGTTGCCGAAGCGGATCGTCCTGATTCGATTCTTGACCTGGCGGCAGATCGTTGGCGAGGTCGAGCCGGCATCGCCAAACCGCTTTTCGGCACGACCGCGACGCATGTCGCCTGCTTGTTCGCCCATTGGGGCGAGGAGCGGGCCAAGAAGTTTTTCCGCCAAGTGAAAGCCAACGACATACGCATTCTGGCTGGCAACAAACAGGTCGCGCTCGAAGTGGCCGCCGGGCGACTTGCCTTCGGGCTGACCGACACAGATGACGCGATGATCGAATTGGAACGCGGCATGCCGGTTGCGATCATCTATCCTGACGGTCAGCCGGGGCAACTTGGCACGCTATTGATTCCCAACACCGTGGCAATCATCAAAGGTGCTCCGCATCCCGCGGCGGCGAGACGACTCGTGGACTATCTGCTTTCCGCCGACGTTGAGGCGCGTCTGGCGGCCGGGCGTAGTGCCCAGATTCCACTTCGCCGTCCGGCGGTAACGCATTCTCGCCTGACGATGCCGGACGACCTCCACACGATGCAGGTTGATTTCGCTGCCGCTGCCGAGCAATGGGATGCGGCCGCCCAGTTCATTGTTGAGGAGTTCACAACCAACTGACGCGTCATGTTCGCCGTTGACCGTCAGAAGTAGGCCGGACCAAGCGCAGCGCCGTTCCGGCAAAGTCAGTTTATTTGCCGGAACGGCGTCGCTCCGCTCCTGGGGCCGGCCTACTTGACTGAAACGTGCCGAGCAAGAAAATCGCAGCGAGGGGGCTGATGCAGGCAACTTATGATTGCTGTCGAGAGACCTCTTTCCACTCCAGCATTCGGCGAACCAGTTGTACGTCGTTGTCGACTTCGAGTTTTTCCAATACGCGAGTGCGGTGCTTTGAACAGGTCGGCAGACTGATGCCGAGTTGTCGGCCGATCTGCTTCATCGAGCGGCCATGCAATAGCAGATCCATCACCTCGCGTTCTCTTGCGGTGAGCTGTTCGAGCCGCGCCAGCACATCCTGAACCGGCGGGCCGCCCGTGCGGTTGCATTGGTCTTGTTCGATCGCGCGGTGGACGTGCTCGAGTAGTACCTGCTGGTTGATCGGTTTTTCGAGGAAGGCAAACGCACCGCCTTCGAACGCTCGAACACACATTGCCACATCCGCATGGCCTGTGGCGATGATGATCGGCAGCCCGCACTGGCGCGTGGACATGTTCTCCTGCAATTCCAATCCGCTCATGCCGGGCATCCTGACGTCGAGGACCAAACAGCCAGCCGCATCGGGGTCGTATGCGTCGAGGAATTGGGGAGCGGAACTATAGGTTTCGACGTTGAGTTCGACCGATTCGATCAGAAATTGAAGCGCCTCGCGCACACTGTCATCGTCGTCAACGATGAACACGGTGGGGTCAGAATTCAACATGATTTACCTTTCGTTATGCCGATGGCAAGTTGAAGCAAACGACAGTGCCCGCGAGCGATGGTTCCACCCAGATTCTACCACGGTACGATTCGACAATCGAGCGGCAGATTCCCAGGCCGATCCCTAATCCATCGGGCTTGGACGAATAAAAGGGCTCAAATACTTTTTCAATCTGTTGTGGGGTGAGACCAGGCCCGGTGTCGATCACGCGCACTTCGACGTCGCGATCGCTCCCACAACGGGTCTCGATCCGGACTGACCGCGACACCGATTCGTCTTGGCTGATGGCGTCAAAAGCGTTGCGCAACAGATTCAACAGCACCTGCTGAATCTCGATCGGGTCGGCCATGACCTCGGGCAGATCATCGGGCAGTCGCGTTGTCACGGCGATCTGCTCTCGCAAAGCATCCGAATCGATAATCCGACAGACTTCGTGCACCTGACGATTGATATCCACCGGCGCTGGTTCGCTTTGTCGTTTCTGGACAAAGTTCCGCAACCGCCGAATCACTTCCCCGGCGCGTTGTGCGTCCCCGGCAATTCGTTCGCAAACCGATTCGAAGTCGGCATCGGTCAGTGTGCCCGCCTTGCGGCGTAATAACGCGCCCTCGGCATAGGCGGCGATCGCGGTCAGTGGCTGGTTGAGCTCGTGAGCCAAGCCGGCCGACATTTCGCCCAGATTGCTCAAGCGGGCCATGTGGTTCAGTTCGAGCTGTTTGGCCTGCAACTCCTTTTCGGCGTGTGCCTGTTCCGTGACATCAAGAAACGTGACCACCGATCCAGAGGTCTGGCCATCGGATTGAATTGGGCACGACCGATATTCGGAAGGAAAACTCGTGCCATCGGCGCGCCAGAGCACTTCGTCGTTGACCGCGACACTAACGCCTCGACGGAACGATGTATAGATGCGGCATTCCTTAATCGGATAGCGTGTTCCATCGGCACGGGTGTGGTGAATCAGTTTGTGCATATTCTTTCCCAACAGATCCTGCGAACTTTCGTAGCCCAGGATCTCGACACAGGCCCGATTGCAGAACGTGCAGTTACCTAGCACATCAAGGCCGTAGATCGCCTCGGCCGTCGAATCGAGCAGAAGCCGGACTTGGGCTTCGCTGATGCGCAGCGCCTTCTCAACATGTCGCCGATCAGTGACGTCGCGAATCGCCGCACACGACAGCGTATCCGCCTGAGTTTCGAGCGGACTGAGACTGATTTCGGCGGGAAACTCCGTGCCATCTTTGCGCAAACCCAACAAACCGCTCCTGCCCATGGGGCGGCGCTGCGGATTCTGCTGATACGTTGCCCGTTGAACGAGGTGCGCTTCGCGATAACGCTCAGGCAGGAGTATTTCGATCTCGTGGCCGAGTAATTCGCCTTGGTTGTATCCGAAGAGTGCTTCCGCCTGAGAAGTGGCAAATACGATTTTTCCGTCGAGATCGATCGCCAAAAATTCGTCTGGTAGGGCCTCGAGGATCGCCAGGAATTCCGGCGTCACTTCGCCATTGGTCGCAAACGACGCACCGGTCGCGGGGATCAGCGCCATGACGGCTCCCTTCGCCGAAATCGTCGCCGACCCGCTCGCTCCGGCAAGGGAAGACGTCGGGCATTGCATCGACAGCGAATGTTTCGCATCCTACGCAATCTTTCCGCTAGGGCGTAGATCCATCATCAAGGCGAAACCGAACCATACAATGAAAACGGGGCGTCGTCTAGGTAATTTGGTCACGAGCCAGCTTCAACCGCCATCGGCTGCTGGGCCTCGTTTTTCTTGCCTGCCAGCACCGCCGGGTGAATGCGTTTGAGTTCGCTGCGCAGAATCCGCACATGGTCCGGCGCCTCGAACCCCAGCTTCACGCGACCGTTGACGATCGACACCACAGTGATGAAAATCTCTGAACCGACATGAATCGATTCACCCGCTTTGCGACTTAGCACCAACATGACAACCCTCCTTTTTATGCGATGCGCGGCTTCGAGAAAAGAATGATCAGCCAGCGGACCCGAACTGCGGCGCGAATGCCCACAGTCGAATCGTTGAAAAGCATGCCCTAAGTGTAAAATACACATCACCGGCTGCCATCCGCAAATTTCTTGCGGAAATAGTGCAAAAATAGTTCAGTCCGGTCGGGTGGGTCAGTTCGCCCGGCTCTGGCGGTGCCGCGTACTCTGCCAGTGTGAAAACAGTGAAAAACGGGGGGATTTGTCGCCAAGAGCGCGGCTCGTGCTGGTCACCGACTGCCACGAACGTCACAATGGCGGCTCGTGTCTGCTGAGTGTTTCCGCCTCACCTTCTGCTGCAAAGTTCCAGCCATGTTTCGATCTTCCTGGGTGCTAAGTTGTCTTCTGCTGGCCTGTGCGGCCGGCTCGACGACGATCAGTTCAACGACAAAGGCCGCGCCGGGAGCCGAATTGATTGACCCGAAAACAGCCGGGAAAAATCCAGACTTTCTTGTGCAAGGCGAGTACCTTGGACAAGGCGTTTGGCCCGGTGGCGACAAGACGGTGATCGGTGCCCAAGTCATCGCGCTCGGCGGCCACAAGTTCCGAGTTGTGCTCCATCGTGGTGGGTTGCCCGGGGCGGGCTGGCGGCGAGGCGATGATCGGCTGTTTTGGAATGGCGTACTAGCCGACGAGGTAGTCACGCTCACCGGCAATAATCTGCCCGGCGGAAAAATCGTCGGCAATCACCTGACGCTCGACACAAGCAGCGGCAAGCCAACCATCTCGCTCAAGCAAACCGAGCGCAAGAGCACGACTCTGGGCGCGAAGCCGCCGGTCGGAGCGATCGTGCTTTTCAACGGCACCAGCGCCGATCATTTCAAGAACGGCAAGACCACCGATCTCAAGACACTCGAAGCGGGCACATCGCTCAAGAAGCAGCTGAAGATGGCACGGCTCCATCTCGAATTTCGACTCTCCTGGAAACCAAAGGCCCGGGGTCAGGGCCGTAGCAACAGCGGCGTCTATCTTGGCGGCATTCCCGAGATCCAAGTGCTCGACTCGTTCGGTCTCGAAGGGGCGAAGAACGAATGCGGTGCGCTGTATGGTCGCCGCGCGCCCGACGTCAACATGTGCCTGCCGCCGCTGGTATGGCAGACGTACGACGTCGAGTTTCACCGCCCGAAGCTGGGCCCCGATGGCAAGCCAACCGGCAACGTCGCCGTCACGGTCCGCCACAACGGCGTGGTGATCCATGATCGCTACGACACACACCGCAAGACCCTGGAGTCGGGCGGTATGCACCTCCAGCGTCACGGCAATCGCGTTCAGTACCGCAACATCTGGCTCGTCGAGTCGAAATAGCCGTCAGAGGACCATCACGCCGACGTGCGGTACGCGAGAAAAGAAGTGGAGCTGGACGGACTTGAACCGACGACCCTCGCGTTGCAAACGCGATGCTCTCCCAACTGAGCTACAGCCCCAGGAAATTTATCTTAGTTGGCGCGGAAAATGAATCTGGCAATGCCTCCCGAAAGCTACATTTCTCCGGGCCTTGCGTTGATCGCCTTGTGTTCGTCTGCAGCGCAGCCGCCGCTGGATCGGGCGAACCGGCCGCCGCCAAAAACAGATCTGCGCAAGAATCAAACGAGTGGGCGTGCGAGGATTCGAACCTCGGACCTCATCCTTATCAGGGATGCGCTCTAACCAACTGAGCTACACGCCCGCTATCAAACGCGGTTTTCCCCCACCGTCTTCGGATCAAGCCAGCAGGAAGCACCGTATTTTAGGTGCCATCTTGGCGGCGTCAAAGGGGGCGATCTGAGAACTCTTTAAGGAGGGAAAATGGCGGCATCTTCTATGCGCTATCGGCTGATCGGAGCCCTCCACTCTACTCGGGACTTGCATTGCGGTACCGGTGCCCCGCCGGCAAGGCCCCCCGCATGCCAGCAAGCCAGACGCCTGCACCAGAACTGGGCACCGCATTTACAAGGAGAAAACGGGGTGATGCCGGGCCGGCTGCCGCGCCGAAAAGAGAATGATGACAGGTTGACAGATCTTTTCTCGGCTCCTTTCTTGGCACGGTCGTGTGCCCCGCCAATATACTAATACAAAGGTTTTCGCCATGCTGACTTTGGGCTTACGTACGGGTGTCGCTGTTTCTTGGCTCGCGATCGCGGTATCGAGTTCGGTCGCGGCCAAGACGCCCGATGTGGCACAGGCGCTGAAGCTTCAGCCGGTTCAGGACAGCGTCACCTATGACCGCCCAACGGGCGAGCAAGCGGAAAAATGCACGCTGAAACCGGAGAAACCTGGCGGAAAAACCGGCTGGGTCGTTCGCACCGATTCGGGTGCCGTGCTGCGGCAGTTCGTCGACACCAACGGTGATAACGTCGTCGATCTGTGGAGCTATTTCCGTAACGGCGTCGAGGTCTATCGCGATATTGACGCGAATTTCAACGGCAAGGCCGATCAATATCGCTGGCTCAATACGGGCGGCACCCGTTGGGGTATCGACAAGGACGAAAACGGCACGATCGACCTCTGGAAAGTGATTTCTGCCGAAGAAGTCTCTGCCGAGGTGGTTCGAGCGGTCAAGAAACGTGACACAGAGCGATTCAAGCGTTTGCTGCTGAGCGAGAACGAAGCCAAATCGCTTGGCGTCGGAGCCAAAAAGGCGACCGCACTGCGGAAGAAAGTCGCCGACGCCTCGAAGGCGTTCGACAGCCTCAGTCGCAGCCAGAAGTCGATCAATGCCCAGACCAAGTGGGTCGATTTTGGAGCGACACAGCCCGGCGTCGTGCCGGCGGGTACGCAAGGGGCTACGAAAGACTTGTTGGTCTATGAGAACGTTGTGGCAATGATAGACACCGCCGGAAAATACGAGCAGATTAACCTGGGAACCGTGGTCAATGTCGGTCGCTGCTGGCGTTTGATCGACGCGCCGCGGATTGCCGACGCCCGACAGACCGGCCAAAGCCGCGGCGGGTTCTTCTTTCAGGCGTCGCTCGCTAATCGGCCGCCAGCGCAGCAATCGGCCGCCCCGGCAACCAACAAGAAGCTACAAAAACTGCTAGCGGACCTCGAAAAACTCGATCAACAGGGTACCAAGGCGACGACGGCCGCTCAGCACGCTAGCAATAGCGTTCAGAGGATCAAGCTGCTCGAATCGCTGACTCAGGCCGCCGATTCG
>Ga0114996_10007944_pt1 | contig 11885 bp, 8 predicted proteins | sample ArcticOcean_MG_C_4_FD_87039 | JGI IMG/M metagenome (GOLD analysis project Ga0114996, IMG submission 87039) | Marine microbial communities from western Arctic Ocean - ArcticOcean_MG_CB4_134 | ecosystem: Environmental > Aquatic > Marine > Oceanic | place: Arctic Ocean: Canada Basin | collected... | reverse complement strand
CGACAGGAAGCGGCGCCTGAAATCGAGCCGGTCGAAAGTGTCTAACCGATTGGAGTTTCTCGGACATCGTCGCTCCGTAATCGCGATCGCCGGCCTTCGACCTAAGGTCCCCGCCGGGCCCGCCCAGAAGTTCGCGGATTGGCGCAGCGATTCCAACTTCGCCACCATACGGGAGGCGCTGAGCCTCCAATCGATTTTGCCCACCCACGGATGAAACGCTTTCCATGACTTCTAGCCGGCCCCGAACCATCGGTGAACTCAAGTCCTCCGGATACAAGCCCCGCACCGTAAAGGATGAGCTACGACACAACCTGATCGCCAAACTCAAAGCCGGGGAGGACATCTTCCCTGGTATCATCGGATTCGATGATACTGTTGTTCCCATGATCGTTAACGGGATTCTCGCTCGTCACGACTTCGTCTTGTTGGGTCTACGTGGTCAAGCAAAGAGCCGGATTCTCAGGCAGCTAGTGGACCTCCTCGACCCCGAGATCCCCATCCTGGAGGGGAGCGAGATCAATGACGATCCTCTTAGGCCGATTTCGAAGTACGCGCGGATGGTACTCGAGGAGAAGGGTGACGACGCATCGGTTGCTTGGGTGACCCGGGATAATCGCTTTGTTGAAAAACTGGCGACGCCGGACGTGACCATGGCCGACATCATCGGGGATGTAGACCCTATCAAGGCCGCACGTGGAGGACACATCCTCGCGGACGAATTGACAATCCACTATGGACTTCTCCCCCGGGCCAACCGCGGCATTTTCGCGATGAACGAACTGCCCGATCTCGCGGGAAAAATTCAGGTAGGCCTCTTCAACATTCTCCAAGAGGGTGACGTGCAGGTGAAGGGATACCCCATCCGCCTGCCTCTGGACGTCTTCCTCGTGTTTACCGCCAATCCCGAGGACTACACGGCACGCGGAAAGATCATCACGCCGCTCAAAGACAGGATCGGTGCCGAAATCCAGACACACTATCCCACCGAACTCTCGATCGGCATGGACATCACTCGGCAAGAGGCCTGGCTCGACCGGGATGGCATTCCGACCGAGATCCCAGACTTCATCGCGGAGGTGGTCGAGCGGATCGCCTTTCTGGGGCGAGACGACAAGCGGATCGACCAGCGCTCGGGCGTCAGCCAGCGCATGCCGATCACGGTACTCGAGAGCGTGCTATCGTCGGCCGAACGTAGGGCGCTCTTGCTCGCGGAGGACCACGTCGTCCCCCGCGTGGCTGACATCTACGGAGCGCTCCCTGCCATCACCGGGAAGATGGAACTCGAGTACGAAGGAGAACTGCACGGCTCGGACCGGATCGCAAGAGAGTTGATCAGTTCGGCCACCAGTGGTGTGTTTAAGGAACGTGCGGGGGACTCGGCGGGTGGCTCAGATGTCGAGGAGATCATCGAATATTTCGAGCAAGGGGGCGCGCTCCAGGTGGGAGCCGAAAGCTCGGCTGAGGCCTGTATTCAGGGCTTCGAGATCGTTCCTGGGCTTCTAGAGTTGGTTCAAGCGGTCGGCCTCGCCCCGAAGTCCTGCTCAGATGGATGGAGGGCGGGGGCATGTGAGCTCGTTCTGGAAGCGCTGGCGGCAGAGCGGAAGATCAGCCGCTCCGTCACAGGCAGTTATGCGAAGGCCCGTCATGAGACTCCTCCGGGCCAGGGTTACAAGGGGTTCGACCCGTTCGGAGGCGTCAGCTCGTAGCCCAGGCCAGATCGAGGATCTTCCTCTGTGCGACCGGGAGTGGGAGGTGTTCCACCTGGTCAGGCAGGACCCACTGGTGCTCGGAATTTTGATCACCTTTGTGTTCGTCCGGCACCGGCCGGTCCGAGCGGATCGCTTTTGCCCCTCCGGATCGCGCGCCGACCACCCATATCGGATGGTACACCGCCTTGAGATGGGTGAACGTATGACGGACTTCCGGCAGGACCTCGAAGCGAAGCGTTCGGGTGGATAACTGGACACCCAGGTCCTCCAATCGGGCCCGGCATCGTTTATTGAGCGAATTTCCCACCCTGAGCGCACTCCCCGCTGGTGTGGCGTCTTCCACCCCGATCTCGACGGCCGGGAACTCCCAAAGCCCACCCAGCAGACCGTCGGGCGGACGACGGACCATGAGCAGCTTGCCGGCCGGGTTGAGTGCGACCAGCACCACGTAGGAGACGGTACGCTTGAGCGGCCGGCGCTTCGAGGTGGGTCTCATTCGCTGCGTACCCTCGGCGAGGGCCCGGCACTGCCCAGCCAACGGACACACCATACACTGAGGGGATCGGGCAGTGCATACCGTAGCCCCCAGCTCCATGAGCGCCTGGTTCCAGTCTCCGGGGCGATCGGGATCGACGAGCTCGCCGGCTCGTGTCCGAAGGATCACGTCCGTGGGGTCCGCCAGGTCGAAGAGTCGGGACAATACGCGCCGCACATTCCCATCTACGGCGGGCACCACCTCCCCGTAGGCGATGCTCGCAATGGCGCCCGCGCTGTACTCGCCGATCCCCGGGAGCGCCCTGAGACTCTGTGAGTCCTGCGGAAGCACCCCACCGAGCCGCTCCCTCACGATCAGGGCGGAGCGACGGAGATTCCGGGCCCGCGAGTAGTAGCCGAGCCCCTCCCATGCCTTCAGCACGGCCTCTTCGTCCCCGTCGGCAAGTGCCTCGACCGTGGGAAAACGCTCCATCCAGCGGTGGTAGTACGGAATCGCGGTCTCTACACGTGTCTGTTGGAGCATGATCTCGGAGACCCATACCCGATAGGGCTCCTGGTTCTCTCGCCAAGGGAGGTCACGGCGATGCACGTCGTAGTGCTCCAGAAGTAGCGTTCGGGTTCGCGGAACGTCGGGGATGGTCGTCATCCGGTTTCGCCCCGCTGCTATCCCCCCAGCACGTTGAATTGCCGCGTATACTTCAGGGTCAGCGAGCGCCCGAGGGGTCCGTCGAGCTGGTCGATCCCCTGGATCTCGTTGTAGACGAGGAATAACCCCGTCCCCGCCGTGTTCAGCCATCCGAAGCGCATGTTCGCCGAGAGACGATCAATCTGATCGCTGTACTGGATGAGCGACTGAAGATAGATACGCGGCGTGAAGAAATACCCCAAGCTCACGCCCACGAGCGTCGTCTCGAAGTTACCCTCAGGAAGGTCGATGTCGTTGTAGTCCAGGCTGAGAGACGTGCTGAACGCCGCTCCGCTCCTCAGCGTGACCCCGACCCTCGTGCTCCAACGATCTCCGGACAAGAAGCTCCCGGCGGTGAATCTGCTGTTGAGCGAAACGTCGGCTGATCTATTCGTGTTGAAGACGAGTTCGCCCTCCCACCCATCATACGTTCCGGAAGGCACCACCACGTCCGTGCCCCTGATTTCGAAGGGCTCGAAAAGCCCCTCCCGTATCCAGTTTGCTGTCGTGTAGACCACCATTCCGTCGGGCCATTCCCAGTGGGTATCGAGGTGGAGGCGACTCGACTCCTCGAATCCCCTTTCGACCCCGCCCCGCCGACTCCGGAACGTAGTGTACTGCGCGTGGGGGCGAATCTCTCGCAGGAACCCGTCGGGCCGAACGAATCGCTGGACACGCGCCGAGTAATACCGGTATCCGTCCCGCGAGACAAAGCCCACTTCGGGATTGAAGTTTTCCCCAATTTCGCGTAAGGCAACACTCGCGTCCCAATTTCGACTGGCCCATGAGGCGTTGGCGTCGAAGGCATGTTCGTTACCCGAAAGCCCCGGCGTCTGTGTCCGTGCTACGAAGGAGGAGAGCGTCACCGCCTCACCGATCGCCACCCGCGCATCCGTGGCGTATGTCCTGTTGTAGTCGCCGGAGGCCTCGCCGTTTCGATCGATGAACAGCGCCCCAATCCGCGAGCGGTTGGGTAGCTCCCGCGCGATACGGGCCACCGAATAGGCATTGTCCGGCAGAATTCCGTCAGCGCCATTCGTCTGGATGTGGAGAAGACCCACGTTGAAGCCACCGGCCCTACCGGACAGGCGTGCTCCACCCCTGATCGGAACCTGCTCACCGTCCGTGATCCCGATGTTTCGGCTGAAGAACAGATCCGCACCACTCGCGCCCACGGTGAAAAAACCCGCATTCTCTAGAAAGAAGGGTCTCTTTTCGGGAAAAAGAAGCGAGAAGCGCGTGAGATTCACTTGCTGGTTGTCCACCTCGACCTGGGCGAAGTCGGTGTTCGCGGTCACATCGACGGTCAGCCCCTGCGTCACCTGGATCTTGGCCTCACCACCGAAATCCGCCTCTTCGTTGAACGACGTCTCACCCCCCTCGTAATTCCGCGCTGTCGAGGTCAGAGCGTACGGCGTCACGGTGGCCAACCGCCGGAAGGGAGGCGTGAGTCCCTCCAGATCGCCTGCGTAGTTCAGGCGGTAGAGATTGAACTCCCGCGGCACCGGAGACCAGAAGGACTCCTCGTTCAGTCGTCGGATCCGGCGGGCTACGTTGAAGCCCCAGGACGAGCTGTCCGTCCCGTAGCGCAGGGTGTTGAACGGAATACGGAACTCCGCGTACCACCCCTCTTGGTCGAGAGAGGTCGCCACCGTCCAACTCCCATCCCAATTCTTGTTGAAACCGCCGCCCGCCCCGGATTGGAAACGACCTTGGCCGCTGCCCGCACCGCCGCCGCCGAAACGTCCCCCACCCCGACCCTCGTTGGCGACTTGACCGTCGTACTCGATGCCGGCAGGTGTTGTGCCGAACACGAATCCGTTTTGTTCGTCTTTGTACGTGTCGAAGATGAGGACGATGTTATCGCTCTGGCCTACCTGGTAGTCCCGGATCCGCTCCCCGGGGACGATCTCGGTGGGCTGGCTGTCGAACGCCCACACACCCACATAGAGAGCCTCATCGTCGAAGACGACCCTCACCTCGGTGCGTTCCGACGCCGGCTGACCGTCCTGGGGCTCCCGCTGTGTGAAACCGGTCATGGGTGCCACCTGCCCCCATGCCGCATCGTCGAGGCGGCCGTCGATCAGTGGTGGACCCGAAACCCCCGCGGCGACTGCCACTCCAATCGGGAGAGTGGTGGTGGCGCTAGTCCCGGCGGAGGCGGGCCTGTCCTGTGCGGTGAGGGCGGAAGCCATGCACACGGCCAGAAGCGCCGCCAGAGCAATACGTACGGTCATCAGCGAGTCAGACATCGAGAGAAAAAGGATGGAACAGCCAAGAAGGTAGCTGAATGAAGGGGCAGACGCGTTGGTTGGGCCTGTCGACCGGCGGCTTCCCCTTGAGGTGAGCCCTACGGCCCCGAAGTGGCCGCCGCGCTCGGCCTCGGTTACACTTGGTAAGGAGATGCAGGGTCCCACCTAATTGTCCGGCTACTCTATGCGATTTGCGACCTACACCAAATATCGAGGCGGCTGGCTGGACGCCATGAACCTCGAGGGCCTCATCGAATCCCTCTCGGATTTCTTCATGAACGGGGGCTTCGCCGGGGGACCCAACTACCACCCCTTCTGGGGATGGTCGGGACTCGAGGACACGAGTTCGGTGGACGCCCTGAAGAGCGCCCTCCTGAAGGCGCTGGTCGAGGGTGGTCAACTCACACAGGAAATGGTCGAGGAGTTGCGTGGTGAGGGCCAAGGAGACGAGGCGGTTCAGCAGCAGATCGCCGACCTCTTGGACGATCTGATCGAGCGTATGGTCGAGGAGGGTTATCTGACGCTCGAGGATGGTGCACCGAGCATGCCCGGTGCGGTCCAGGACGTCACCGGAATGGGCGAGATCGATGAGGCCAAAGATGCGGCCCAGCATGTGAAATTCAACTTGACCCAGAAGGGTACTGACTTCCTCGGTTACGGGGCACTCAAGAGCCTTCTCTCGGCGATCGGAAGCTCGAGTTTCGGCTCTCATGAAACGCCCCACCTCGCGACCGGCGTCGAATCCGACGCTACGAGCAAGCCCTACGAATTCGGGGATACGCTGAATCTCGACGTTCCCGCTACGCTCAAGAATGCCATCGAGCGGGAGGGACTCGGTGTGCCGCTGGACATTGACTATAAGGATCTCATGGTGCACCAAACCGAGTACCGGTCCTCATGCGCCACGGTGCTGATGCTCGACATCTCGCATTCGATGATCCTATACGGAGAGGATCGCTTCACTCCCGCCAAACGCGTGGCGCTGGCTCTCTCCCATCTTATCCGCACGCGGTTCGCCGGGGACTCCCTCCACGTCGTCACGTTCGGAGATCAAGCAGAGGAGATCCCCCTGAGCCAGTTGGCGAAAGCTCAGGTGGGACCCTTCCACACGAATACTGCGGGGGGACTGCTTCTGGCGCGGAACATTCTGAAGGCGCAGAAGAAGGACATGCGTCAGATCATCATGATCACGGACGGGAAGCCATCTGCGGTCACCCTGCCCGACGGACTGATCTACAAGAACTCCGGCGGGATGGACGAACACATCCTGCGGCAGACGTTCCGAGAGGTGTCCGCGTGCCGGCGCGCCGGAATCCTGATCAACACCTTCATGCTGGCGCAGGATCCGTATCTGGTGCAGTTCGTCCAGAAAGTCTCGGAGATCGCGAGAGGTAAGGCCTACTTCACGTCGACCCAGACGCTCGGGCAGTACATCATGATGGACTTCATGCGGCACAAGCGAAGGAAGGTCTCCTAGAAGGCTGAGTCAGAAGTTCGGTTCCATCACCCCCCGTAATGTGCGCAGCACCGCGGCCTCACAGCCGCGGAAAGAAGCGGCCCGTGTGTTCCATGTAGCCGCGGTAGTCGTCGCCGAATCTCGCGATCAGGTTCTCTTCTTCCTTGTTGGTGCGGAAGACCATCACCAGCCACGCCGAGACTCCGGTCAACAAGATGAACCAGTTGCCGGAAACGGTGGAATTGGCAAGGACGGCGAGTATGAAGGCGCAGTAGAACGGATGCCGAACAAAACGATACGGTCCACCGGTTACCAGGTCGTGGTCCTTCCTCGTAACCACGGTGTCCGTCAGGTTCTTGCCGAGCGTGTGCATCGTCCAGATCAACAATGAGCCCGTTGCCACGCCCACGCCCACACCCAGCCACCGCACCCACGCGGGTAACACCACCGCCGACCACGCCATCGAGGCAGGGTTGATCGTGTAGGCGATCAATCCGAACATCGACGCGAGTGCTAGGGGCCGTAGCGTCGCCAGCACGAAGAGCCCCTCCTGTCGGCGATCGAGGCTTTCTCCGCTGGCCTGGGATTTCACCCGGTGGTAAATGACTGGAGGCATGATGATCGCGAACCCCGCGATCAGGATGAGGCGAAAGATCTGGTCGTCGGCCACAGAACCTCGGCTAGCCGTGCTCGGGGTCGGGGAAATTGAAACAGCAACATAGGACCCACGTCACACGTCTCAAACCCGGGACGATTGGTGAAAATGTTCTGTCAACGTGACACCCGGATCCCACCCCGGGACGGTCTCTCCGCCCGACCCCCCCCACCGGACTCCCTCCTGGCCCTCGAGATCGATGCGTCATAACCACCTCTCACATCCCGTAATCTGTTGTCGTTTAATCATGTAAAGGTGTTTCACACGCTCCAGATGACTGGGAGAGTGGGTAAAGGAGTGGAGTTTGGCCCGCTTCGTGCACTTAAATCGTCCGACCGCCCTAGGCGGCGGTTCTAATCGGTGGAAAGGGTCCATACGACCCGGGAAAACGGGGTGGAGAATAGAATGTATACCGACGTGCAACCTACGACGCGAAGCATGAAGGCGGTCCGTGCGGGACTGATCGTTACGTCCTGGGCGTTCCTGGTACTTGGCTTCATTCTGACGCACAACGTATGACCACTCGGGTGTCCGCCTGACGGACGCCCTTGGGGTTCTGCCAATATGGCAGAGGCCGCCGCGTCAAGTGAGCGGCTGGGCTGGGATTCGCCGAAATGGCAGGAATGGGCTCCGCAGCCGAATGGCTACGGGGCCTCTTTGTTTTTTGGGTTGTGATCTGGGGCCCAGCAGGCCATCGTGGGTAGGCCGCTGAACCGTAAGTCCGCCGGATTGGAGCGCACGATGGGACGTGGAGGAGATCTCTCGCGGAGGTCGTTCTTGGCGGGGCTCACGGGCGCGACAGCCTTAGGGCTCCCGCAATACACAAGAGGCGGCCAGGTGGTCCCGACCCTCTCGCTCCTCCCTTTCCTCGCCAGACCGACCACCGAGTCGATTCTGGTGAGCGTTCAAAATGGCCTCCTGGGCGCCACGGCTCGGCTCGAGATCAAATTGCTCGGGCCAACAGAGTGGGAGTCGGCCGGGGCGGATCAGAGTGCTCTGGCGGGGGAATTCGTCACCTGGAACGTCGGCGGGCTGGCGGCCGGTACCGCTTATGAGTACCGGGTTCTCATGGCCGCATCAGGAGAGGATCTCACGTCGGTCGTTGGGGGACGCTTCACGACTCAACGTGTGGGTGAGGTCGGTTTCACGGCTGCGCTCACCGCCGACCCGCATACCGGCTCTTTTCCCGATGGATCCACCCCGGTCAGAGTGCTCGACGACGTCATCCGTAACGTGCAGAGGGAGCGGCCGGACTTCGTGATCGGTTTGGGCGACAACGTCGCCTGGCCCAGTTCACGGGACTACCCACAGGTTGATGACTTGGGTGCGACCTTAGCGTACACGATGTACCGACGCCACATAGCACCCCTGTCGGTTTCGTGTCCGCACTTCGGTCTGATCGGGAACTGGGAAGGGGAGTCCGGGAAAGTCCCTGCCGAGAATGCTGCGCTCGTAGCGAACGTCCGACGACAATTCGCGCCCAACCCCGACCACCTCACCTACCGGCAGGGTGGAAGCCCCAATGAAGATTACTACGCGTTCGACTGGGGTCCCGCGCTCTTCGTCGTCCTCAATGTCCAGTCGTACTCGGCGCCGTCGGGGCCGCGCTCGACACCAATGGACGACGTCGCGCGCATGGAGGATTGGACGCTCGGCGCAGCCCAATTCAGCTGGCTCGAGGGCGTGCTGGCCACCTCCGATCACCCATTCAAGTTCGTCTGCATCCACCACCCGGTTGGGGGCAACGCGGCCACCCGCTTCGAGACGCTGTACGGTCGGGGCGGGCCGAGAGCGGCCACGGTCGGTGAACAGGCCCTCGTGCATGAGATGATGCGCGAGTTCGGGGTCCAGATCTTCTTCTATGGACACGATCACGTCTTCCTGGACGAGGTCGTGGACGGCATCCATTACGCGCTCCCCGGTAGCTGTGGAGCTCCGTGGAAGTTCGGCCGTGAGATCACCGGGTATCAGAGATACTGGCCGGATTCAGGACACGGCCGCCTCACCGTACGTCCCGAACGGGCGACCGTTGAGTTTGTGAATCAGGCAGGACAGGTGATCCACCAGTTCTCCGTCGAGCCGGCGTGAAGCCGTGACACCCTCCTAGATCTTCACCCCCAGCGGCTTGGCCAGCGCAAAGGCAAAGACCATCGTCAAAATGAAGAACGCGATGATCCAGTGGGTGTGCCAGCCGAACATGTTGATCTCGGCCTCCGCGTAGTCGAGCCTGATCGCCTCGGCGTTCGACCCCCGCGGCAAAGGGGCTTCCGCCGGGTAGATCAGCTGAGCCAGCAGGCTATACGGGCGGACCGGAGAGCGGAGCACCGTGGTCCCCGACACCCGCACGGACTTGGTCAGGGTCTCTTCGCCGATCCGCACGACAAGCTCGTACTCACCCGAGCTCTCGGCGGCGATGCGCCAACCGGCCTCCCCGAGAGAAGGGATCCACACGAGGGGGGTTTCGAGGCGCAAGCCGTCCGGTACCTCCAGCGACACACCGGCACCGTCGGTGGTGGCCACGCGTTCGGCGCCCTCTTCGGTGAGCTCCACTTTGACGAGCGCGGTCTGCCCGGGCTCTAGGCTCTCGTAGCCGTACTGGAACTGCAGCTGGCTGACCAGGATCGCGATCGGCACCATCATCCAGAGCATGGGCACCATCGACAGGCGGAAGTAAGTCATCGTCTCGCGGAGGATACCGAGCTGCGCCGCGAAGATGGTGAGGAGGTCGTCCTTGTATAGTCGAATCTCGTACACACCTCCGTAGATGCGTCGCTTGACCGCGTCCAGCGCGTCCTGGTCCGAGACGGCCCGGAATCCAATCAGCATTCCCACGCTGACCAGCAGCGAGATCACGGTGAGACCGACGATCGGCGGCATGCCCCGGAAGGGGAGCACGACGAGATCGAAGACCCAACGCAAAGGGCGATTGACAAGCCACATCAGGAGATATATCCGAGACCTTGTAGCCGTTTACGGATCTCTTCCTCCGAGTCCGCATCCTCGAGCAGGAGCAGCTCCTTCTCGACCGCGTGTGTGATGAACTCCGCAGGGGACGAATAGCCTGCGATCCGCGAATACTTCTCGATTCGCCTCAAGAGGTCCTTGTCCAGCTTCACTTTGGAACCGATCACGTTTCCTCCTTTTGTACTGCCTCAACGGCCTTCTGTACTCCCTCAGCGGCCTTCCTAGTTCGGGGGAAAGCCCTCGACGCCGAATTCCGCAAGGACAGCTGCAGCGAGTTCCTTCAGAGACCCGGCGGGGACCTGGAGTGGCCTGTTGGACACGAGCACGCCGGGCACCGTCTCGTGGTCCATGATGTGGTCGCCGCTCCATGCACCTGTGTTGTCCGTGAGAATCTCGGCCGGGATCTGGCCGGCCGCTGACTCGTCGGAACTCCGCACACCCTTCGCGAACCCGATGACGAGATCCGGACCAATCTCGGCGTGACCCATGTCGGTATAGGTCTCATCGCGAGGGTACACTCGAGTGATCGCCACTTCGCCTGTGGCCGGATCGACCTCTCCCAACAGCCCACGGGTGATCTCTCTCAGCAGGACCCCCCTTTCGGCCGGCGGCACGATCCCGTCGGCCTCGCGGCCCTCCAGATTCACATACAGCCCGCTGAGACCCAACGCGTAGGCCTGCGTGCTCGAAAAGTCGACGTTTTGCAGAAAGTCCAGGTCCCTGCGGTTGCGATCGCGTACAGTCAGGTAGCCGTTCTGCTCAAGCCAGGCGTTGAGGCTGAAAGAGCGCCGCCACGACGTGAACCCGTGGTCGGACATCACGATGAGCGTTCCGCTACCGCCTAGTTCGTCCAAACGCGCGAGGGTCTCGCCGACGATCTCATCCGCCTCCACGTACAAATCTTCGATGACGTTCGCGTACGGTCCGTCCCGCGCCTCGTCGTAGGCCGGGTGCTCGGGATCCGTCGCCCCCCACATGATGTGTGATACCTGATCCAGAAAGCCGAAGTAGTTGAACAGCAATCCGTCGTCGAAGTTGGCGAGGAGGTGCTGGTATTGCCGCCGGATCTCGTCCGCCGCCTGCGCTGCCTGAGCCAGGAACTCCTCTTCGTCGAACAAGCCGTCGGAGATAGCGTCGGTGTCTTCGGGGAAACCCTGTGTGTAGAACCGCCCTCCCTCCGCCAGCTCCGTGGCGAAGTCGTCGGGCGTCGAGATCGGCATCGCAGGGTCGAGTGGATCGAGGTTGACTGGCGTAGCGTAGAGCTGGAACTCCGGCCGGACCTGCTTGAGGTAGAATCGGGTCATTCCACGGAGCTTCTGGAATAGTTGGAACGGGTACTCGACCGGAACCCAATCGCTCCAGTCCCCTTCTTGGAGGATGATCTCGTCGTCGCCGATCTCGATCTTCACCACCGGGCGGACCGGATCGAGGTAGACCGTGAAGTCGGAGCGAAGCTCCTCGAGCTCGATGAGCATGGGGTTTGGAGGACCTCTCAGGCTCCCGTTGAAAACGCCACGGCGGATCTCGGCGCGCTGAACGTCGCCACCTGGTGAGCCGCCCAATCGCTCCGGGGCGGTCGTGAACAGGCTGTACGTACCGTAGCCACCCAGGATGTCGGGCGTGCCCATCCCACTGAGCTCACGGCCCGCCGTGCCCGACGGCGGGAAGT
>Ga0114996_10007942_pt1 | contig 11887 bp, 13 predicted proteins | sample ArcticOcean_MG_C_4_FD_87039 | JGI IMG/M metagenome (GOLD analysis project Ga0114996, IMG submission 87039) | Marine microbial communities from western Arctic Ocean - ArcticOcean_MG_CB4_134 | ecosystem: Environmental > Aquatic > Marine > Oceanic | place: Arctic Ocean: Canada Basin | collected... | reverse complement strand
TGAAAGACAAAGGAGTCCGTCCCACCTCCGAACGGACCCGCAGCGCCCTCTTCTCGATCTTGGCGGCCTATGGTTTAGAGGGCTGTACCGTCTTGGACCTCTATGCGGGCACGGGAGCCCTAGGCATTGAAGCCCTCAGCAGAGGAGCTACCTGGGCAGACTTCGTGGAGAAGTCCACGAACCAGTGCCGCATCATCCGCCAGAATCTCAAGGCGGCTAACCTAGATGAGCGAGCGCAAGTGGTTTGCTCTCCGGTTAAGCGAGCCTTGGGAAGACTACAAGGGCCCTATCGTTTCATCCTGGCGGACCCACCATACGAATCAGAGGAGATCGAAGCGCTGATGACGCGACTGTCGGAAGCATCCTGGCTTGAACCCGGTGGGCTTGTTGTGCTGGAACACAGCGTTCGCAAACAGCCTCGGGAGGCCTTCGCTTTGTTGAACCTAATGCAAACTCGGCGTTACGGGGACAGTTGCCTGTCTCTGTATGGAAGGGAAGCTTAATGGTTACCGCGGTCTACCCGGGGACATTCGATCCCGTCACCAATGGGCATGTGGACATCGCCATGCGCTCCTCTCGTCTCTTCGACAAGGTCATCGTTGGAGTGTACGACTCCCCACCCAAGACCCTTGTTTTCTCCACCGAAGAGCGCGTCGAACTGTTTCACCGCGCTATCGCCCACATTCCTAACGTTGAAGTGAGGCCCTACGCCGGCCTTACCGTGGATTTCGCTAAGGAAATGGGAGCGACGGTCGTTGTACGTGGGCTTCGGATGGGTTCCGACTTCGACTACGAATTCAATATGGCCCTCATGAACAAAAAGTTGTCTCCCGACGTGGAGCTTGTCTGCCTCATGACCAGACTGGAGTACCAGTTCGTCAGTTCCAGCATGCTTAAAGAGGCAACCCGCCTAGGTGGCGATGTAAGAGGCTTGGTCCCGGATCACGTTCTTTCCATGTTGGGAGACCGGCTGGGAGCAACCAAGGCCGCAAGCATATCTGGAAGCATCAGCGAAGGAGGTGCGTCATAGAACTCTTGGTACTGCTCAACGAACTGGAAGAAGCCATTGGTGGGGCAACTAGGGTGCCGCCCATGAGGCGGGGCCTTGTGGATCAAGAAAAACTTCTTGATCTGGTGGACCGGCTGCGCGTATCGGTCCCCCAGGGCATTAGAGAGGCCGACCAAATCCTGGAGAAGCGCGAAGCCATCATCAACCAAGCTTTGCTCGAAGCCCGAAAGATCCGTCAAACGGCGGAGGACGAGGCGAGCAAGCGGGTGCATGAAAGCAGCGTGATTCAGGAGGCCCAGGCAGAAGCCGCCGACTTGATGTCACGGACAGAGGAAGAGGCACAAAAGCTTGTGAACAGCGCCACAATTGAGGCCCAGAAGAGGCTCATGGGCGCAGACAAGTACGCACTCGAGGCGCTTGGCCAACTTGAGACAGACTTAGGAACCATGCTTACGTCTGTGCGGCAAGGCATCGACTGGCTGGCCGTACAGCGAAACGCCGAAGAGCAGGAAGCGGCCAAAACTGTGGCTCAGCCTCCTCAATAGGCTGCCGCGCGGGTTGGCCTCTATCCGAAAGCCCGAGTATTGAGATCCCTTTCACCTATTCGAGTTCGCTGCCTTCGTCCTCTGAGCCATCGCTATGTACGATGAGAGCATCCTCAGCCAGATGGCCACCGTCTTCGTCTTCTAGTTGGACGAGGGAGGTTGCGGCCCTTTCCTCGTCATAGGACCGGTCTAGTTCGGGGGCTGCCGAAGTATCGACCGCAGTGATGGTCGAGCCAGCCAGGTGCGCTGGGAAGGACGTTACGCTCCGCTGGCTTGGATCGCGGAACGTCTCCCGGACAAGCAACACTACCCCCCCTTGGCCAACGCTGGTCAAAACAGCCTCATAGGTATTTCCGCCATCGATAAGCCTGGTCAGGCGGGGACCCAACGGAGCCGCAGGACGGCCAATGGGCTCACCTTCAGTTGTCTTCACCCAAAGGAATCCCCCCTCTACAACCAACGTCACTGGATCGCCTGCAGCCAAGGTGGCCAAGGTTTGTTTCGGTGGCAATTCCTGAAGTCGCACAATCCCTGTCTTGCCGCTTTCTTCAATAAATCTAGGGCCGCGGATGCGCTGCTTCCGCTGAACCGGCCGCTCTTGGCCATCAAGCGCTTCAAACTTCTCTAGGTTCTTGCGGGCTATGGTGTTGAGGGGCGCAACGTCCAAGGCTCGCCGAAAGGCCTTCTTCGCCTCTTCATAGCGGCCCAACTCAAAGAAGGCTCTGCCTAGACGATTCAATACATCTTCGGTCTCAGCGAAATCGGCTAGTAACGCTTCGTTGACCTCAACAGCCTCATCCCAACGAGCCTGCATAGCCAAGCCAACTGCCTTCCTTGTCTTCTCACGAAAGAGACTTTCGCGTTCTTGGGCCGGGGAACTAGTCATTTGCAGTGACTCCAAAGGGATTACCGGAAAGGAGTTTAGGCACGAAAGAATCGTCAATGCAAGGGCTTTTCGAGGCTCTTTTGGAGAAGCTAACCAGACGGCTCACCAGGCGGGGTCTTAGCCTCCGTCAGGGAACCCTGTTTGAGCTGTACTTCCTTGACAGCCTCAGCTGAGGCAACCGCACCAAAGCCTCGACAACAATGTTCATCGAGATCTTGGAACTGCCCTTCTCCCTATCATGGAAAACGTAGGGGACCTCCTGAATGCGGAAGCCCTCCCGCCAGCAGTGATAGGCCATCTCGGCCTGGAACCCAAAACCTCGGCACTTGGGCCTGTCGATGAGCCCGTCCTTCTCCAGAACCTCGCTCCGAAAGCAACGGAACCCAGAGGTAGAGTCGTTGATCGGCATGCCTGTCACCAAACGGGCGTAGATGTTGCCGCCCTTGCTGAGGGCCTTTCTATGGAGGGGCCAGTCGGGGTCGGCGCTGCCGCCGCTGACGTAGCGGGAAGCAATCACCACATCAGCCTTGCCTTCGAGGATAGGAGCGATGAGCTTGACGACGTGCTCAGGGGGGTGGGACAGGTCAGCGTCGATTTGGGCAATGACCGTGGCCCCCAAACGAAGAGCCTCGCGGAAGCCATCCCGGTAGGCAGAGGCGAGCCCAAGTTTCCCTTTTCGATGGAGCACGTGGAATTGGCCTGGATGCTGCTGTGCCAAGGAATCCGCTAGGTCACCGGTGCCGTCTGGCGAGGCGTCATCAACGACCAGGATTTCCAGGCCGGGAATATCTTCATCAAACAGACGCCGGACCAGATCAGGAAGGTTCTGGGCCTCATTGTAGGTGGGAACAACGACGCAGATCTTCATGGACATAGCACGCCCACCGTAGATTGCATCAAGGAGTTAGGTTGTTCCGGGCCTGCGGATTCATGTGTCACAGCGTACACGCGTACAGCGCAGCGTCAACCCCGCGCGCACCTATTGAGATGATGACCGGGCCTGGGCGCCAACAGATGCCGTTTGGGGCTGCTCTCAATGGCGGAAATGCCGCACTTCTATGGCAGAGACAGCTTGCGACACCAGACCTTCGACATCCAGGTCTTCCTCGAAACGCTCCAGTTCTGAAGCCTTGCTTCGAATGACCGGGTGTGTGGGAGTGAAGAGGCTGCAGCAGTCCTGGTCGGGAATGATGGAAACGGCGTAAGTACCCAAGGCTCTGGCCTGGTCTATGATTTCCACCTTGTCCATGCCAATCAATGGGCGCAGGACAGGCATGGAAGCCACGGCATCGATGGCGGCGATGTTTTCAACGGTCTGTGAGCTGACCTGACCCACGCTTTCGCCAGTGACCAAGGCCAAGGCGCCCTCTCTCCTGGCTACCTGCTCAGCGATGCGAAACATGAAGCGGCGGTATAGCACCACTCGGTAAGCCGCAGGTACCGACAGAATGATTGTCTTTTGGATTTCAGCCAAAGGCGCCAGAAACAACGTCGACTCGTATTGATAGGTTGTCAGGGCCTGCACAAGCTCAGCCGCTTTTTCCATTGAGCTGGTGTCCACCAGGGGGTAGCTGTGAAAGTGGAGGAAGTATGTTGGACAGCCCCGCTTCATCATCCGCCAGGCAGAAACGGGGGAATCGATGCCTCCAGAGAGCAGGGTCAAGACCGGGGCACTGGCGCCTACCGGCAACCCACCTGAGGCCTGCACCTTATTAACATAGACGTAGGCATCTCTGGGCATGATGTCTACATAGAAGACTGCCTCAGGTTGTTTAAGGTCCACCCTGGCTCCCGTTGCCTCCCCTACCAAAGCCCCAAGCTCGCGGTTCAACTCCATTGAGGTGAGCGGAAACTTCTTGTCAGCACGATTCGCCGTGATCCGGAAGGAGGCGAATGGCTTCGAGTTCGCGAGCTTAGTGACCAGACTCTTGATTGATTCTAGATTTGGTTCAGCCCGGTTCACGATCGAGAAGTTGACAACGCCGAAGACCCTCTTGAGTTGGTGTTCTAGAGCCGGCCATTCCGCATCTGGGGCTAGTTTGAGGCCGACCATTGTCCGGCCATCCCAAACAGACTCTACGCCCAGTCCTCGGGTGGCCTCTCGCAGGTTTCCCACCAACTGGCGGGCGAAGAAGGGTCGGTTCTTGCCCTTGAGGGCAATCTCATGGAAGCGGGCTATAACAAATCGATTCATGCCTTCAGCCACCGCAGGTAGAGTTTGGAACACAGCGAACCGAGATCAGCCGCTGGCTGGAGGGCCTCCGGGCTTGCCCAACGCCAACTTGTGTATTGAGTTGTGCCGTCATGGGTGCTACCCAGCTTTAGTCCGGTTTCGCCCACGTCAAGATTAGCCCGATAGACCGTCATGGTTAGCACATAAGAATCGCGTTCCTGCTGACCAAATGCCAGAGCATCCTGCAGATCAAGTTCAACGCCCAGCTTGTCCCTGCCCGCCCTTACAGCAGCCTCCGCACACGTCTCTCCCGCCCTTATGGAAGCGGCTGGAAGGCCCCACATGCCGGGCAGCTCTTCGCCAGGCTCGTTGGGCCTCTGGACCATGAGAACCATTCCCGGCTCTGAGGACGTTGATATTGCCAAGGCAACTGCTTCCTTGACGGGGTTATGAGATATGTTCATATCGGTGGGAAAGAGCCCATTGGATAAGACACGCGGTGGAAACCTTGACGCTAACGCCTACGGAAAAGGCCTAGAAAGCGGTCCTCGTATTCGGGGAAGACATCCCACTGATCCAGTTCCCGCTTGAGGACAGCTGGGTCAAGATTGCCGCGGCGGGCCTCTTTGAACATCGCATCAATGCGGTCCCGAGCATCCCTGGGAATACCACTGGAGTCCATATCTAGGAGACCGTGGCTCTGCATCTCTTGCACATTGGTTGCCACCGACCGGGCTGTCAACTCATAAATGAACTTGAGCAGCGAAACATCCCAGAGATCGTCCACGCCCCTTATGACGGCTGCAAGATTCACTCCCCGATGATCCAGGTCCCCAATAATGTTGTTGGCAACTTTATGGAGATTACCCGAGGTTATGGTGGTGCCACCAGGCTCGTTCCGGTAGCCGTACATCAGACCAGGAAGGCTAGTGCCGTAGCGCTCCGCCTCCATCTGGAAGTAGCGCTTGGCCTCCGTACTGAAGCCCTCTAAGTTCGAGACGTAGTACGGGGTAACGACCTGAGGACGCTGTGCAGTCACCGTTCCTTCGCGGACAACCGAGTCCTCGGAGCTTTCCACCACCCCAGCGTAAGCCGGCTCGGTGACAACATAGTACTTGAGGATGGTAGTACCGAAGGTTGCCAGGGTTTGACGGGGCAGGCGGAGCACCTCAGTGCTCTTAATGGCGTGAGCTATGCGTTCGTCGGGGATCATGGCCCTCTGGGCATCGGCGGATCGAGGCCATTGTAGCAGCAACAGTTGCAGCCAACTAGGCTTGTCCATCGCCGAGGGGCTCCGGTAAGATAGCCTTAACAGTTACGAATTCGTTCACACCGCCGGACACCCACAGGAGGATAGACCCCTTGCTGACGACTACAGTTGGAAACTACCCCAAGATAGGGGGAAAGGCCCCAAATCTGAGGGCCGCCAAGAACCGCCTCGACAGAGGCGAGACTAGCCCCGAAGAAGTAGCCCGCATTGCAGATGAGGTAACGAAAGAAGTCCTTCAGGAGCAGATTGATGCGGGCGTTGACCTTGTGACAGACGGACAAATTCGTTGGGACGACGGCCAGACCTACTTCGCCCGAGGAATGACAGGCTTCTCCATCAAAGGGCTGACTAGATACTTCGACAACAACACCTACTATCGGCAGCCGGTTGTCGAAGGCAAGATCGGATGGTCCAGTCCCATATCCACGGACCACTTCACGTTCGCCAGCGGCAACAGCAGCAAGCCCGTCAAAGCAATCCTCACCGGGCCCTATTCACTGGGCCGGTTGTCAGTACTCGAAGCTGGCTATGAAGGCCTGGGTCCCTTGGTATTGGACCTTGCTGAGGCCTTGAACAATGAAGCGTTGGCCCTGCAGAAGGCCGGAGCCTCGATCATACAGTTCGACGAGCCGTGCATCTTGAGGCACCCCGAAGATATAGACCTCTTCCTGGAGGCTTCCGAACGAGTGGTGAGAGGGTTAACCGTGAAAACAGCGGTTTACACCTACTTTGCCGATGCTTCAAAGGTCGCTGACGGATTGTTGCGATCGCCCTTCCTAATCATAGGATTGGACTTCGCGTCGAGCGACGGCAACTGGCAAGTTGTGGAGAAATTCCCGGCTGATAAGGAACTGGGCTTCGGCATCGTGAACGGCCGCAACACTGGCCTAGAAACCGCCGACCAAATAGCCCAGGCGTGCCAAAGAGTCATGCAGCACGTGCCGCAGGACCGCCTCTACGTGAATCCAAACTCTGGTCTGGAATATCTACCAAGAGAGAAAGCCCAACAGAAGCTGGAACGACTCGTAGAGGGAGTTAATAAAGCCAGAGAGGTGGTACGTGCATAACAACCTGATCACCACTGCGGTCGGAAGCTATCCCAAGCCTCCTCATCTCATGGAGGCTCGCGCCAAGGCGGCGCGAGCGCAGATCAGCCGAGACGAGCTGATGGACCTTGAAAAAAAGGCCACTGAGCACTGGATCCGCCTCCAAGAAGACCTGGACATGGATATCCTTGTGGACGGCGAGATGTACCGGGGCGACATGGCCACATACTTTGCCGAAAATCTGGAGGGTATGGACATCAGCGGATTGGTCCGTTCCTACGGCAACCGCTACTACCGCAAGCCGGTGGCAACAGGCGCAATAAAGCGCCCAAAGGCAATTACCGTGGATTGGTGGAAGTACTCCCAGAGCCTGACCGACCGGCCCGTCAAAGGAATGCTCACCGGTCCCTACACCATTGCCGACTGGTCCTTCGACGAGCACTTCGGAAGCCGGGAAGCGTTCGTCCTCAACCTTGCCCGCGTCATCAATGAAGAAGCCCGCGACCTTCAGGCGGCGGGCTGCCGGTATATTCAAATCGACGAACCCGCTGCGTCGACGAGGCCTGAAGAAATGGCCCTCGTCGCCGAGGGCCTAAGGGTCTCCACTGAGGGTCTGGACGCGGTGACCATCACGCACATTTGCTACGGGGATTTCGCCACGGTCTTCGACGGCATTCTTACGCTCCCTGTGGACGTGTTGGACCTGGAGATGGCCAACTCCGACTACCACTTGCTTGAGTACTTCGAGGACAAGAAAACCGACAAGATCCTGGCCTTGGGCGTCTTCGATGTGCACCACCATGCCCCTGAGAGCATTGAGGCCATGGAGGCGGGCATTGAAAGGGCACTGAACGTGCTACCAGGGAAGCAAATATGGGTTACGCCCGACTGCGGCCTGAAGACCCGGACTGAGGAAGAGTCCATGGCCAAGCTGAAGAACATGATGCAGGCCACCAACAACGTACGAGCCAGGCGCGGACTGAGCTAAGGTATCGCCTGAAGTGATCTAGGGAATGAAATCGACACTGCGAGTGGAGGCTCACGATGGCTGAGGAAGACGGGGCTGCAATCAAGGTGCAGAAGAACGGATCTTACAGAGTCTCAGGAAACGTCAAGCTGATTGATGCAGACGGGAATGAGTTTGAGGTGACGGAGAATCCGTTCTTTCTCTGTCGCTGCGGGGGCTCCTCCGACAAGCCCTTCTGCGACTCTACCCACAAGACCAACGGCTTCGACAGTGTCTGCCCCGCCCGAACGGGCCCCTAGCAGAACGCGGCAACAAGCGAAAAAGAGAGAGGCGGCCAAATATGGCCGCCTCTCTCTTTTTCATCAATCTCAGTTCCCTTACGACTCGTCTATCGTCACCTTCGTGATGTTGACGTCCTTTGCGGGCACCGATCGTTCGCCTCTCTCGTTGGCCGTCACTGGCGTGGTGCCAATGGTGTCGAGAGTATCCAGGCCATCGGAAACCTTGCCAAATATCGTGTAGTTCTTCGGCAACCCCATGTCCCCATGCATGATGAAGAACTGGCTTCCGTTGGTATTGGGGCCTGAGTTGGCCATGGCAACGATGCCTTTGACGTAATCCTGAGTTACCGGCTCGTCATCGAAGCGGTATCCTGGGCCGCCTCTGCCTGTCCCCGTCGGGTCACCTGTCTGGATCATGAAACCTTCAATGATCCGGTGGAACGGTACACCGTCGTAGTAGCCTTCCCGGGCCAGGAACACGAAGTTGTTCACGGTCGCCGGCGCAACCTTGGGCAACAACTCAAGAACCAAGGTTCCCTCTGATGTTTCCAGGGTCGCAGTGTAGGTCTTCTCTGCATCGATAGTCATGGGCGGCGGACTGGAGTATTCCTTAGCCAATTTGGTTGCTCCTTCTGTTGATGTTGGCGAAACCGTTGCTGTGGCGGTGCAGCCCTGCCCTAGAGGGAGGTCCAGAAGCAGTGGGCATCTGGTCGCACGTCAAGGAAACAGGATGCGATAGCTAGCTTTCCGTGATCGTCACACTGGTAATCCTAATCTCCGTTAAAGGAGCCGAGACTTCTCCGTTGGCGTCGGCTACCACCACAGTACCGGCGATCTTGTCCAAAGTGCCGAGTCCGTCTGAGACGTTGCCGAATATCGTGTACAACTTTGGCAGGGACCTATCCCCGTGCATGATAAAGAATTGGCTGCCATTGGTATCGGCACCAGCATTGGCCATCGCGATTGTGCCTCTCGTGTACTCAAGGGTTACAGGTTCATCTTCGAAACTATAGCCAGGACCGCCCCGGCCGGTTCCTGTCGGATCGCCGGTTTGAACCATGAAGCCCTCAAGTATCCGGTGAAAAGGCACACCGTCGTAGTAACCCTCCCTAGCCAGGAACACAAAGTTGTTCACCGTCACCGGCGCCACCTTGGGCAACAATGCAAGAACCATGGTTCCCTCTGATGTTTCCAGAGTCGCGGTATAGATCTTCTCTGCGCTAATTGTCATCGGAGGGGGACTTGAATACTGCTTAGGCAATACGATCTCAGTCGCGGCTGAAGTTGGCGAGGCTGTTGGTGCAACAGTTGGGTCTCCCGAACCGTTGGAGCCGATTGGGATCAATGTCGCCGTTGGGGTGCCTTCTGGGGAGTTTCCGCCACAGGCGACCGCCAACGTTAGAATACCTGCAAGAGCGGAAACGATTAAAAACGTCCTCAACGCAACTCTTCCTTTCTCCCTAGGTTCAAGGCCGCTGGGTAGGATATCAGATGCTGCGCCGGTTGGGAACGTCTGCCCAGTTCATCTTCTTCATACCTAATATGCAGAGTTCGTCTTGAGTTTGGCCTATTGCTTTGCTATAGTAGCGCAGGCACGAAAGCACCCCAGCGCTGGGAGGGTCAATGTACGAGCATGATGTGGTAGTCGTCGGTGCGGGTCTGGCTGGCATGCGTGCCGCCCTCGCTGCCGCTCAGCAGGGAGCCGACACCGCTATTATCACAAAGGTTCACCCTGTGCGTAGCCACTCCAACGCTGCCCAGGGAGGCATCAACGCCGCTCTAACAGACCGAGGTGACGACTGGGAAGACCACGCCTACGCTACGGTAAAAGGTAGCGACTATCTAGGCGACCAGGATGCTATTGAGGTCATGGCCCAGGAGGCCGGAGCCGCGGTCATTGAGTTGGAGCACATGGGCGTCATCTTCAGCCGCGACGAAACGGGCCACCTTGGCACACGCCGTTTCGGAGGCCAGGAGCGCGCCCGAACGTTCTTCGTGGCGGACATCACCGGCCAGGCCATGCTCCATGTCCTCTACGAACAGGTCATGAAGGAAAACGTACGCGTGTATGAGGAATGGTTCGTAACCTCCCTCATCATGGTCGATGGAGAGTGCCGCGGGGTCGTGGCCATGGACATCATGTCGGGCAAAATAGAGGCCATCAGGGCCAAGTCCGTCATTTTGTGCACAGGAGGAGTTGGCCGGGCCTACGAGCCCAGCACCAACGGGCTCATTGTCACGGGCGACGGGATGGGCCTAGCCTACCCTGCCGGGGCAGCGCTCATGGACATGGAAATGATCCAGTACCACCCAACCACCCTCAAGGGCAACGGAGTGCTGATCACTGAAGCCGCCCGCGGTGAAGGAGCCTACCTCCTCAACTCGGAAGGCGACCGGTTCATGAAGACCTATGCACCGAACATGCTGGAACTGGCGTCAAGAGATGTCGTGTCCCGATCTGAGGCAACGGAGATCCAGGAAGGAAGAGGCGTCGACGGTTGCGTGTTCCTGGACCTTCGGCATCTTGGCCGAGAACTCATTGAAACCAAGCTGAGCTACATCAATGAAGTGGCTCTCGACTATATGAATATCAACCTGGCCGACGAACCCATTCCCATACAGCCAGGCATGCACTACATCATGGGCGGCATCAAGACTGATGTCTGGGGCGCTACTCCAATTCCAGGCCTGTACGCAGCCGGTGAATGCGCATGCGTCAGTGTTCACGGCGGGAACCGCCTGGGAGCCAACTCGCTGTTGGACACGGTGGTCTTCGGGCGGCGCTCAGGCGAAGCCGCTGCTGCCCGCGCTCTAGAGCGGCCCTTCGGCAGGGTATCCGAACACGCCGCTTATTTGGACGAGACCAGGATCATTTCGCTCCTTGATCGGAAGGACAACGGCGACAGCGTCGCCAAGGTCCGCCTGGCTATGGGCGAGACCCTCAACGAGCACCTGGCTGTGTTCCGCGAGGAACAGGGGATGCAGACAGCAGCGAAGGCCATTCAGCAATTGAAAGAGCGTTACCGGTACATGCCCGTCAAGGCCAAGGGCAAGGTCTTCAATACCGCTTTGGTATTCGCTCTTGAACTTGGCTTCATGCTGGACTGTGCTGAGACCATCTGTGCCAGCGGCCTAACCCGAAAAGAGAGCCGTGGCGCTCACTATCGAACAGACATGCCCACGCGGGATGACGAGAACTGGCTCAAGCACGTGACCTGCACTTGGTCACCAGATGGGCCGGTTGTGGACACGATCCCAGTAACCTTTACCCGATGGGAACCCGTGGAGAGAACCTACTAATGCAAGTCAAACTAGCCGTCAAGCGGTTCGATCCAGAAAGAGAGCAGGACCAGTCCTATGTTCAGGACTACACTCTTGACGTCCCCGACCATTACACCGTCCTTGATGCGTTAATCCAGACTCGAGAAGAAGTCGACGAGTCTCTGGCCGTGCGCTGCTCTTGCAGGGCGTCCATTTGCGGGTCCTGTGCTATGCGCGTTAATGGCCACGCAGGACTGGGATGCAAGACGAAGCTCCTCGACTCCATGGATAAAGACGGAGTGGTGCAGGTGGAGCCGATGGGCAACCAGCCCGTTGTCAAAGACCTCGTTGTGGATATGAGTGTCTTTTGGAACAAGATCCGAGCGGTGAAGCCCTACCTTCAACCGGAGGGTCCAGAGCCAGAGCGAGAGTACGTCGCCTCAAACGAC
>Ga0114996_10007939_pt1 | contig 11889 bp, 10 predicted proteins | sample ArcticOcean_MG_C_4_FD_87039 | JGI IMG/M metagenome (GOLD analysis project Ga0114996, IMG submission 87039) | Marine microbial communities from western Arctic Ocean - ArcticOcean_MG_CB4_134 | ecosystem: Environmental > Aquatic > Marine > Oceanic | place: Arctic Ocean: Canada Basin | collected... | reverse complement strand
GGCCATGATCCAGAATTCGGCTTTCAGGCGATCGTCGCTCATACCGCCCCCTGCTCATATTCCTCCAGCAATGCCTCCCAGGTATCCTCGGCGCCTTTGATTTCTTTTTCCAGCGTACCCAATTTTAATTGTAAGACTGCCGTCCCATCGCCGCCGTCTTCATAAAGCTTCGGGTCGGCCATTGCGCCGCGCAGTGCGCCGCGATCCTTTTCCATCCGGCGCACGGTTTTTTCGGCTTGGTCGAGTTTCTTTTTCAACGTCGACTGTCCCTGGCGTTTTGCCGCCGAGGCCTGGCGTTGTTGTTTCTTGCTTAGCCCGCCGCCGTTGCCGCCACCATTCGCGCTGGCGGCATTCGCCCTGCCGCCATTGTTTCTGCCGCTGAGCAACAAAGTTCGGTAATCGTCAAGGTCGCCGTCATACGGCTTAACCCCGCCGCCGTCGACCAGCCAGAACCGGTCCGCCGTCAGCTCGATAATGTGTGGATCATGGCTGACGATGATGACCGCGCCTTCAAATACGTTGAGCCCCTGAATCAGGGCTTCACGGGATTCCACGTCCAGATGGTTGGTCGGCTCATCCAGCAACAAAATGTGCGGCCGTTCAGAGGACATCAGCGCGAACAACAACCGCGCCTTTTCGCCGCCTGACAGGTTTTCAACCTTGGTTTCAGCACGGTCCTGAGAAAACCCGAAGCGGCCCAATTGACTGCGAACCGCATGGTCCAGGTCGTTTGGCCGTTTGCGGGCCAGCTCGATAAACGGCGTCGCCTCTAAATCCAGCTCGTCAGACTGATGCTGCGCAAAATAACCGACGCGCAGCTTGCCCGATTTAGAGACGCGGCCTTCCATCGGCTGCAACCGCGAGGCCAGCAGTTTGATCAACGTCGATTTGCCGTTTCCGTTGGCGCCCAACAACGCGATGCGGTCATCGGCATCCAGCCGGAAGGAGACATCTTTAAGCACCGGTACGCCGTCGTACCCGAGGGTAACGTCGTCGGCAGTATACAGCGGCGGCGCCAATTGCTTGGGTTCGGGAAAGGCGAAGGTAATGCTGCCTTCTTCCTGATGTTCCGGAATCGGTTCCATCCGGGCCATCATTTTAATTCGAGATTGCGCCTGCTTGGCCTTGGTCGCCTTATACCGGAACCGGTCGACAAATTGTTGGATGTGGGCGCGCTGCGCGTCCTGTTTGACCTTGGCCTTGACGTTCAGTTCCAACTGCATGCGCCGCGTCGTCTCAAACCGGTCATAGCCGCCTTGATAGAGTTTCAGCTTTCCCTGTTCCAGATGCAGGATTTCGCCAACCACTCGGTTCAACAAACCCCGATCATGGCTAACTAGCAGGACCGTGCCCTTATACCGCCTGAGGTAATCTTCCAGCCATAACCGGGCTTCCAGATCCAGATGGTTGGTCGGCTCATCCAGCAACAACAGATCAGGCTGGCTGAACAGCAACGACGCCAGGGCGACGCGCATTCGCCAGCCGCCGGAAAAATCGTTACAGGCTCTTTGCTGGGCGGCATCATCAAAACCCAGCCCGGCCAAAATTCGCGCCGCACGGGCGGGGGCCGAATGGGCGCCCTTGTCATGCAGGCGGGCGTGGATTTCGGCAATCCGGTGTGCATCAGTGGCGGTTTCGGCCTCACTCATCAGCGCCGCCAATTCCGTATCACCGCTAAGCACCGTGTCGATCAGGCTTTGCGGGCCGCCCGGCGCTTCCTGAGAGGAAACCCCGATGCGCCACGCCGTCGGGGTTTCGGTGATGCCGCTGTCGGCATCCAGCTCACCGGTGATCAGCCTGAGCAAGGTCGTCTTACCCGACCCATTGCGCCCGACCAGCCCGACCCGGTGGCCGGGGTTGATCGTCGTCGATGCGCGGTCCAACAGGACCCGAGGGCCGATGTGGTAGGAAATGGCATCAATTCGCAACATACAAAGATGCTCTCAACAATTAACGATACGCCGTGTTGATCGGGGTTAGAGGCGAAATTCGCGGCAATTTCAAGCAGCGAAACGGTGAAATAGCGTTTATGATGCCAGCCATGCGATTTTTCTTTTATCTGGGCGCGGTTTTCTTGATTTTTGCTTTCGCCGGCGCGGCCGCCGAATCAATCCCTCGTTCCATGGTCGGCGGGATAGCGGGCGCTGGCTGGTTTGTATCGGCCTATGAAGTCTGGTACGCAGCGTCGCCGGGATCACTGGTGGTCAGCCAGATCAGGGTCGAACGTCTGTCGCCGGCTTTATGGGACCCGCTGATTGTCGGCCTGTTGGCATTGCCGACGTGGTTGTTGTTCGGCGCACCTGGCGCGGCGATGGTATGGTTTTTCCGCCCACATGAAAAAATGACGGCGGAGCAATTAGAAGACTTCAAAAAACACGCGGAATCCCTGTTCCTGTTCGACGAATTGGTCAAAGAAGCCCGCGAAGGCGGTCACCGTGAGGAAGATGACGACCAGGCCCCTACCCTCGGCGGATATGAAAACATGGAAATATTGGAACCTGAGGGCGGCGTCGGGCCTTTTTCCGAGGAACAGGTTCTTGGCGACCTGGAATTTGACAACCCGGATGGCAGTGATCCCGATAAATAGTCTTTAATCGTCGGACTTCAGTGCTTCCAAAAACGCGCTTTGCGGGATTTCGACGTTGCCGAACTGGCGCATCTTCTTTTTGCCCTTCTTTTGCTTGTCCAGCAGTTTGCGTTTGCGCGACACGTCGCCGCCGTAACATTTGGCGGTGACATCTTTGCGCATGGCGCTGACCGTGGACCGGGCGATGATCTTGCCGCCGATGGCCGCTTGAATGGCGATCTTGAACAACTGGCGCGGCACCAGATCTTTTAGTTTCTCGCAGATGGCGCGGCCACGGGCTTCGGCATGACTGGCGTGAACGATGAAGCTTAACGCATCCACCAGCTCACCATTGACCAGTATCGAAACCTTGGCCAGATCGCCTTCGTCGTAGCCTTCCAATTCGTAATCGAAGCTGGCGTATCCGCGCGACACCGATTTCAGCCGGTCGTAAAAATCGATCACCACTTCGTTCAACGGCAAGCGATAGCGCAACATGGCGCGGCTGCCAACATACGTTAGCTCCGTCTGCTCACCGCGCCGGTCTGTGCACAACGTCAACACTGCGCCCAGGTAGTCGTCCGGCACGATGATGGTGGCGTTAATCCACGGCTCTTCGATGATTTTGATGTGGGTCGGCTCCGGCATATCGACGGGATTGTGCAGTTCCTTCATCTCGCCGGAAATGGTGTGGATTTTATAGACAACGCTGGGCGCGGTGGTAATCAGGTCGAGATCAAATTCGCGCTCCAGGCGCTGCTGAATGATCTCCAGATGCAACAGGCCCAAAAACCCGCAGCGGAAGCCTAAACCGAGCGCAGCAGACGATTCGGTGTCGTAGTGGAACGACGCGTCATTGAGTTGCAGCTTGGCCAGGCTGTCACGCAAGTCCTCGAACTGCCCGGCATCGACCGGGAACAGCCCGCAAAACACCACCGGTACCGACGGTTTAAACCCGGCCAGGGCTTCTTCTGCGGGCCGGCGGTCCTCGGTGATGGTATCGCCGACCTGGGTGTCGGCGACGGTCTTGATGGACGCTGTGATATAGCCGACCTCACCCGGGCCGAGAACGTCAATTTTTTCAATCTTTGGCGTGAAGTAACCGACTTGTTCAACTTGGTAGGTTGCATCCGACGCCATCATCTTAATTTTCATGCCGCGGCGAAGTTCCCCGTCGTGCACCCGAACCAAAATCATTACGCCGAGATAAGGATCGTACCAACTGTCCACCAGCAATGCCTTCAACGGAAGATCGGCGTCGCCCTCGGGCGCCGGCAACTTTGTCACCAGTGCCTCCAGCACTTCCGCGACCCCGACCCCGGTTTTAGCTGAAATCTCCAAGGCATCAGAGGCATCCAAGCCGATGACGTCTTCAATTTGTGTTTTTATTTGTTCGGGCTCTGAGGCCGGCAGGTCGATTTTATTCAGAACCGGCACGATTTCGTGGTTGTTATCCATTGCGAGATAAACGTTTGCCAAAGTCTGAGCCTCGACACCTTGAGTAGCATCAACCACCAACAAAGACCCTTCGCACGCCGCCAAGGAACGACTGACCTCATAAGCAAAATCTACGTGGCCCGGCGTGTCCATAAGGTTTAACTGATAGGTATCGCCGTCGGCGGCCTTATATTCCAGGCGTACGGTCTGGGCTTTAATGGTGATGCCACGCTCGCGCTCAATATCCATGGAATCGAGCACTTGCTCTTTCATCTCCCGGACGCTCAATCCACCGCAAATCTGGATCAGCCTGTCAGCCAAGGTTGATTTGCCGTGATCGATGTGAGCGATGATGGAAAAGTTACGGATATGTTTAAGGTCTGTCATTTGCAGGGCTTCTATCATTGGGGAGACAGTCTCACAAGACCGCGAGAACCGGATCGTGCCATATCGATTAATAGTCAGCCCTTGGGGCATCACCTAATTATCAAGATAGCCCCCCATCTGACTTGACGCCATACACATTCCCACCTTAATTGATGGCACTTAAGATCGAGGCCCTCCCCTTAATTTCATTGATCAGGCAAAAAATTATGCTTTTTTCTTTTTTAATTCACGACGAACCTGACACAACGGCTTTGCGGGATGTGCATCGGACGGCGCATCTGGCCTATCTGAAAACTTTCGACGACCAGACCATATTTGCCGGTCCCTTTACGGATGACGAAGAGACGCAGGATTTGGGGAGCTTTCGGATCATTGACCTGCCAGACAGAGCGGCTGCGGATACGCACGTTGCGGACGAACCCTACGTTACCGGTGGCATACAGAAAAGTTGGTCCATCCACCGCTGGAAGGGCTCCGTGCCGCACACTTGGCGCGACTGCCCCCGTACAGAAGGCAACATACAAGCGTTGTTTTATGGGATCGATCATCCAGGCGGAATGGCGAAACGCATCGAAAATCGCGACACGCATGAGGCCTATCTGAACGAACACGCTGATATGGTCATGGCGCGAGGCCCGCTGCTTAACGACAAAGGTACCGAGGCCGTTGGTAGTATCTGGCTGCTGGACCTGCCCAACTTGGATGCAGGTCGGGAATTGTTGGATGGTGACCCGTTCTATAAATCCGGCATTTATAAAGACATCATGTTCAAGCGCTGGCGCTTTGGCCGGGTGTTTGATCGCTTTAAAGAGTAATCAGCCCGTTTAAAGAGTAGCCAAGCCATTCTGGCGACGTGCGGCATCTAGGGTGTTGCGCAGCAGGCAGGCGATTGTCACCGGGCCGACCCCGCCGGGAACCGGGGTAATAGCGCCTGCAACCTTTACCGCTTCCGCAAAATCCACGTCGCCGACCAGGTGGGTTTTACCGTCTTCGGATGTGATCCTGTTGATCCCTACGTCGATGACCGTCGCTCCCGGTTTGATCCAGTCACCCTTGATCATTTTCGGCCGACCAATTGCCGCAATTATGATATCGGCCCGACGGCATTCATCGGCGATATCCTGCGTCTTAGAATGAGCAATGGTCACGGTGCAATTCTCGTTCGTTAATAGCGCCGCCATCGGCTTTCCCACAATGCCTGAACGTCCAACGACCAGCGCCCGCTTCCCCGACATATCGCCTAAAACATCTTTTAGCATCAACAAACATCCAAGTGGCGTGCAGGGCGTGACGGCGGGCGCGATGTCGGCGACCCGGCGGCCTACGTTAATCACGTTAAAACCATCAACATCCTTATCCGAATCAATGGCATTAATTACCGTATCTACATTAATAGGGTCGGGCAGCGGCAGTTGGACTAAAATTCCGTTGGTACTTGGGTCTGCGTTCAATTGACCAATCAGGGCCAGCAGGTCTTCTTCCGTTGTTTCAGCGGGCAAAGTGTACTGCTGCGACTCCATACCAGCGTCGCTTAGGGCCTTATCCTTATTTCGCACATAAACAGCGCTGGCCGGGTCCTCGCCAACCAAGATGACCGCCAGCTTTGGAGTTAGCCCGTGGTTTTCACGAAGCTCCGCAACTTTTTCAGCCATAGCCTTGCGGAGATTTGCCGCAAAGGCTTTTCCATCGATGCGTTTTGCGTCAGCCATTTGGCTCCTGTTCGATACTCTTTTGTATGCGGGTTAAAATTTCCGCATTATCGGTTTCTATAAAAACTGTTTTTTGGCGATCCTTGCTGCCCGCCCGAATGCTCAGCGCCGTTTTAGGTATTCCCCATGCCTTAGCAAGTAATTTCAGTAACGCTGCGTTGGCCTTACCCTTCTCGGGAACCGCCGTTACGGAGACAATAAGCACACGGCCCAAATCGACACTTGGTCGAATACCGACAATCTCATTCCTTGATGCCTTTGGTGTTAACCTGACGTCTACTCTAATTCCTCCCGGTTGTTCACAGACTGGCATAACCGCCCACATAAACCCCTACATAAACCGAAGAAGAACCCGGAACAGCAAGTCTTTGATGAAGATCAGGATAAAAATCAGAACGACCGGGGACAGATCCAAGCCCCCCAAGTTTGGCATATAACGGCGAATTTTATTCAACGCCGGTTCGGTGGCGCGATAGACTAAATCCATCAACATATATACGAACTTGTTAGATGTGTTGATCACATTAAATGAGACAAGCCAGCTCATGACCACAGAGATGATCACGATCCACATATAAAGATCGATGACACCGAGCAAAAGTCGGAGAAGGGGTACCGCTATGACATCCATAAAAAAAATCCGTAACGTTTGTCCTGACCGGTGGTAAACCTAGCTTCCGTCCTCGAAGGACGCAAGCCTGCGAACGAGCCTTGACAGTCGCCCCGCTGATAAAACATTATCCCGCCACTTCGCGCCCTCAATCGTGTGTCCTGGGCGTGTATCCGAGGAGTGTCGAAGGACGACTATGATTAGTGGGGCCGTAGCTCAGTTGGGAGAGCGCCACGTTCGCAACGTGGAGGTCGTCGGTTCGATCCCGATCGGCTCCACCATTTCAAACCCCCGTTCACCGGGGGTTTTCGCATTTCGAAGGTAGATTCCTTCAACAAAAACTTGGGCAGAGAAGTGTCCAGGAAGTGTTCGGATTTTTTATGATAAGATACTGGTATCCGCAAAGTCATTTTATCCGAGTCCAAAAATGATCCCTAGCTATCTACTCCGCCACTCTGACCGAGCGACCGATTGAAAATATATCGTCGACATAATTCGGAGGGAAAAACACCCTTCGGAACGTGCATTGGCTATGGCTTTAGGAGGACCTAACTGATTGCCGAGAATTGTTCGAGGTTATTTAGCGGAGCGATTTGAACACGGATGGCCTAGAAGCGGACGTGCGAAAACTCCATGGGAGAAACTGGAAACAGCTGGAGCAAAATGGAAGGCTGTTGAAGGCGATTTAGCTGATATAGCGGAACGAATTTTTGACGCTGCTATTGATGTTCAATACCGGTGGATATATCGCAATTATTGCCATTTCCGGCGCATGGGCTCAAGTCGCCGGAAAACGGTAGATACCGCTTATCAATAAAATGAAAAAGATGCCTCCTGGTTGGCCGACCCCCAGCAAAGACAATGTGAAAGAGCTAACGCGATTCCATAACCTGTCTGAAGAGAATGAAATTTCGAAAAAAATTAAGAGCCAAAAAGAAAAAGAACACGAGGAATGGCAAGAAATTGAAATCGAATCTGAGAAATCTTTTGGTGATATTCTTTGCGAAATATCGGAAAAACACGCTGTGAGCGAAGACCGTCTGGTGGAATTTTTTAGAATTGGAGCAGAACGGTTTGATTTTCGCTAATCGTCTGCCACAACCGAATGCCTATTCGTTTGCTGAATAACTAACGCTTCAAAGTTCTTAGGTTGCTTCCGTAAACCGGAGGTATCTATGCGGTCTCTGGCAATTAGTGAAAAGGCACTAGGACCTGAGCATCTCAAAGTCGCCAACACGCTCGCCAAGCCGAGTCAGTAGGAGGCATCGCGCACCGTTATGAGCATTATGTCTCACCGGTGGCGACGGATAAAACCGCCTGTTGAAGCGGAATGTGAATTCATTGAGGTATCGTTGACGGCTTTAAATCCGTCTAGATCAATAAACATTAAGGCCGCTTGCCCCTTATTGCGTTCCGCACCCGCAATTGCATTTTCAATTCGGTCCATAAGAAGACTGCGGTTGGGAAGTCCCGTCAGGGCATCATGGGGCGCCATTTAAAGGAGCTTTTCTTCTGCCTTTTGCCTTATTTTAATTTCTTGGCTTAATTCATGGGTCCGGTCTTTAACCCGTTGCTCCAAATCCAGATTAATATCATGCAAAGCCATCACCGCGCGCCGATGCTCAGAAATATCCCGAACTTCCAACATGTAGCTTTGTCGATCGTGATTATCCACTTGGCTCACGGCAATATTCACATCGATGGATAATCCGTCCAAAAGGGCAAGTTTGGCCGGAAAATTTCGTTTTTTTCAATTAAATCCTCTATTAATTCATCAAAAAAAATTTCTCGATAGTCGTCGTGAAACAGTTCAGATACGGGCATTCCCAGTATTTGATCACGACTTTTAGCCTTCATCAAATCAACACCAGATCGATTAACGAATGAAACAGTCCCATCCCTACACGAACAAATCATATCCATTGCGTTATCAACCAAACGCCTAAATCGTTCTTCCCCACGATGAAGCTTTTGGGTTAAATTAATCTGTTTCGAAATATCGTTCGCTTTAACGATGACGGTGTTTTCGCCAAATTCCCGTGCCCAGTGTACTGAAAGTTCGACAGCGATATCCCGCCCATCAATACCTATCAGTCTCGCACGTAGCGCCTTTTTTTCTTCCAAAATCAGGAGGAGTAGATCGTTCGTATCAATTGCAATATTTGTAAATTCTGATCCTAAAAATTCCGAGAACCCCTTGCCAACAATCTCACGGTCCTCTGTAGCCTCAAGGATACGAAGGCCCGCGTCATTAATGGATTTAATAACGCCGTCCGTACAAACGCATGAAAAATCCGTAGAAAAATCTAGAAAATTCTTAATCGAATCTTGGGTAAATCAAGAGCTCCGCGAACGCCGTTCGGCTTCAGGACTGCTTAAACTGCTCGTAATACCCTGACCCTATTAAATATATTTCAGTATTTAAAAATTGATCTTATTAAAACGACCCAAAACCCGCCGAAAGAAACAGCGACACGACCAAATTGGATGGTCGTTTAATATATGGTCTCGAGCCGTTATTTTTCCAGTCTTATTTCTTGCAGGGTGAGCCATGCTGGTTGATCGATACCTAATGACGCCAATGCTTACAAAGGATGAATGATTGCCCCGGCACTTTTCAGAACCTACATTATCACTTTATCATACATCGCAAAATAATACCTGCCTTATGGAGGAGCAAAGCTGTGGAACATAATTTTGACCGTAAGGCAGAAGATTTTGGCAACATAATTGCCCTTGAGCATACGAACTTAGCCGTAACTAACCAACGTTTAGCGATAATATTTTATATTACCGGCATGGGCTTTACCCGCGATCCGTATCTCACAACCGGCGTCATTAATATGTGGGTCAATATTGGGCGGAGCCAAGTTCACTTGCCGACCCTTGGAACCCAAACCATCCGTGGGCATACAGGACTGGTCGTCCCGAACCTTAAATCTCTCGCTGAACGACTGGAACTTGTCCGCAGTGAGCTCGAAGGGACAAAGTTTGATTTTAGCACGGGGAAGGATCGGGTTGATGTGATCTGCCCTTGGGGCAATGAATATCGAGTTTATGCACCCAGCCCCCAATTTGGACCAATCCGTCTCGGCATGCCTTATGTGGAATTCAACGTCCCGGCTGGTACAGCGGTGGGAATTGGAAGGTTTTACCGGAATCTTTTTGAAGCGCCGACAGTGATTGAGGAAAGCAAGGGGACCAAGGCGGCGCGGGTTTCTGTGGGTTACTATCAGGATCTCGTGTTTCGCGAAACCGACGAGAGCCTACCAGCCTACGACGGTCACCATATCCAAATTTACCTCAATAATTTTTCGCGCCCCTATGAACGTTTCAGAGAACACAATTTAATTTCAATGGAAACCGGTCAGTATGAATATCGCACCATCGATATAATCGATCCGGAAAATGGGAATAAACTCTACGAACTGGAACACGAAATTCGCTCCATGAGCCACCCCCTCTTTGGACGGCCCTTCATCAATCGCAATCCAGATGAGTCCAATCGAAACTATGTGCCGGGTTACGGTGATGTTCCCTGGGCACAACCCTATTCAGAATGAGCCCCATTGAGAATGAGGGAGTAGCCTTGGTCAGAATGAATTTTGGCAAAAATTTAAAAATTTATCGAGCGGGAACAAATAAATGGACGACCACGCAACATTAGACGTATCAGAATATTTAGGCCGAGTGGACCGAGTTGCCCCCGCAATTCGTGAAGCAGCAGAAGAAATAGAGCGCAGCCAAAGGCTCTCACCTGGCTTACGTGCGAAGTTGCACGATGAAAAGTTCTTCCGACTTTTGCTGCCAAAGCCCTTTGGCGGCGAAGAAGTCCCTCCGCCAGTATTTTTTGAAACGATTTCCGCCCTTGCGGAAAATGACGCCAGCACAGCTTGGTGCATTTGTCAGGCAAATGGCTGTGCGATGACAGCCGCCTTTGTCTCACCCGACGTCGCACAAAATATCTGGGGTAACGATCCCCGTGCGGTTGTGGCCTGGGGGCCGGGCAAGGCAGACCTGATCGAAAAAAAAGACGGCTACGTCATTTCCGGGCGCTGGCAATTCGCCAGCGGCAGCCGCCATGCAACTTGGCTGGGGGGGCGTACCTCCGTAACTTTATCCGATGGTCAAACCGTATTTCGCACTTTTTTATTTCCAGCATCGGAAGTGGAAATGATTGAAATTTGGGATGTTTTAGGGCTACGCGGAACCGGTAGCGATGCCTATTCGGTCAAAGACCTATTTGTATCTAAAGACTATCTGGCAACACCCGGCATGGACGTTAAGGAACGCATATACGACGCGCCGTTATATTGGTTACCGGCGGAAGCTCACCAAGCGATTGGTTTTACAGGTATCGCGCTGGGGATTGCCCGTAGCATGCTGGAAACCTTCAAAGAAATTGCAACGGAAAAGAAACCCTACCGCATGACCAACATGCTCTCGGAAAGTGCCTTGGTTCAATCCGACGTCGCAATTTCCGAAGCTCGGATCGGGTCTGCCCGCGCCTACATGCTGAGCGAAGCTGCAGAGATTTGGGAAGATGTTCTGGAGAAGGGCGAGTTAACCGAAGAGTCCAATATGCGCATTCGGCTATCCTCCACCTATTCAATTCATGAAGCAAAGGCCGTGGTCGATTTGATCTATGATGCCGCGGGTGCGACAGCCATCTTCAAGGGCAATCCGCTTGAAAGACATTTTCGCGACATCCATACCCTCACCCAGCAATATCAAGGTCGAAAGAGCCACTTCCAGGCCGTTGGTGCGTCTTTGATGGGACTGGACCCGAACCTCGCTCCACCAACCTGACGGGGCAATCTGACAGGACGGCTTAAAGGGACGAATTGAGAGGAGAACCCGGTTCCTTCCCCACCGTTATGCGGCTGTATAATAGGTTTAGGGCGCGTTTGGCAGTTGCTTTAAAAGGCTCATTTTGGCGCGATGCGCCGCGCTGAGATCAATTCGTTATCCAATTAAGTGTACAAAGGGTCTGCTTTCACCGTTAATTACGGTCTGTGAAGCGGTTTAGGGGTTATAACCTTGGCAGAAGCTCAAGATACCGTCGTCGATTCAGGAACTGAAACACGGCAGTGGAACTTCAACACCGTCGCTGCTGTCCTGTTTATCATTCTGGCGGTCGCTCTTTTCTTCATAATTCCGCACCAAACCGACAAGCCTAT